>Ga0207068_1032_pt1 | contig 41904 bp, 35 predicted proteins | sample Alteio_BWMinCont_23_FD_153475 | JGI IMG/M metagenome (GOLD analysis project Ga0207068, IMG submission 153475) | Enriched cells from forest soil in Barre Woods Harvard Forest LTER site, Petersham, Massachusetts, United States -... | ecosystem: Environmental > Terrestrial > Soil > Temperate forest >... | reverse complement strand
CGGGCCATTGTGCCGATCTTCAAATTTATCTGTTACCATTTATCAGGATTTTTTTGCTTGATTAAGAGGAATATAAAAGAGTGATACCGGGAAGGATTATCGGTGTTTCAATAGATGCTCAAGGCAATCAAGCCTTGCGTATGGCTCTTCAGACCAGGGAACAGCATATCCGGAGAGACAAAGCTACCTCCAACATCTGTACCGCCCAAGCCCTGTTAGCTATCATGGCTGGAATGTATGGTGTATACCATGGCCCCGATGGAATAAAAGGAATTGCTGAGCAGGTGCATGCAAGTGCACAAGCGCTTGCTTCGGCATTGAATGGCCTGGGCTACAGCATTCATGGAGAAACCTATTTTGATACAATCCAAGTAAAACTACCGGGTTCTATAAGTTCGGCACAAATCAAAGAAATTGCTCTGAAAAGCGAGATTAATTTTCTTTATATCGATGAGAAAACAATCAATATTGCACTAGACCAAACTGTGGAAGCGGAGGATGTAAATCTGATTCTGTCTGTATTTGCAAAGGCGTCCGGTAAGCAACACACAAATCTACTCACTGAAAACCAAATCCATAACACGGGCTCACTGATTGCAAATTCCCCGCATGCACGGACCTCGACCTATATGCAGCACCCGGTTTTCAACTCCTATCATTCGGAGAGTGAAATGATGCGATATCTGAAAAGACTTGAAAATAAAGACCTTTCCCTTACACATGCCATGATTGCTCTAGGTTCCTGCACGATGAAACTTAATGCTGCAGCTGAGCTAATGCCGATCACCTGGCCGGAGTTTGCCAATATTCATCCATTCGCTCCGGTTGATCAAACAAAGGGTTACCAGCAGATTTTCAAGGAACTTGAAAAGGACCTCAGTCGCATAACCGGTTTTGCCGCTATGAGTTTTCAACCGAACTCAGGTGCTCAGGGTGAGTATGCAGGTTTGATGGTAATTCGACAATACCATCATTCACGAGGAGATATGCATAGGAATATTGCATTAATACCTTCTTCTGCACATGGCACTAATCCAGCTAGTGCTGCGATGGCAGGCATGAGTATCATTGTTGTAAAGTGTGATGATCTGGGTAATATTGACGTAAAGGATCTTCAGGAAAAAGCGGAGACCAACAAAGACCGCCTTTCCTGCCTGATGGTTACTTACCCATCCACTCATGGTGTCTATGAAGAAAGTATCAAAAAAATTACACGAATAATCCACGATAACGGTGGGCAGGTTTATATGGACGGAGCAAACATGAACGCTCAGGTCGGACTGACCAGTCCCGGAAATATTGGAGCAGATGTTTGTCACCTAAATCTCCATAAAACGTTTGCGATCCCTCATGGAGGCGGTGGACCTGGTATGGGCCCAATTGGTGTAGCAAAGCATTTAATTCCGTTTCTTCCATCACATCCGGTGATAAAAACAGGGGGGGAGCAGGGCATCACCGCTGTTTCTGCAGCACCATGGGGAAGTGCATTGATCCTGCTTATTTCTTATGGCTACATCAAAATGCTAGGAGGGGAAGGTGTGAAGGCTGCCACTCAGATCGCAATTCTTAATGCAAATTACATGAAGGAGATCCTCAAAGAGCACTATCCGATTCTGTATGTTGGAAAGAATAAACGTGTTGCACATGAAATGATCCTTGATTGTAAGGAATTCAAGAGGACTGCAGGAATAGAGGTCGGGGACATTGCCAAGCGACTGATGGATTATGGCTTTCATGCCCCAACGGTTGCTTTTCCGGTACATGATACCCTTATGATTGAGCCCACCGAAAGTGAGTCTAAAGGAGAACTTGACCGGTTTTGTGAGGCAATGATAGCGATCCGTCAGGAGATCCGGGAAATTGAGAATGGACAGACTGATGTGAACGATAATGTAATTAAAAATGCACCGCATACGGCCAAGTCTGTGATAACAGAAGCATGGGCTCATCCTTATTCAAGGGAGAAGGCGGTGTATCCGCTAAATTGGGTTAGAGACAATAAATTCTGGCCTTCTGTAGCAAAGATCGATAATGCTTATGGAGACAGAAACCTTATTTGTGCCTGTCCTCCGATTGAGCAGTACGTAAATGAGATGGCAAACTAAATCATGTCTTTTGTTTCAGTCCGTCCAATAGGAACGAATATGCCTTTTGTCGCTGAATTTGTTAAAATGATATACTTTCATCCTATATTGTTTGGATGATTAATAATAACTGGTTATCTTTGGTATTCTATCTTAAATCTAAAAACACAACCGTGATGAAAAAAATCTTTACTCTACTTACATTTGGCGCATTTGCAGGATCTCTGCTCGCGCAACAGGTTGGTCCAGTTCAAACCCCAGCGCACGGCCGCAGTGTCCGTAGAATAGCCTTACCTGCATCTTCAGTGCATCCGATGTCTGTAGCTTCCACCAATTCCAGGTGGTATAACTATGGCGAAGCGGTGGATGCTCAGGTTTCAGGAACTTATCCCGGAACAACTGCTTATGCGGAACTGAACTATTTGTTTCCGGATACAACCATCCTAGCAAATTTCGGTGGTACTTATGGTGGTCCTTGGATCCATTTCTTGGGTGATGTACTCGATCCAACATCCTCTTATTTCAACGACGCTACCGTTCTTACTGGTGTAACCGGCCCGGTTGTTACCAAAAGCACTGCGTATGGCATTGACTCTGTGCAGGTTGCAGTGTATTATGTTCGCCATACTGCTGCGGCAATCACTGACTCCATGATTATTGAACTGGGTCAGGTTGCAACAAGCGTTGGCTATTTCACTGCAGATCCAGTTCCTACTAACCTCGGAACAGATACTGTATTCATACAGAACTTACTCTGGAATCAGCCTACTCATTCTCTAACGGCTACCAACAGAACACGTTATGCTGTTGCTTTGACTGCAGCCAGTGCTGGTGATACAGTGGCGGGTGGAGTCCATTATGTAACTCTGGCTTGTCCTTCATTCCCAGCTATAAGTGCTGGTCATATGGCTGTATCTTCCATCTATTTCAAGCCTGGTTATACCTGGGTTGCTAATCACGATTCACTTCAAAAAAAGAATGAGTTGGATTTCCTTTCTTACCATGAGATGGGGAACAACACCACATTCCCAACAAAATACCAAAAGCATGATTTGAATGCATCTTATATCATTCCAAATGATGTATACTACAATCAATCTGTTGGTGCTTGGAATGGAGATTATGTTCCATCATTCGCCTACGACGGTGGAACTTCCGATACCTATGCTTTTGAGCATCACCTGATCTATTACCACGTAACCTGTGCTACCTGCTCTGCTCTCTCCACTAACGATATTGCAGCAAATGGTTTATCAATCGGAAATGCATATCCTAACCCGGTTGTTGCAGGAACAAATGTTGTAATTCCGATCACTATCGAAAACAAGGAAAAGACCCAAATCGCAATCTACAATGTAGTTGGTCAGAAAATGGGTGCAACACTGGAACCAGCACTTGTTACCGGTGCTAACGAAGTGACCCTGAACACCAAAAACCTCGAAGCCGGAATTTATTTTGTATCCGTTTCTATGGGTGCAAGTGTGAAGACCGTGCGTCTGGTTGTTACTCAGTAATACATACCCTACTATTAAAAGAGAAAGCCACATTATTGTGGCTTTCTCTTTTTTATCCGGGCCCTACAAGAGGAATGTTTCTCTTATTTGATTTTATCCTTGAAGTTTCTGAGGAATTTAGTGGCGTATACAAAATCATTGAGTTCCTTATTATCCGTATGAAGAATTTCCTGTTTGTTGCCTTCCCACCACTTTTCTCCTTTGTAAAGGAAGGCAATGTGATCGCCGATTTCCAGAACAGAGTTCATATCATGGGTAATTACAATAGTGGTTATATTCAATTCATAGGTGAGATCATTGATTAACTCATCTATAAGGATAGAGGTTTTAGGATCCAGCCCTGAATTCGGTTCATCACAGAACAAATATTCTGGCTCCATAGAAATGGCCCTTGCTATAGCCACTCGTTTCTTCATCCCTCCACTGATCTCTGAAGGATAGAGTTTGTTTACGTTTTCAAGATTGACTCTTTGAAGACAGGAATTAGCCCGCTCCCGTTTTTCCTCTACAGATTTATCGGTAAAGAGCGATAAAGGGAAAACTACATTTTCCTCTATAGTCATAGAATCGAAAAGGGCACCTCCCTGGAAAAGCATTCCTATTTCTTTACGGATTAGTTTTTTCTCTTTAAAATTCATCTTCAGGAAATCCCGCCCGCTGTATAAGACCTCACCGGAATCGAGCTCCAAAAGTCCAACCATGCTTTTTAACAAGACAGACTTTCCCGTTCCACTCTCCCCAATGATGAGATTCGGTTTTCCCTTCTCAAATTGGAAGGAGAAGTTTTTCAGCACTTGTTTGTCTCCGAAACTCTTATTCAGGTTTATTGCTTCGATCATGCCAGGAGAAGTTGGGTGAGTAATAAGTCGAAGAACAATAATACGATGCTGCTGTATACCACTGCTTTGGTACTTGAGCGACCGACTTCCAGTGCTCCCCCTTTGGTATAATATCCATGATAAGAAGAAACAGAGGTAATGATAAAGGCAAATACGACCACTTTCACAAGTGCATAAAAGACATTGTAGGGTCTGAAATCATATTGGATTCCATAAAGAAACTGGTGTGGAGTCACCGCGCCGGTCAAAACGCCAAACACAAGTCCCCCTATCATAGCCAGAAACATACTGATGATGATAAGAAAAGGAAGGATAAACATAAAAGCCAGAATTTTTGGAAGAATGAGGTAGGCTGCAGAGTTTACACCCATAATCTCCATTGCATCGATCTGCTCTGTAACCCTCATGGTTCCAATTTCTCCTGCAATGCTGGAGCCTACTTTGCCTGCGAGGATGAGACTCACAATTGCGGGAGAAAACTCAAGAACAATACTGTCTCTGGTAGCCAGTCCAACAGCATAGAGCGGAATCCAGGGGCTCTCGAATCCGAAAGCGGCCTGAATGGTAATAACCGCTCCCATGAAGACGGAAATAATAGCTACAATACCCAGAGATCCAATACCAAGGGAGTTCACCTCCTCAAAGAAGCGGTTCCGGTAGATTATACTTTTCTCCGGTTTTGAAAAAACCCGGTTAAGCAGGATGAAATACCGACCGATATGATAAAAAATCTTCATAGATAAAAAATCCTGTCAGGGATCATCAGGATTGGGACTGGGATTAGGTTCCTGCGGGTATAAAATTACAGTATTTTAACCTGATCCTAAACCGAATTAGTCCGTATCTTTGAATATAGGATTGTTGAAATGTTAAGAATCATATGAACAGGCATTCTCGAATAAGCAGAAAACTTACTGTTTTACTGGTGATTTTGCTTTTCTCCATATTCAGTACCGGTTGTTTTGTGTTTCACAGGAAGAACAAGTGCGCTGATTGCCCTACTTGGGGGAATAATAAGCACCAAGAGCATCCTTAATGATCGCCTATAATCGTAAAATACCTGTTTTAGGGTATAGGGGTCAAGCTGCATAATTTCTGCGTATTCCTATCTTTGCTTAGGAAATCAGTACTTTATTTATGCCCCTATCAGCTCACAATCTTTCTCAGCTTAAAATTGGTCAAATCGGCATAATCGATTCTTTTACGGATCCAATAATGTCTCTGAAGCTATTGGAAATGGGGTGTACTCCGGGTGAAAGGGTACAACTTGTGAAAGTAGCCCCAATGGGTGATCCTATTGCAATTACAGTCTCCGGGTATGTGCTCAGCTTACGAAAAGCAGAAGCGTCGACCGTTCTCATTCACGTACAGGCATCATAAACCTCATTTAATTTTTAAGGGAAGAGGAATGGAGCAACGTGGATCGATAGAAAATTCATCTTTAAGGACTCGTAAGGTTGCCCTCGTTGGAAACCCCAACAGTGGGAAATCAACACTTTTTAATGCTCTCACGGGCATGAACCAGCGTACCGGAAATTTTCCGGGCGTAACGGTTGATAAGAAGACCGGCTATGCGAAGTACAATCCTGGCAAAGGAGTTAGCCTCACAGAGATTCAATTTATCGACCTTCCTGGTACATATAGTCTTTACCCCAAGTCTCTTGACGAGCAGGTCACTTTTGATGTGCTTTGTGATCCCGCAAACGTTGATTATCCCGACTGTACTGTTGTTATTGCGGATGCATCCAATATAAAAAGGAACCTGTTTCTGGTCACTCAGCTCATTGAGTTGAGACGACCGGTTATTCTGGTGCTTAATATGAAGGATGTTATGGAGCAAAGAGGGATTACTATCAACCTCGAAAAGCTCAGATCCCATTTAGGGATCCCAATTCTTTATACGAATGCCCGGAAGAAAGAAGGAGTCGATGAACTCCTCAAAACCTTAACGGAGCCTTTACCACTTTCCACCCAAGTTTTTTTCACCAATAAACCTGATCCTGCTCTGTTGGAGGACTTGAATCAGATCCTCCCTGTCGCTGGTTCCTATGCGGTATGGCAAATACTTAATAATTATAAGCACTATACGGGCCTCAAACCGGAAATAAAGAAAAAGATTGAGGACCTGCTGAAGAAGTATAGTTTTGATCCAACCGCTTTTCAGGCTAATGAGAGTGTTGTGCGTTTCCATTCCATTGGAATAATTGTAACTGATTCAGTGGAGGAGAAATCAAAGTCGAGCAAGACCATTACAAAGCGAATAGATGAAGTGTTGACACATCCCATCTGGGGGTATGTTATTTTTCTGGTGGTGTTGTTCCTGCTCTTTCAATCTATCTTTTTCCTGGCTGCCTATCCAATGGAGTGGCTCGAATCTCTTTTTGTCGGCATCTCTAAGTGGAGTTCGGCTCATCTGCCCACGGGAGAGCTTTCTGCTTTGTTTGTAAACGGAATCCTTGCCGGGCTTAGTGGTGTAGTGGTTTTCGTGCCTCAGATTGCCCTTTTGTTTGCTTTTATTGCGATCCTCGAAGACACCGGATATATGGCAAGAGTAGGTTTTATTATGGACAAGCTGATGCGAAAGTTCGGGTTGAACGGCAAATCAGTCATTCCTCTGATCAGCGGTGTAGCTTGTGCGGTTCCGGCTATTATGAGTGCACGTACGATAGGAAACTGGAAAGAAAGAATGATTACCATCCTGGTCACACCGCTCATGAGTTGTTCGGCGAGGCTGCCAGTGTATACCTTGCTGATTTCCCTGGTGGTGCCACCAGATAAAAAGCTTATTTTCTTTAATATGCAGGGTTTGATTCTAATGGGTATGTATCTGATCGGTTTCACCGCTGCTTTGCTCTCGGCCTGGATCATGAAATTCATTCTCAAAGCAAAGGAAAAAAGTTATTTTATTATGGAAATGCCCGTTTACCAGGTCCCGAAATGGAGTTCCGTTTTTTATACTATCTATGAGAAGGTAAAGGTTTTCCTCTTTGAGGCAGGTAAAGTGATCGTTGCAATTTCGGTAATTCTTTGGATGCTATCATCTCATGCGCCGGGTAAACGAATGGAAGAGATTGACAGAAAATATGCTTCCTCCACTCAAGAAACGCCAGGAACAGATGTGGAGCTTAAGAAGGCAGCAGAGAAGCTGGAAGCTTCCTATGCCGGAATAATAGGTAAGTGGATTGAACCAGCCATTCGTCCCCTGGGCTATGATTGGAAAATTGGTATTTCTCTCATTACCTCTTTTGCTGCAAGAGAGGTGTTTGTTGGTACGATGGCAACAATATATAGCGTTGGTGATAAGGAGAATTCACGCTCCATACGTGAAAAAATGATTGATGAAAAAGACCCGGTTACAGGCAAAAAAGTGTACAGCCTGGCCGTAGCAATCTCACTTATGATATTCTATGCATTTGCAATGCAATGTATGAGCACTGTTGCAGTGGTATATCGGGAAACAAAAAGCTGGAAATGGCCACTGATTCAATTCTTTTATATGGGTGTGCTGGCGTATGTGGCAAGTTTTGCGGTTTATCATATTTTGAAATAAAATCCAATTGTTGATAACCCGTTTCGGATTTTCGATCTCTCCTTATTATTTTTGCAGGAATATACTTGACGAAGCCGAAGAAACCGATTATGACGCAGCTGGAAAGAAACAAGTCGATTCTGCATAAGTATATTCCAGCTCCTGCCGTACCCTTGATTGCGGAGTGGATTGTTTCATTTGATTTTAAGTTGAAGATTAAGAAGAGTCGTAGTTCAAAATATGGTGATTACCGTCCACCACTTCGTCACACCAATCACCATATCTCTATCAACCGAGACCTGAATCCTTACGCATTCCTTGTCACCCTTGTGCACGAAATTGCTCATCTGTCTAATTTCAAAAAGCATGGAGATGATGTTAGACCTCATGGAGAAGAATGGAAAATGGAGTTTCGGGAGCTTATGCAGCCTTTTTTTAAACTGGGCTTTTTTCCCGAGGATCTACATCAATCCCTAAGTCGTTACCTGAAAAACCCACTAGCTTCCAGTTGCTCAGACATAGGTTTACTTCGCGTGTTGAAGCGTTATGACCAGGCAAATGGGTCGGTTTTTCTGGAAGAGCTTCCCCCAGGTTCAGTTTTTGTTTTTGGAAAAGGACGGCATTTCCGGAAAGGGGATAGGATCAGGAAAAGGATAACCTGCCTCGAATTGGGAACTCAACGAAAATACTTGTTCAGCCCCCTCTGCGAGGTAACCATCGTAACGGAAAGCTTATTCAGCTAAAATCAGTCCTAAGCCCCTCTTTTATTCTATTTGTCTGTCAGATTCACACCTTTCGGAGAATGCAACTTTTTACTTACCTTGTAAACTAATTCTTTGCTAAAGCAACGAAACTGAGTACATTTACCGACTTCCATTGTAGCCCTATGAGCACAACCACTATTATCACCAAGAAAGACCTGAAGGTGTCTGCGATTGCCGAAAATATTATCGGCTCAGAAATTATTAAACTGGCATCTGAGGTTAATGAGAAAATCAAGAATGGAGAAAAAATATATAACCTCACCATTGGAGATTTTAACCCGAAAATATTTCCTATTCCTTCTGAACTAAAAAAAGCCATTGTTTATGCTTACCAGACAGATGAGACCAACTACCCGGTTGCTGAAGGAATGCCTGAGCTTAGAGCCGCGGTTTCTGCTCTTTTGAAGCGGAAAGGAGGATTGGATTATAAACCCGATGAAATTGTAATCGCCGGAGGAGCCCGCCCTGTAATCTACGCTATATTTAGAGCGCTGGTAGATGTAGGAGATATAGTTCTCTTTCCTGTGCCTTCCTGGAACAATAACCATTATACCTATTTAAACTGGGCTAAACAACAAATCATTGAAACGAAGCCTGAAAACAAATTCATGCCAACTGCTGCGGAATTTGCACCATTTATTTCAGGAGCTAATCTCATTGCACTTTGTTCTCCTTTAAACCCTACCGGTACAACATTTAGGAAAAAAGACCTGGAGGAAATCTGTGATCTCATTCTGGAAGAAAATGTTAAGCGGAACGCGGCAAACAAAAAGCCGCTCTACCTCATGTACGATCAGATCTACTGGAATCTTTGTTTCGGCGAAACTCACCATTTTGACCCTGTAAGCTTGCGCCCGGAGATGAGGAACTACACCGTGTTTGTTGATGGAATTTCGAAATCACTGGCCTCAACAGGGGTAAGAGTTGGTTGGACCTTTGGCCCTAAAAGAATCACTGATAAAATTAAATCCATCCTGACACATGTCGGTGCCTGGGCTCCGAAAGCTGAACAGGTAGCCACTGCAAAATTCTTAGCGGATACGGAGGCTTATGATACGTACCTGGACCAGATAAAAGCAAAAGTGAATGATCGTCTGGTTGCCTTTCATACGGGCTTTCAGAAATTGAAAGAGGAAGGATTTTCTGTCGATTCTATTGCTCCTGAAGGTGCAATATATCTCACCGTGCTGTTCAACCTGAAAGGGAAGAAAATGGATTCTGGTATTGCTTTGAACACGACCATGGACATCACCAAATACATCCTTGATGAGGCAAAGGTAGCCCTCGTGCCATTCTATGCTTTCGGAACTTCTCCAGAGTCAAGCTGGTATCGTCTTTCTGTAGGGACCTGTAGATTGGAAGATGTAGATGTAATTATTTCAAACCTGCGAAAAGCACTCAGTAAACTTTCGTAAAAGAAACCGGAAAGCTTAGGATTTTTATGACCGTAGAAACAAAATCAAAAAACGAATATTGTGTAATTATGGCTGGTGGCGTGGGTAGCCGTTTTTGGCCCATGAGCCGGACTGAGCATCCCAAGCAATTTATAGATGTACTGGGTATGGGTAAGACCCTGCTTCAGCAAACGTATGATCGTTTTGTTCGTATCTGCCGGAAAGAAAATATTATTGTAGTGACGAATGAGTCATACATTGCTCTGGTAAGGGAGCAATTACCGGATCTTCCTTTGCATAATATTCTTTCAGAGCCGGCAAGAAAAAATACGGCTCCGTGTATTGCATATGCAGCTTACCGGATCTCTGCAATCAATCCGGAGGCCGTAATGGTGGTTGCTCCGAGTGATCATCTCATCACCAAGGAAGATACTTTTATTAAAGCGATTCGCTCCTCCTTCCGAAAGGCTGCCTCAGAGGATTGTCTGGTTACTCTTGGAATAAACCCAACTCGTCCGGATACGGGTTATGGGTATATCCAGTTTCGTGAATCGGAAGTAAAAGAAAAAGATCATCGGATTAAAAAGGTTAAAACGTTCACAGAAAAGCCGGATCATGATATGGCCCGTTTCTTTATGGAAAGTGGAGATTTTCTATGGAATTCCGGAATCTTTATCTGGAGCGTGAAAAGTATTATTTCGGAACTGGAACGTAGTCTTCCCGATATGACAGCACTGTTCAGTGAAGGCAAGGAAATATACAATACAGAAAGAGAACCCGAATTTATCCGTGGCGTTTATAGCAAATGCAAAAATGTTTCTATTGATTATGCAGTGATGGAAAAGGCGGAGAATGTATACGTTCGCTCATCTATTATTGGCTGGAGTGATTTAGGGACCTGGGGCTCTCTCTATGATCATATTAAGAAGAGTGAAAACGCAAATGCCCTGGTGGGTAAGAATGTGATGCTCTATGATACCAAAAATTGTATCGTTCATGTGCCGAAAGATAAGCTTGTTGTCATTGAAGGACTTGACGGGTATATAGTAGCCGAATCGGATGGTATTCTGCTGATCTGCAAGAAACAGGATGAACAGCAAATTCGTAACATCGTAAACGATGTGAAAGTGAAAAGAGGAGATCGGTTTGTTTAATGGAGATCAGCCTGCTATAAAGATCTTACTCTTGAATTCATTTCATCCAGGAAGCCTTTTTCTTCCCTTCCCCACGATAAGCACCTGAAAAATACAGCTCTAGACGTAAGCCATAGACGGTTTGCCGGGTATTGATGTCCGCAAAGGCTGAAGCTCCTATACCAAGATCATAAGACAGCTTATAGATGTATTGAGCCTCCGCATAACCACCATAAGCCCGATAAATGCCCGGGTCGTATATTCCGTTTAAAAATGGGAAACCCCAGGAATAAGAAGGGCCGGCACAGATGAAGATGTTCCGTTTTGTGTTTTCCCACCGCTTCCCATAGCAAAAGTGAAGATTGTAATTGTTAAAGCTTAAGAAACGGTCTCCACTCAGGTAGGTTCCCAATTGGAAATAATTCTTTTTTACATGAAAATGCAGGTTTACATCCAACATGTTTTGAGGAAGAGCCAGTGCACTATTGAGGCCTTCCCCTGTGCCCACGTTCATCCAATTGTTGTAAACCCGGAAGCGCTTTCCATCAACAGTAATCTCGTCTTTTAGATTGGCCGACTCGGTTCGATGATGATGCTTACGGGCTACCTGGACGGTATCAGCACTCTGTGCAAAAACTGTCAGACATGAAACGAAAACAAGTAGACAACATAGAAATGTTTTCACAATTATTTTAAGGATCCGGTCATGTCCTCTGGTTTCACCCAAAGATCGAATTGTTCGTTAGTTACCAACCCTAATGCGATTGCAGCTTCTCTCAGGGTTTTATTCTCCTTGTGCGCCTTCTTCGCAATTTTTGCGGCATTTTCGTAACCGATATGGGTGTTGAGAGCAGTGACAAGCATCAGGGAATTTTCGAGATGCTGCTTTAACACAGGCAAGTTGGGCTCAATACCCACTGCGCACTTGTCATTAAATGATACACAGGCTTCTCCGATCAGAAGGGCTGATTGCAGTACATTACTTGCAATAACTGGTTTGAAAACATTCAGTTCGAAATGCCCCATGGAACCTCCGACTGAAACAGCCATATCATTACCAATAACCTGTGCACAAACCATGGTCAGTGCTTCAGGTTGTGTTGGATTTACTTTTCCCGGCATAATGGATGACCCCGGCTCATTATCAGGGATAATAAGTTCACCGATTCCGCAACGTGGGCCAGAGCTTAGCATGCGGATATCATTAGCTATCTTCATTAACGCTACAGCCGAACGTTTAAGAGCGCCCGAAAGTTCAACCATTGCATCGTGCGCTGCGAGTGCTTCAAATTTGTTGGGAGCGGTGATGAAAGGGTATCCAGTAAAATCAGCAATCTTTTTCGCCACGAGTATGTCATAACCTTTTGGTGTATTAAGGCCTGTACCTACTGCAGTTCCACCGAGTGCAAGTTCGCTTACTGCACCCAATGCATTATGAAGGGCACGAATACTGTTTGTAATCTGCTGGGAATAACCTGAAAATTCCTGTCCGAGTGTAAGCGGGGTTGCATCCATAAAATGAGTACGACCTGTTTTCACAATTCCGGCGTAGTCTTTACTTTTCTTAATAAGAGTATCCCTTAGTTTCTCCATGCCCGGAATGGTGATATCGACAACCTGTTTGTAGGCGGCGATATGCATAGCTGTAGGAAATGTATCATTGGAAGACTGTGACTTATTAACGTCATCATTCGGGTGCAGGATTTTCTTTTCGTCGCTGAGCTTTCCACCATGAATTACATGAGCTCTGTATGCAATAACCTCGTTTGCATTCATGTTACTCTGCGTGCCAGACCCCGTCTGCCATATCACTAACGGGAACTGATCATCGAGCTTCCCTGCAATAATCTCTTCACAAACAGCCGAAATCATATCTCTCTTTTCAGCGCTGAGCACTCCCAGCTCAAAATTGGCATGGGCTGCAGCTTTCTTGAGATAACCGAAGGCATAAATAATTTCTTTTGGCATGCTGCCTTCCGGCCCGATCTTAAAGTTGTTGCGCGATCGTTCGGTTTGTGCTCCCCAGTATTTATCGGCAGGAACCTTGACTTCGCCCATAGTATCTTTTTCGATACGGAACTTATTTTCTGTTGTTGTATTCATGTGCCGGGTTTTTTTAAAAATTATTTGTATCGATTTACCATCCCAAGACCCATGAAAAAATAAGGGGAGCTACGATAGTGGCATCAGATTCCACAATAAATTTCGGAGTTTTTATGTCCAGTTTACCCCAGGTAATTTTTTCATTGGGTACAGCACCGGAATAAGAACCGTAGCTTGTTGTGGAATCAGAGATCTGACAGAAATAAGACCAGAATGGCACATCATGCCATTCAAGATCCTGGTACATCATAGGCACCACACAAATCGGAAAATCGCCTGCTATTCCACCGCCGATTTGAAAGAATCCAACACCCTTGCCGGAAGAGTTTTTACGGTACCAATCAGCAAGCCAAACCATATATTCAATTCCTGATTTCATGGTAGAGGCCTGAAGTTCTCCTTTGATGCAGTAGGAAGCGAAAATATTTCCCATTGTGGAATCTTCCCAACCCGGAACAATAATCGGAATGTTCTTCTCCGCTGCTGCAAGCATCCAGGAATCTTTTGGATCAATTTCATAATACTGTTTCAGCTCTCCGGAGAGAAGAATTTTGTACATATACTCATGAGGAAAAAAACGCTTCCCCGCTGTTTCTGCATCTTTCCATATTTTATGGATATGTTTCTGGAGCCTTCTGAAAGCTTCTTCTTCCGGAATGCAGGTATCCGTAACACGGTTGAAATGGTTCTCCAGCAAGTCCCATTCATCTTCCGGACTAAGGTCACGGTAATGTGGAACACGTTTATAGTGGGAGTGTGCTACAAGGTTCATTATATCCTCCTCCAGGTTAGCTCCGGTACAGGAGATAATATCCACCTTCCCCTGACGGATCATTTCAGCAAATGATTTCCCAAGCTCAGCAGTGCTCATGGCACCGGCCAGGGTAACCATCATCTTGCCTCCTTCATTTAGATGGGTTTCATAACCTTTGGCAGCGTCTACGAGTGCCGCTGAATTAAAATGCTTATAATGTTTTTCAATAAATTGTGAAATGGGTCCTCTGTTCATAAGTCGGCTTTAAAAATATGGATTTTCTGAATTTTCATTGCAAAAGTAGAGTTTTTTCATAAACAGGAAACTATCTATGCCATTGATCACCTCTATTTAAGCTATGAATACCTTCTGTTGACCGAAAATGAGCTTTGATATGGATTTTAATCGATCTATTAATATAAGTTTATGTTTGATTTTTGGCAGGATCAATGTTGATTATTCGGTGTACTTTCAAATTTATTTAATTATTCAATCCGTTTAATATGCCTAACCGGGCCATTGATATTCTCCTGGTAGAAGACAATCCTGATGATGCTGCTCTGGTCATCCGGGCATTGAAGAGGCATAACTTGGCCAATAAATTAGAGCATCTGAAAAACGGGGCTGAAGCCATTGATTTTATTTACGGGTTTGGTGAGTTTGAAGGAAAGCCAATGAAAAACATACCACGACTTATTTTATTGGATTTGAAGATGCCTAAAGTTAACGGGCTTGAAGTTTTATCCCGGTTGAAAAGCGATCCTATAACGAGAACAATTCCTGTAGTGATTCTTACAAGCTCTTCTGAGGATCAGGACATCCGAAAATGTTACGCTATGGGGGCGAACAGTTATGTCGTTAAACCGGTTGAGTTTGATATTTTTTCTAAGACAATTGTCAACCTGGGTTTTTACTGGATGCTCTTTAATAAAACGAATGAGGTCTGACGTTAATGGAGCTCTTCCAGAATCAGTTTAACCGATTCAAAGAAAAGTTTAGGTTGCTCCGCATGTACCCAGTGACCAGCATGCGGAATTGTAATAAGTACAGCTTTTGGGAAAATATGACTGATTGTTGGCCAGTCTGAATCAACAATATAATTCGACAGGGCTCCGCGAATAAACCAAGTCGGAACAGGAGAGTCGGCCCTCTCAGCATCAAACGCAACTCCTGCTTTCTCCCGCTGCTCTGCGAGGACTTTCAGGTTAAATCTCCAGTCCAGATTCGAGTCATCCTTCCAGTAAAGGTTCTTCAAAAGAAATTGCTTGGTGGCTTCATCAGGAATATATTGGGAAAGAGCCTCTCCAGCTTCTTTCCGGTTTTTAATTTTCGAGAGATTCACCGACAGCAATCCTTGGATGACTTTGTCATTGTTTAATAAATACCCTTTCGGAGCCATATCAACAACGATGAGAGCTCGAAGAGATACCGGGTTGATAAAGGCATATTCCATAGCCACTCTTCCTCCCATAGAATGACCCAAAAGGATGATATCTGATAAATTATTTTCAAGCACGAGTTCCAAGATGTCTTGTGCCATCGCCTTATAATCCCATTCTTCACTTTGAGGGGATAAGCCATGATTACGGAGATCGACAGTATAAACCTCAATCCCAAGCTCAGCAAATTGTTTTGCAAGCGTATTCCAGTTATCACTCTGACCAAACAACCCATGAAGAATAATCATTGGTTTCCCTGATCCGAACTTTCTATAAAATAATTGCATGAAGAATAGAGGTGGATTTTATTTCAATTGTCTTCTATAGAGTTGAATGGTATTCTCTAATCCGAAGTAAAGTGCATCACAGATAAGTGCATGACCAATGGAAACCTCCAACAAGCCCGGTACATGGTGCTTGAAAAAAGCCAGATTTTCGAGGCTAAGGTCATGACCGGCATTGATGCCAAGGCCAAGCTCGCTTGCACGGATGGCCGCGTGGGTGTATGGCCTCACAGCCATTTCTTTTCCTCCCGGAAAAAGTCTGGCATAGGTTTCTGTATAGAGCTCGATACGATCAGTGCCGGTTTCCGGCGCATGGTCAATCTGCCCAAGATCAGGATCGATAAAGATGGAAGTACGGATTCCGATTGCTTTGAGTTCGGATATCACTTCCTTAAGAAATGATTTGTTCTTTATAGTATCCCATCCTGCATTAGAGGTAAGAACATGTGGAGGATCCGGTACGAGGGTAACCTGTGCCGGGCGAACTTGTCTTACGAGATCCATAAATCTTTTATCAGGATATCCTTCTATATTGAATTCGGTAGTCAGCAAAGGTTTGAGTAGCAGGACATCGGAATAGCGTATATGTCTTTCATCCGGCCTGGGATGAACTGTAATGCCTTCAGCCCCAAATCGTTCACAATCAAGTGCAATTTTTTGCACATCCGGGACGTTATTTCCTCTCGCATTACGCAGGGTGGCTATCTTATTAATGTTAACACTTAGCTTAGTCATGGATTCAGATGCTGAATGAGATGTAAAGATAAAAATTAGTAACTTTGATGAAAGAATTTTTCCTGGGTTTCTGTAATAGCATATACCCCAAATAATTTTGATGACAGCCAAAGATTTAATAACCGAAGAGGTACCCCCGCTTAAGACAACAGACTCCGGAGCCAAAGCTTTACGCTGGATGGACGAGTTCAGGGTTTCGCATTTACCAGTGGTGAAAGGGCAAACCTTTGTTGGGATTATTTCCGACAGCGACATTCTTGACCTGAACACCCCTGAGGAAGAAATCTGTAAACTGCATATCCCCCTTGTCAGACCGTTTATCACCGAAGCTCAGCATGCTTTTGATGTGCTGAAAATTATGTCGGAGCTAAATCTGAGTGCTGTGGCCATAGTGGATGAAGAATATAAATTCTTAGGCACAGTCACCTATAAGTCTTACATGGAGAAGTTTGCAGGGCTTTCTGCCATTAAGGATCCAGGAGGCATAATCATTCTGGAAATGGCATCCAATAATTATTCCCTCACACAGATTGCTCAGATCGTAGAGGGAAACGATGCAAAAATTCTTTCCTGTTACCTTACCACCAATACAGATTCTACCCTCGTAGAAGTAACCCTTAAGATTAATAAGGACGATCTGGCTGCTATCCTTCAGACCTTTTTCCGGTATAACTATAATGTAAAAGCAAGTTTTCATCAGAGCGGGTATTCAGATGATATGAAGGACCGGTTTGATCAGCTCATGCATTATATCAATATCTAAAAAAGGGATGACAGATTCCAGGAGCCCATTGACCCTCTTCCTGCGTCTGACCTTTCTTCTCCTCCTCCTGAGCGCAGACTCCGTTTATTCTCAGAATACTTTAGTGCCTTGCCCGAAAGTTATTATTGATTCTGTTGTTTTGAGCGGAAATAAGCTCACCAGAGATGATATTATCCGCAGAGAATTAACCATCCGGGCGGGTGATACAGTTACTTCCACAGAGCTGGATCAGCTCATCCAAAGGTCCAGGCAAAACCTTCTGAATACCTCCCTCTTCAATTTTGTTTCCGTCTTTCTCAAGAACCCGAGGGATCTTAATGCCGATTTTGTGCTCGATACCTTAGAGGCTACCACAGGATATTGCCATTGTGTGATTAAAATGGATTTCAGGGAGCGGTGGTATCTTTGGCCACAACCTATTCTAGAATTCTTCGAACAAAATGTCAATACCTGGGCTAAAAACCCAACACTTAACAGGTTATCGTATGGATTATATCTGAGCCGATATAATTTTTTGGGAAAGAAACAGGTGCTTACGCTTACTTGTAAACTAGGATATGCTGAGCAGTATGGGGTTTCCTACACAATACCCTACATAGACAGGCAGAAGAAGGGCGGTTTGATATTTTCCTGCTATTTCACTCAGACACATGAAATTCCATATTCCAGCTTTAATAACCAGTTTTTATTCTATAAAAATGACGGTTCTCCGGTCAGGAAAGAGGTCAGCGGACGGATCACCTATACCTACAGGATTGGAATCTACAACACGATTGCCGGGGAGTGTCGCTATAACCATGCCTGGATAAATGATACGATCGTACGAATGTCTGATAATTATTTTACAGGCAATCAGACGACCATCGAATATTTCTCCCTGGTCGTTGGATTCATCTCCGACCATCGGGATAACAAACCCTTTCCGCTCAAAGGTTACTACATAAACCTTTCTGCTAATAAAGCCGGTTTGGGAATCCTTAGTGATGAACATACTGACCTGCTGCAGTTCGGTGCCAGTCTCAGGGGATACTGGCAGATCGCAGGCCGACTCTATGCTGGAATTGGATTCAAAGGTAGGCTGTACGCCGAACAAAATGTTCCTTTTTACCTTCAGAATACGATCGGTTACCGTGATTATGTTCGTGGTTACGAATACTATGTAGTAGAAGGTCAGAACTATTCGCTCCTGAAAAATGAAGTTCGTTATCAGCTCATTAGCCCTCATGTGAAAAAAATAGCTTTCTTGCCCTTGGAAAAATTCAATACCTTTCATTATGCATTATATGCCGGAATATTTGCGGACCTTGCATATGTGCAAACCAAGGATATGTTATCCATGACAAAGAACACCCTCAGCAATACGTTGATGTATGGTTATGGCATGGGTGTCGATTTTGTCACTTATTATGACATCGTGTTAAGAGTTGAGTATGCCTTCAACAGAATGGGAGAAAATGGACTTTTTCTCCACCTGAATTCACCACTATAAAAGTATCTCTTATGAAAATTGCTATATACGGGAGGACCGTTTCTGAAAACAAAACATCTTGCGTACAAGACCTTTTCAGGGAACTGGAGAAGTACGAATACAGCCTTTTTGTTCACGCATCCCTCCATGAATACATTACCGAAGCCATCGCTATCTCCCGCCCAGTCGAATTGTTTACAGGTCATGAAGATATTAAAGGGAAAGTTGATTTTATGATCTGCCTTGGAGGAGACGGAACAATGCTGGATGCTCTTGCACTCATCCGGAACTCTGGGATTCCTGTGTTGGGCATTAATACTGGCCGGCTGGGATTCCTGGCCGGGGTAGCGAGTAATGAGGTGATAGAAGCGGTGGAAGCCCTGAGAATGAAAAAATACTCATTAGATAAACGCACCCTCCTGAAACTGAATTCAACTCACAATCTTTTCGGTGAAACGAATTATGCTTTAAACGAGCTTACCGTGCTCAAGAAAGACTCCTCTGCGATGATGACGCTGCATACTTATATTAATGGGGAATTTCTGAATTCATACTGGGCTGACGGATTGATCATTGCTACACCTACAGGGTCAACGGCATACTCTCTCAGTTGTGGAGGACCAATTATCGTACCTGATTCCAAAAGTTTCATCATTACTCCCATATCACCTCACAACCTGAATGTACGACCGTTAATCATTTCTGACGACAGTGAGGTAACCATTAAAGTGCAGGGTCGAAGCAGTGAGTATCTGGCTTCGCTGGATTCCCGGAGCGCAGTCTTCCCTGCTTCCGAAGAGCTTACGGTGACTAAGGAAGATTTTAAGTTCAACCTTGTCAAACTAAAAAATGCAGATTTCTTTGCAACCATCCGCAATAAACTGATGTGGGGTCTCGATAAAAGAAACTGAGTCTGTTATTAATTCAATACACATAATTATATGCAAAAGAAAGTAAGTATTGTGGGTGCAGGCCTTGTCGGATCACTACTATCCATATATCTTGCCAAAAAGGGCTTTGCGGTCGATGTATTTGAACGCAGGCCTGATATGCGAAAGACAAAGCTTGCTGCGGGTAAGTCTATCAACCTGGCCCTGAGTGACAGAGGTTGGAGAGGGCTGGAAGGAGTTGGGATAGCAGATGAAATCCGAAAAATTGCAATCCCAATGTACGGACGTTCCATACATCATAAAGACGGATCCATTGCTTTTCAACCCTATGGGAAGAAGGAACAGGCTATTTATTCTGTCAGCCGAGGGGGAATAAACTGTAAACTGATGGATCTCTCGGAAATGCAGCCGGATGTAAAGATACATTTCGAAGAGCGTTGTACACAGGTAGATCGCAAGTCGAATACTTTAACATTTGAGCATAATAGTACTAACAAACAAACCACACATACCAGTGATCTGATATTCGGGGCCGACGGAGCTTTTTCTTCAGCCCGGCTAAGTATGCAGTTAGCCTCCGATCGGTTTGAATACAACCAGCATTTTATTGAAGCTGGATACAAGGAGCTACATATCCCTCCCGGACCGGGTGGTAATTTTCAGCTTGAAAAAAATGCTCTTCATATTTGGCCGCGGGGAAGTTTTATGATGATTGCATTGCCCAACTTTGACGGAAGTTTTACCTGCACCTTATTCTTTCCGTTTGAAGGGCAAAAATCATTCAGTGCGCTGAATACAAGAGAAGAAGTGAAAGTTTTTTTTGAGGCAGAGTTCCCAGACGCGGTTCCCCTAATGCCATCATTGGTGGAAGATTATCTTTCAAATCCAACAGCTAGCCTCGTCACAGTAAAGTGTTGGCCCTGGACTTTTGATCATAAAATAGCCCTGATCGGAGATGCTGCCCATGCCATTGTTCCTTTTTACGGTCAAGGAATGAACTGTGGATTTGAGGATTGTGTGGTGTTGAATAAACTGATGGAGAAGCATCCGGACAACTGGGCGCTCATTTTCCGGGAGTATGAAGAGTTGAGGAAACCCGATGCAGATGCAATAGCAGATCTTGCGATCGCAAATTTTGTGGAGATGCGTGATAAAACAGCCGATCCCGCCTTTCTTCTTCAAAAGAAGATAGAGGCCCGGTTCAATGAACGCCATCCTGATAAATGGATTCCGTTATACTCCATGGTGACTTACACCCCCGATATCAGATACTCAACAGCCATGAAAGTGGGAAAGAAGCAGGAAGCAATTATGGAGAAAATAATGAACCTTCCTGACATCGAAAAGAAATGGGACTCGGAAGAAGTGGAAAAGGAGATACTGAGCTTACTCTGAATTTAAAACCACTTTTGAACCGTCCTGTGATTTACACGAATCCTCTGCTCCCGCTCGTCATTCTTTTCGAAAGTTCGCGACAGAAACCTATTTTCGGAATCTACAGGCCTCAGGCTTATATGAAAGAGGCGAAGCGTTATTCCTCTGTTATCCGGTTTGAGCTGTTCAAAAAAGAAATCGCCTGTGGAGATCAGGTTGTTATTCCCGCGGTTCTCGAAGCTCCGGTGGGCTTTGGTAAGCACCTGAAGCCAGGAGTGCTGTTGACCATTAAGGATGGTCTTGATGAAGTTGGCAAGGCCATTGTGCTGGAGATAAATAACCCTGGAAACATCTGATCCTACGCTTTGTCTATCTTGTCGCTCAATTCAGGGTTTATGTATATTCTCAAAGGAAGGTGCACCCAATTTCACGATCTTCATTAACTTTTTTAAATACCATGATTAAGAATTTATTCTCTTCCCTGCTACTTATTTCAGTCATGACTTCCTGCAAGCCTGATCTTTATCAAACAAAATGGCAGTCGACACCAGTTATAGCAGATGGGAGTCCCCAGGAGTGGAAGCTGCCTCTCCGGTTTTATGATGCGAAAAGTCATCTTTCTTATTCAGTAACCAACGATCTGGAGAATCTATATATCTGTGTAAGGATAACGGAAGAGGCAGGGCAAATGAAAGTCATGCGTGCCGGAATGCAAGTTTGGATCGACACTACAGGGAAGAATGATCAGTCCATAGGCATATTATTTCCTCAGCGTGTTCAGACAGCCCCTGCAGATGCACCCCGCCAGGAAGGAAAAGAGCGGGGAACCCGAGATCCGGGTGCTCCCAAAGGAGCAGGGATTGCAACACGGAATAGATTTTTGCAGGATTATAAGGAAATGCAACTTACCGGGTTCCACGCACCTATTAGGGGAGCCGTGCCTTTAATAAATGATTTTGGAATTAATCTGGGCATCAACTGGGACAGCAGCAAGTATGACAACTCTAATATCATGTTCTATGAAGCCGTCATTCCCTTCAGAACTTTTTTTAAAAATAAACTTTCTCCTTCTGACAGCACACGAAAGTTCGGGATGAGCATTGTCGTGAACGCATTACCGGCACCTAAATCCAGCGGAGGAGGGGGTTCCCGTGGTGGTGGAAGCACGGGAGGAGGTGGAATGAGCGGTGGAGGAATGCATGGAGGTGGCGGAGGTGGGAGAGGAGGCCATGGAGGCTCCAAAGGCGGAACTCCGGCTCCTGCCAATCCCCTTTATCAAACTGATAAAATAAAGATGAGGATGCAGCTCAGTGTTAAGCAGGGTCCGGCCTGAACCGAGGTACCCTCTTATCGTTTAGCAGCACTGTTTCACAAAACATTTCCAGAGGCCTCACCCAGAGGGTAGGTCCTTCGGTTGGATAAAGAACCTTGTATACAACTAATTCTTCACCAGTTTCACTATGACGAGCTGTTCCAAGAACTTCATAAGGGTTTCCTTTATAATGCAAATATTTTCCTGGCTTTATTTTGTCCATTGAATATATTTTTTTTCCTACATTAGCTATTTATGCAGATTTTAATATCAGCATAGCGTTTATGATTTCAAATGAAAGAACGGATTACCATCAAGTTTGCCGAGACCGAGGATGAACTCTCTCAGGTTCACAAACTAAATTATGAAACTTTCGTAGAGGAAATACCCCAACATGAAAGTAATAACCAGAAAATTCTGGTTGATAAACAGCACGAGAAAAATAAATACATTATCGCGGTATACAGGAACGAGGTGTTTGGCATGGTTGCCATCAATGACCAGCGTCCTTTCTCATTGGATCTGAAGATTCCCGAAATAGAAGCCTATCTGCCCCCCTTTTCCAAAGCGCTCGAAATAAGATTGCTTTCTGTGAAACCAACAAATCGAGGCGGGAAAGCATTTTTTATGCTGGCTCAGAAAATCGTGGAATGGGGATACGAGTTGAATTATAATCTGGTACTCATTTCAGGTACAACCCGTCAGATCAAGCTGTATGAAAAGATAGGATTTAAGGGATTCTATAAACTAGTAGGTACCGGAGATGCGTTATATCAACCGATGTATCTGGATGTAATTAAATTTATTGAGCAGCATGGGGAAAAATTCCTGCCCGGTTAACCTGACTACAGGACCGATCTCAATACCACAAGATGTTCAGGAAATCTTTGGACAGCTGCCGGTCTCTCACCGGTCGGATGAATTTATTGCTGCTTTTAAAAATCTCCAACTTAAAATATGCCAAGCCACCGGAGCCCGACATGTGGTCTTTATGACCGGCTCCGGAACACTTGCCAACGAGGCTATGATAGCCCGGATAAAGATTGGAGGTCAACATGGGCTCATTCTTACTAACGGTGAGTTCGGAAACCGGCTTATCAGTCAGGCCGAAAGGCAGGGACTGTCTTTTGAAACCTATCAGAAAGAATGGGGACAAGAGTATGAAATAGCGGAGATAGAAGCTAAGATTGAAAACGCACCGGGTATTTCCTGGATGATGTTCACACACTGTGAATCCTCAACAGGTTGCATCGCTGATCTAAATGCTCTGACCGAACTTGGCACCAAGTACGGGATCAAGATCTGTGTGGATGCCATGAGTACAATAGGGAATATCCCTCTGAATCTGAAAGATGTATATATGGTTACCTGCTCCAGTGGAAAAGGGCTAGGCTCATTTGCAGGAATTGGAATTGTGTTCACGCAAGAGGAACTATTGCCAGATGAACGTATTCCAAAGTACCTCGACCTTGGATATTATTTCAGCTGCAATGGCATTCCGTTTACCATTTCATCTAACCTCATTATGGCCTTGAACAGGGCCGTTGATTACTCTTTGAAAGAAGACCGAACCCGTCAGATTGAGAAATTATCGGAGCTCCTTCTCCGTAAGGTAGGCGAGATAAATGGTCTGCAGGTTCTTAATAAAAAATTCCGAATCCTTTCTCACATTATCACCATCATCCCTCCACCCGGAATTGATGCGGTGCAGTTAGGGGAAAGAGTCAAAATCCTTGGAGTAGAAACCAGTTTTAATAGTGGCTATCTTAAGGAAAGAAACCAATTGCAAATAGCAATTATGGGACAGCACCATGCAGAAGATATTCTTGCCTTTGTCTCCGGTCTGAAAGTGGCATTGAAAGAGCTGGGTTCAGCTAAAATTGTAAAAAGCACCAGAAAGACCTTTACTTCCTGATCCCTTCTTGCAGAAAAGGATTGAACCTTTTCTCATGTCCGATAGTAGTTGGATTACCATGTCCCGGATACACCTTATAATCATCACCCAGGGTAAACAGTTTGGTTCGTATGCTCCGAAGCAAAGTTTCATGATGCCCGCCTGGCAAATCAGTACGCCCGATGCTTTCCTGAAAGAGCACATCCCCTCCAATTATAAATTTATCGGCATGACTGATGAAACAGATGCTGCCCGGGGAATGTCCCGGTGTGAATACAATATCCAACACCTGGTTCCCCAATAGAATTTGATGACCTTCGTCCAGCAGGAGTACCGGATCCGGGGATTCTTCTACCTGGAGGTTGTACATACGGCCAACCTGTACGAGAGAATGCAGTACCGTAAGGTCTTTTTCATTCATTTCCAGGCCCAGCTTATATTTATCGGCTACGTACTTATTCCCGAAAATATGATCAAGGTGACAATGCGTATTCAACAGATGCTGAGGTTTAAGTCCCTTTCTGTCAATGAAGTCAGAAAGCTCAACTCGTTCGGCCTCATCGTAACATCCAGGATCGATAATCACACAAGATTTTGTTTCATCCCAGACGATATAGGTATTTTCCTGAAAAGGATTGAATGAAAAGCTGTGAACAGTCAACATTTGGTCTAATTTTAATGGTAAAAATACCAATTATGCCCGGTATATTCGATTTTAATCAATTTCAAATCAGAGTTTAGACTTAAAAATGGGGTATTTGATTAAAGAGTCGTAAATTAGCTAGCTTTTAATACATGCTTTAAACGTGTAATAGAACCTCATAGGCTTAGTACAGGAAATTTATGAATCTCGCCCGGAGAAAAGAATTATACTTCTCAATCGCTCTCATCTGGATGCTCCTTTTTTCCACAGGAGCAAACGCACAGTTTTACACAGGATCTCAACAGGACTTCGGCAAGAACCGCGTTCAGTACAAAGATTTTATCTGGTCGGTATATAAGTTCGATAAATTCGAAACGTATTTCAATGTGGGAGGAAAGGAGCTTGCAGTTTATACCGCACACGCAGCAAAAAGATATTTGGAGGAAATTGAAAAATTCCTCGATCATACTACAGATGAACGTATTCAATTCGTGATTTACAATAAATATGAGGAATACAGGCAGAGCAATATTGGACTCGAAGGGGAAGCACAAAGTAATGTGGGTGGCGTAACCCATATCGTAGGCCGTAAAGTGTTTATCTATTTTGATGGAGATCACAAGAAACTGGATGAGCAAATCAGAGCCGGAATTACCGAAGTTCTTCTGAACGATATGATGTATGGGGGCGACTTGAAAGACATGCTTAAAAATTCTACCCTCCTCAACCTTCCTGAGTGGTATACAAAGGGAATCATTGCATACACCAGCAGGAAATGGGATACTGATATTGATAATAAGGTGAAGGATGGAGTCCTTTCTGGAAAATATCAGACGTTCAACAGACTGACTGGAAACGATGCAGCCAATGCCGGACAGAGTCTCTGGAATTATATTGTGGAGACCTACGGTGATGGTGTCGTTTCAAATATTCTGTACATGACCAAGGTGAGCCGGAATGTGGAAAGTTCTTTCTTGTTTGTACTCGGGGTAAGTACCAAGAACCTGACAAACGACTGGCTGAGTTATTACTCTGACCGGTACCGCTATTCAGATACTTCTGCTGTCCACCCTAAAGATCCTGAGCTTCTGAAGCCTAAAAAGGTGAAAGCTTCCCGTGTTTATAGCCAGTTGAAGTTAAGTCCTGATGGAAATTATGTAACCTACGTAACAAACGAAATGGGTAAAGTCAAATTCTGGCTTTATGACATTGCCAAAAACAAAAAGAAGAAAATATTCAAGTACGGTCACAAAATGGACCGGATCAATGATTACACCTATCCGGTGGTGGCATGGCATCCTTCAGGGAAACTATTTGCCTATGTGCATGAGGTAGACGGAAAGAACTTCCTGACTTTCTATACCCTGGAAACGGGTGAAAAGGAAAGCCGGCCGATGGATAGTTACGATAAAATTCTGGATATGTCTTATAGCAGTGACGGGAAAAAAATGGTTTTTTCTGCAATGCAAAAAGGCCAAAGCGATATTTTTATCTACACTCCTGCTGGAAATAATTCTGAACAAATTACCAAAGACATCTATGATGATCTGAATCCACGCTTCATTAATAACAATACTAAGATTATCTTTTCATCAAACCGTGTGAATGATACGATACGCGGAAATGTGGAAGACCCCAATACGAAACTCAGCCATTTCAGCGATCTCTTTATTTATAATTACAAGACTCGTTCCAATATACTTCGTAGGGTCACAAATACCCCCCTTGTCAACGAAGTGCTGCCTTCCGAGTATCAGGGCGACAAGTTCACCTACCTCAGTGATGCAAATGGAATCATGAACCGGTATGTAGGAAGATTTGACAGTGCCATTACCTTTGTGGATACCGCAGCTCATTATGGATATTTTGTGAATTCAACTCCGGTCACGAATTATTACCGGGGTATTATCGAACAGGATTTTAGTCTTCAAGCCAATAAATTTGCTGAAGTCATTTTCTCCAACGGAAAATATCATATGTATGTCAGAGCAATGGATGAACAGTCGTTTCCATTGCTAGCTCCCAAATTGAAGAATACCCCATTCCGAAATGAAAGCCTTCGCAAACCTAAGGTAACGAGCAGTAATGCCGATTCAGTGGCTAAGAAAAGCACTACAGTTGCAAATACGAAGACACCAACAAGCATGGAGAAGGTAACGGTTCGTGTTACAGACTACTCCACTGCTAACGATACCTCCACGGTAAATATCAATAACTACAATTTCAATAAAGATAAAAAGAAAGATATTCCGACAGGACCAACGGTCAAAACGGAGAAGGATTCTACCGTTTTCAGTATCCGTAAAGACTCCACACATACCCCCAAGGACGATTTTATTCTTCCCTTGCAGCGAAATTACAGAACCCAATACTCCACCGAATATGTAGTCACCCAGCTTGATAATAGTTTCCTTAACCAGGGCTATCAGAAATTTACAGGAGGAGGGAGCCCTGTTTACACAAACCCAGGTTTTAATGCCCTGATTAAAATTGGGATGACAGATCTCCTGGAAGATCATAAAATTGTGGCTGGTTTCAGACTTGCAGCTGACCTAAGCAGCAATGAATACATGTTGAGTTATGATGACCGGACCTCACGACTTGATAAGCAGCTTATTCTACACCGTGAATCGCTCAATAACCTTACCGACGGAAGTGGGGCGCTGATTAAACTCCATACCAATGAAGCGATCTACAAACTTCGCTGGCCTTTCAGTGAGGTAGGACGTGTGGAAGGAAGCCTTACGTATCGGAATGATCAAACGGTCTATCTGGCTACTGATGATGTTAACCTGCAACGACCTCAGGAATATGAGAACTGGGCTATCGGCAGGCTTGAATATGTATTCGATAATACCATCAAACGCGGATTGAACTTATACAATGGATTGCGTTACAAAGTGTTTTATGAATACTACAAGCAGGTTGATGCGAAAGCAACAGACATGACCGTCATCGGGGCAGATTTCAGATATTATCAAAAAATCCATCGGGATCTGATCTGGGCCTCTCGTTTATCTGGCAGTACTTCATTCGGATCGGAAAAGCTGATGTATTACATGGGAGGGGTCGATAACTGGTTCAATCCTAAATTCGACCAGTCGGTCAGAATCGACCAGAGCCAGAATTACGGGTTTCAGACCATAGCCACACCGATGCGGGGCTTCTATCAGAATATACGGAATGGAAATTCTTTCGTGCTCCTGAATAGCGAACTGCGCTGGCCGATATTTAAATACCTGATCAGTCGCCCTATCCGTTCCGACTTCATCAATAATTTTCAGATCATCGGATTCGGCGATCTTGGAACCGCCTGGAACGGAAGCTCTCCCTATTCAGAAGAGAATTCACTCAATACAACAATCGTAGGAGGAAATACCGGGCAACCAGTAACGGTGACTATTAAGAATCACGTCAACCCCATTGTGGGAGGATATGGGATTGGTTTCAGGACCCGGATCTTTGGCTATTTCGTACGTCTTGACTTTGCACATGGGGTCGAAGATGGAGTCATCCTCCCCCGCATCACTTATCTTAGCCTGACTCAGGATTTTTAATATTCGAATTTCCTCATGAAAAAACAAACTATGGATATTTCAGTTATTCTTATTCTCCTGCTCGTAGGACTGATTTCCGGTACCCTTAGTGGCATGATTGGTGTGGGCGGGGGGATTATCATCGTTCCATGTCTCGTTTATTTTCTTGCTTACTCCCAACATATGGCTCAGGGCACATCCCTTGCTGTTTTATTGCTACCTGCAGGCATACTGGCGGTGATGAACTATTACAAGGGAGGATTTGTAAACATTCAGGCAACAGCGCTGATTGCGGTCACATTCGTGCTCGGAGGATTTATCGGGTCCAAAATCAGTCTTTCCTTAGATCAGACGATTATGAAAAAAATATTTGCTTCTATTATGATTGCGATTGGGATAAAAATGTTTTTTGGAAAATAAAGTGGATAAAATTCTCGCTTCAATTCAACAACGTGCCTCACAGCTTCTCCCGGATATAATTGCTGTACGAAGACATCTGCATAAACATCCTGAGCTTTCATTCGAAGAATTCAAAACCTCAGCCTATGTTTGCGCTACCCTTGATAAATTCGGTGTAAGCTATAAAGATGGGATCGTTAAAACGGGTATAGTAGCTGAAATTCAAGGCAGGAATCCTTCCAAACATACTATAGCGCTTCGGGCAGATTTGGACGCATTGCCTATTCAAGAGAAAAACAAAACGGAATATTGTTCTTCCAATCCAGGGGTCATGCACGCATGCGGACATGATGTACACACCGCATCGATGCTTGGAGCAGCCAGAATTCTGCATGAGCTTAAAGATACTTTCGAAGGAACCGTGAGACTTATTTTTCAGCCTGGAGAAGAAAAACTTCCTGGTGGTGCTTCCCTTATGATCAAGGCAGGTGTTCTGGAAAATCCCAAACCAACTGGAATTATTGCACAGCATGTGTTTCCGTCTATGGAAGCAGGAAAAGTCGGATTTCGCAAAGGCATGTATATGGCTTCAACCGATGAACTTTATATTACGGTTACAGGCAAGGGCGGACATGCTGCTATGCCGGCTGATTATATCAACCCCATTCTGATTGCATCGGAAATTCTTCTTCAGTTAACAAAGGAATTCAATACTCAAACACCTTCGCCTACCGTACTTGCATTCGGGAAGTTTATTGCAGAAGGGGCCACGAACGTTATCCCCGGCGAAGTAAAGATAGAGGGGACCTTCCGTACCATGGATGAAAAATGGAGAGCAGAGGCGCATCTGAAGATGGTGAAGAGGGCAGAGGCGATAGCAAGTGCTATGGGCGGTAAATGTGAATACCGGGTTGAAAAGGGATATCCTTTCCTCGTGAATGAGGAGAAGATTACCGAAAGAGCCATAGGCTGTGCAAGGCAATATCTAGGTATAGAAAACGTGGAAGAACTGTCCTTGAGGATGACGGCAGAGGATTTTGCCTTCTATTCCCACCATGTGCCCGCATGTTTTTACCGATTGGGTACAGGTAATAAATCTAAAGGGATCACCGCTGGGGTGCATACCGCAACCTTCGATATTGATGAAAGTGCTTTGGAAACAGGAATGGGACTGATGGCCTGGATAACATGGAATGAACTGAACAAAGCATGAATGTGAAAGAGAAGAAAGATACCAACGCGCTTATAACAGGTAATGGAACCAAACTTCCCCTGATGGAAGAATTTTATACTATACAGGGTGAAGGTTACCATTCGGGCAAGGCTGCCTATTTTATCCGTATTGGCGGATGCGATGTAGGGTGCCACTGGTGCGATGTGAAAGAAAGCTGGGATGCGAGCCTTCACCCGCCAACACTGGTAGATGAAATTGTTTCCCATGCAGCAGTGTACCCTGCCAAGGCAGTGGTGGTTACCGGTGGGGAGCCGGCGATGTATCCACTCGAATACCTGACCGGGGAATTAAAAAAAAGAGATATCAAAACCTTTCTGGAGACCTCCGGCGCTTACCCTATTTCAGGTACGTGGGACTGGGTCTGCCTCTCTCCCAAAAAAACTGGAGAGCCTCTGTCGGAAAGTCTTGCAAAAGCCGATGAGTTGAAAGTGATTGTGTTCAATGCAGATGATTTCAAATGGGGAGAAAAATATGCCAAGCTGGTGAGACCGGGATGTAAGCTTTTTCTACAGCCGGAATGGAGCAAGTCAAATGTAATGATGCCCGTAATAGTAGACTATGTCATGAACCACCCAGAATGGAATATATCTTTACAAACGCATAAATACATGCATATTCCCTAGTTCCTTATTTGAATTTCGGAATGAATCTTGCAATAAACCTACTATGAAGCCTTTCTTTCTTACCTTTTTAGCCTGCTTATACCTCCTTGCCGCTTTCTCACAAGGTGTCCCTCCTGGAAAATATACCTCCATGGATGAGAAGGCCGTTAAGCATTTTGAAAATGCGTTGAAATCCTATCGTGCCGGAGATAATAAGGGTGCCCTCGAAGAATTGGATAAAGCAGAAAAAAAAGATCCTAATTTTTCGGAGGTCTATGAACTGAGGGCGGATATCTTTATGGATGCTCATCAGATAGATAAATCTATAGAGCAATATCACAAAGTATTCGAACATAATCCCCGTCCGCACTGGGAAACATTTTATCGCTGTGGAACCCTGGAACTGGGAATAGGGAAATACGACGATGCAAAGGCTCATCTCGAAAAATATCTGTCAGCCCCTTATGTGGACCCTGATATGGAACTACTTGCCAGAAAAAATCTGGTTAACTGTAACTTCTCTATCGAAGCCACAAAACATCCGGTTGAATTCAAGCCGGTTAACTTGGGCCCAGGTATTAATACCAAGGCGCATGAATATTTCGGGGCGATCACCGTAGATGGCAAGCGATTTATGTTCACGCGTAATTACCGTACAGATAATGTACATTCTCAGGAAGATTTATTTTACAGCGACTTATCGGATAGTGGTACCTGGAAACTGGCACAACCCTTTAACGAGATTAATACCCCTCTCAACGAAGGGGCGCCAGCTCTTTCAGCAAATGGAAAGATCATGTTTTTTGCAGCCTGTTCGGAAGGGGCAGAAGGTGATTACGGCCCTACCAGGCGAGGTTATGGAAGTTGTGATTTGTTTTATTCGTTTCTATCCGGCGGACATTGGTCTAAACCTGAAAACGTAGGCGCTCCTGTAAATACCGGAAATTGGGAAAGTCAACCGTCGTTTTCGTCGGATGGGAAATCTCTTTATTTTATCCGTGGTCTTAAATCCAAAGATCACAGTATTCATGATAAAGCTATTTATGTTTCCACACTCAATGCAAATGGAGAATTTTCCGTTCCGGTGAGGTTAAATGATAAGATTAATGCACCCGGAGGAAATGTAGAATCGGTGTTTATTCATCCGGATAATATGACGCTCTATTTTTCTTCGAATGCATTGCCCGGATTGGGTGGGCTGGATATTTTCGTAAGCAAACGGCAGCCGGATGGAGATTGGGGCACTCCGGTCAACCTGGGTTATCCTATTAATACCTGCTCTGATGAGAACAGTATCCTTGCCGACCCTAATGGAAAGATTGCCTACTTTGCTTCCGAACGTCCGGGAGGTTATGGGGGACTCGATTTTTACAGCTTTGAACTTCCTGCAAATGCTCAACCTGAAATGATTACTTATTTTAAAGGAAAAGTATACGACGCGGTGACCAAAAAACCATTAGAGGCCAGTTTTGAACTGATTGATCTCGGTGCTCAAAAATCGCTCTACACCTCACTCTCTGAAAAGGGTACCGGGGAATTCTTTCTCACGCTAACCTCCAATATGAATTACGCCTTAAACGTTTCAAAGCCTGGTTACCTTTTTTATTCAGGTAATTTCTCCCTGAATTCGGCCACAGATAAATCAAAGCCCTTTATCATGGATGTTCCCTTGCAGCCTATTGACACCGGGAAAATTGAGCCTCTTAAAAATGTGTTTTTTGATACCGATAAATTCGAACTTCGCCCGGAGTCAAAAGCCGAACTGGATAAACTGGTGTCCTTCCTGAAAACGAATAAGCTGCTGAAGATTCAGTTAAGGGGACATACCGATGATGTAGGTGATAAAAAGAAAAATCTACTGCTTTCCCAAAACCGGGCCAAAGCGGTTCTTGAATACCTTGTTGCAGGAGGCATAGAGAAGGAGAGACTGAGTTCTAAAGGATTCGGCGATACCATGCCGGTTGTGAAAAACGATAGTCCGGAACACCGTCAGGAAAATCGAAGGACAGAATACAAGATAATCGGGAAGTAAATCAATCTACTTTACGGGAACGGCTTGTGTAAGAATCAGCCCAGTCAAACAACTTGGTCATCAGCCGATAAATGAAACTCTTTAACATATTACCTCCGTTTTAATAAGAAAACAACCTCCTCAAGATTCAATTCCTTCTGAGTGGAAATGGATTTTGTACAGCTAAAGGTAATAACACGGAGGGAAATTAAATCCATTTTGAACCGGAATCTGTCTCCTATGTAAGGTTTCCAGTGAAATAGATCCTTGTTCTCTTCTACGGAGGGCTTCAAAAACTCATCGGAGGAGTGTAAGAAAACCTTTGAGTGTTTTAGTGCCGGAAAAGCCGTCACAATCTCTGTAATCAATGATCCAGAAATAGGTCCCGTCTTTACAGGTAATCGCATCTTCTTCGGGCTTCCAGATACACTTCGGGTCGGTGCTTGAAAAGACTTCCGTTCCCCAGCGGTTAAAAATGGAGAGCTTGAGATAACTGAACTCGAATTTTCCGAAATCCACATCATCATTAATCCCGTCATGGTTCGGGGTCACGATATTCGGGATTACCGGAGGTGTTGTTCCATAGAGTGTGACCTCGATCGTATCTGAATTTGTACAACCTCCCGAATTATTTACCCTTAACCAGTATATACCACTGCTGCTAACGGTAATCTGCTTGCCTGTTTCCCCAGTGCTCCAGACACAATTATAAGCGGTATTGGAGGGAATGGTGAATTCACGCTGACATAAACTGGTATCTCTGCCAAGATGCACAGAGGGAATGCTGTCGATATGAAAGGTAAGGCTGTCTCTTGCGGCACAATTCCCTGGTAAGATATAATTTACATAATAGGTTCCTGGAGCGCTAAGCATATGTATGGCTGAATCAGTTCCATCGCTCCAATGATAGGCCAGGGTGCCTGGATAGGTTGCATTACACCGAATAGAAACCGGATGATTGCTGCAGGCAATGGAATCATGAAGCACGGAAATAGCTGGCGGGTTTTTTTTAATCACAAAAAAAGAATCGATGATTCTGCAGTTTTGTGCGGTGATAATATTTACACCGTAACTACCGAAAGCATGAATAGCGATGGTTTGTGTAGTATCTGAATTAGACCAGAGGTAATGAGTATAGCCTGGACCTGCATCCAGGGTATCTGTTGGAATCTGACAGAGATAACTGGGATATGAATTGTAAAGCGGAGCAACCGGGCTTATGTCTGTAAAGTTTGGTAACCCAAAGGCCCCACTGTCGCCCACTGCCAGATTTACACCATGGGCCAGAAAATTACAAGCCACGTTATTGGGATTATTGATGACTGAAAGATATGATTTGGCATAAACAGTAAGATATATTTTCCCATCTGGTCCCAACTGGATGGCACCCAATCCGTACAACCCGCTATTGATGATGGTCTGAGAAGAAACAATCAAAGAAGGGATATTACTGCTCAGGTCATACTGATATATAGATCCTTTAAAATCGCTTACATAGACTTTTGAATTATCGGGAGAAAAAGCAATACCATAAGGCAGGTGTGTTCCGCTGAAACCGATAGTTCCAGGATAAGTAACGGAAATCGGGTTGCTGACCATGCCGGTAGAATTATCAAAATCAACCATCTCAAAAACGCTGAGATATTCAAGCGCATAGGCTAATCTTCTTCCATTGGGAGAAGGCCGGAGATAACCTACGGTTGCATTCTGTGGCCCAGTCTGAACCGTTCCTGCATTGGAGACAACAGGAGTAGTGTTTAATCCTGCCGCACTCAGGAGATAAGCATTGAATGCATTGCTGTTGTTTGGACGGGCAATGACCCAGAAATCAGTTCCGTTGCAATGTCTTACTGCAGTCAGCTTTTCGGTAGAGTTAGATGGAAGAAGAACATTGTTTTTGACGGTCACGGCACCCAGTCCTCCATTCAGATTCATATCCACAATTGAAAAATGAATGCCCAAATTTCCGGCATTGGATCCGGTATCACTCGTGATTATATAGTATAGCGTAAGGCTGCCGGGTTTAGGAAGGATTAAAGCCGATTGGGTGGAATGCCCCGCCGCGCCCATGAGTCCATTTCCATTGAGCATCGGATTGTTATTCTTATCCCAAACTGTTGTTCCATCGGTATAAAAAAGTAATGCTCCGGTATTGACATCGCTCATAGAAGCAGAGCCTTCCACGGTATTGATAGAGCTGGAGGAAGCAGTCGGAATACCCGAGCTGAAATCTAAAGCATTGTGGAATCCGAATTGCCAGTGCCAGCTTTCCTTCCCAAGCTGAGCGAAAGATGGATGGACGGAGAAAAGAATCAGACTGCATACCAGTGCGAGGTATTGACTTCTCATGGCGGATGAATTCTTTCATCAAAGATAATTATTACGAGGCAAAGCTTAGTTTCCCCTCGAACAGCTTCATTTTAAACTGAAGCATCCATTTTTAGCCTCCAAATTGCGATTAAGTTCATAAACTAATCTACATTTGCAAGAAATTTGAATATAAGTACCGATGTATAAGCTCGTTATAGCATTTATAGCCTTCCTCACGGGTATTTCCGGCCTGATGGCCCAAACTAAAATCAGTGGAACGGTGTTGGATGATTCCAAACACCCGATTGTAGGAGCGAACGTATATGTTAAAGATAGTTATGATGGGACTTCCACGGTCGCTGATGGGACTTTTTCGTTCTCCGCTTCCGATAGCGGAAAAGCGGTTGTGGTGATCAGCATGATCAGCTTCGATAAAGTTGAAAAGGCAGTGGTGCTGAATGGAAAGGAAGTCCATTTGAACATTACACTCAGTGAAGGAGCCAGTCAGCTCAATACGGTCGTTATTTCTGCCGGAACTATGGAAGCCAGTGATGAAAAGAAGGTAACCATCCTCAAGCCTCTCGATATTGTTACCACTGCAGGAGCACAGGGAGATATTTACGGGGCACTTAAAACCTTACCCGGAACACAACAGGTAGGCGAATCGGAAGGGCTCTTTGTAAGGGGAGGAACCGGAAATGAAACCAAGACCATTATTGATGGAATGGTTGTATCCAAACCCTATTTCAGCGGAGTGCCGGATGTTGCGGCCAGGGGCCGTTTTTCTCCATTTCTCTTTAAAGGAACTGTATTCAGTACGGGTGGTTATTCTGCCCAATATGGACAAGCCATGTCATCTGCTTTAGTACTCGAGACTCAGGACCTGCCTGATAAGTCATCCGCAACGGCAGCAGTAAGTTCGGTTGGAGTTGGAGCAGGAATCAATAAGTTGTTTAAAGATAGTACCACTTCCATCGGAGGCGACTTTAATTACACCAACCTCGGCCCTTATTACAACCTGGTTCCACAGGATGTGAAATGGAATGTGACTCCGGTTTTTGAAGGAGGCTCGCTCAACTTCCGTAAGAAAACATCTGAAACAGGAATGCTTAAGTTTTATGGGTATACCAATTACAGCCAGCTTGGAATATCCCGCCCGAATATTGACAGCACCAATGGTTCTCTAAGCAATTTTGTGTTGAAGAACAAGGACTACTATACCAATCTTACCTACAGAGACAACTTAGCCGGCAACTGGAAATATTACATCGGAGCCTCTTATAGTTATAATCAGGACGATATCACCCCTAATAATTATCACATCGTTAACACCAACCAGCTTTCCCAGGGTAAAATATTAGTGACTCATGGACTCGGAAGTCTTTCCCTGATTCGTTTTGGAGGGGAATTTCAGAATAATATCGACATGAGTAATTTCGATATCACGAATGTGCCCAGCTTTGTTCCCGCTGCACATACCAAGATCCGGATCGAGGATGATTATTCAGCCGGAATTGCAGAGGCAGATATTTTTCTGACTTCTAAGATTGTGGCGAGGATTGGAGGGCGTTACGAATACAGCTCCTTGCAGGAAAAATCAAACATTGCACCTCGTACCTCTGTTGCCTTTAAAACAGGAAAGAACAGCCAGATCTCTGTTGCTTATGGTGAATTTTATGAAAGACCGGAGACTCGTTATCTTTTCGAAAAGACTTCCCTGAACTACGAACGGGCCACGCACTATATCCTCAATTATCAGATTGTGGAAGAAAAAAGAACGTTCCGTGTAGAAGCCTATTATAAGCAGTACCAAAATCTTGTCACTACACTTCCCATCTCCACGATGTTCCCGGCCGACTCCCTGCACAATAATGGTCAGGGCTATGCCCAGGGAATAGATGTATTCTGGAGAGATAAAAAAACATTCAAGAACTGGGATTACTGGGTTTCTTATTCTTACCTCGATACGAAACGTCAATACATCAATTATCCGGTACTGGCAGAACCGGTCTATGCAACACCTCATACGGCTTCACTGGTTGTAAAGAAATTCTTTCCTTCCATCCTCGTCAACCTGAGTGCAACCTATACCTATGCGACGGGGAGGCCATATTATAATCCAAACAACCCGGTCTTTCTGGGTGATCGAACACCGGATTACAACAAAGTTGGTTTTACAGCGAGTTATGTCCGTAAATTCGGGAACGCATTTTCTGTGTTTGTTGTAGGGATTGATAATGTATTGGGCACAAATAATATTTATGGTTATCAGTATTCAGCAGATGGACAGAGACGAGTGGCTGTTACCGCAACGGCAGCCAGGATGTTCTTCATCGGAATCTTTATGAGCTTTGGTATAGACCGGACCCAGGATGTCCTGAATAATAATTAATGCTAATTAAAAATAAAAATAAAGTGATGTACAAACTTTCGGCTTTTATGCTCATCGTGTTCCTTCCAATGCTTGGAACCGCTCAGAACAAAAAATATGTTTCTTCTATGGAGAAGAACCTGAAAATGATGGATACCTGCCAGAGCATTGCCTCTTACCAACAGGTAGCCAATGCCTTTGAAAGAATTTGCAGTGCGGAGAAAAAGGAATGGCTCCCGCCTTATTATGTAGCACTCTGCAATACATTTATGGCAACCATGTCGGCCGGAGATAAGATTGATGAATATTGCGATATTGCCGACCGGTATGCGGCCAGGGGAGACTCCCTGAATCCGAATAACTCGGAACTCTGTGCCCTGCATGCATTGATTTGTTCTTCACGCATCAGCGTCAATCCTATGTTGAGAGGAGCAAAGTTCGGTGGCAAGTCCGGAGAGTATAGTGCCAAAGCTATGCAGCTGGATTCAACAAATCCAAGGCCTTACCTTCTTCAAGGCCAGGGTAAATTTTATACTCCCCCTCAGTTCGGCGGAGGTAAGGATAAAGCACAACCTACGATTGCAAAAGCAGTGAAGAAATACGAAGCATTTAAACCGGCAAGCACCATTGCTCCGAATTGGGGAAAGGAAAGAGCAAAGATGTTGCTGGAGGAGTGCAATAAGAAATAAGAGTTAATAAGGCTCCTCCTCAGACTGCACTCAGGCAGACGGGTAAAGCTCGTCCTGTTTATAAAAGGCCGGTACTTATACTTAATTCCAACCCATTACAAAATACGTCTTTATACGTATAGCTTCCTTTTCAATCCTGCCCTACTTTTATCGCGTTCCATTTCCCTCCGGAACATTGAAAGAATAGGAATAAGTATGGACTCCTAAAGCCTTAAAATATGAATCGTATCCAAAAGAAAATAGCCTTGCTATATTGGCTCTGTGCTGTCTCCTGCATAGGAACAATGGCCCAGTCCCCTGGTAAAGTCAGTGCTTATGTGGGTGTGCATATTGTACCCATGGATCGGGAACACATTATCGAAAATCAGACGGTTCTGATCAGGGATGGAAAAATACTGGAGATCGGGGATGTAAACAGCGTGAAAATTCCAGAAGAAGCAACGGTGGTAGATTTAAAAGGAATGTTTATGATGCCTGGTCTGGCAGATATGCAGGCAACCTTGCCGGAGGGAGCACCTATCCAGATCGGCCGGGATGATTATTTGAAGATGAACATCATTCGTGGGGTGACAACCCTTCGCAGTATGCACGGAAATCATTCACAACTTGCCTGGAGAGATAGCATAGACTTGCACCTTCTTCTGGGGCCTCATCTCTTTCTCACTTCCCCGGCATTACCCTCCGAACTTAACTATAAGCAAGGTTGTGCGTTACTGGAGCAATACAAAAAAGAGAAGTATGATTTTGTAAAATATGAATATCCCCTTCGGGCTTCTCTTTATGATTCTCTGCTGGCCTTTGCAGTACAAATCAACATGAAGATTGCAGGAAATGTCCCTGCCGGAGGGATAGCCGCAGCAGCAATGAACAAGCAAGCCTCTTTAGAACATCTCGAACCCTTTCTGGAAGAATACAAACAAGATACAGCAAGGTTCCTTGAAAACATTCAAGCTTTAGCTGCTGCCGGTGTTTATGTCTGTCCTGATTTTCAATGGTATTATGTAAACTGGGAACAACTCTGGCCTGCTCAGCTGAAAGTAAAACCAGGAATGAACATGCTGCCTCATCAGGTAGTCAGTGCATGGATCGGTTCTTATCAGAAAGAATATGCCGAAGCAGCCGGGAAAGACAAGCCTTCTTACCTCCGAAAGAAGAATGAAAGAGGAAGGGAGCTCATGGTAGGGATGAAACTTCTTAAAATGATGGAAGAGGAAGGTGTACCTCTGATGGTCAGTGCAGGGGAGGGAGCGTTTATAGTGCCTGGATTCAGTATGCTTGATGAATGCCGGAATTTCAATGATGCAGGCATCACTCCTTATCAGACCCTCCGAGCCGCAACAGTCAATGCGGCCTCTTTTTTTGGACAAAGTTCTGTCTGGGGAACAGTGAGTAAAGGCAAACGGGCGGATCTATTAATATTGGAGGAAAACCCACTCCTCAGCATAGAGAGCCTGGATAAGATCAAAGGGGTGGTACTTAACGGAACCTGGTATCCTAAAGAAGAGCTGGAGAGGATTCAAGCAGAGATCATAGCTAAGAACCAACCAGGCAAATAAGGAAATGCACCGGACAGAAGATGGGGTTGAACTTAAGGGATGTTTTGTACATTTGGGAAGAACTCTCAGCCATGTCCGAACAAGCGATCAAGCAAAATTTCCTGGAAGCCCAGTCTGTACTCTCCCAATTTATATCCGATGATAAAAACCTGAAGCAGATTTCGGCAGCAGGTCATATCCTGGTAGAGGCGATCCGGAAAGGGAAGAAGATTATTTCCTGTGGCAATGGTGGTTCTATGTGTGATGCCATGCATTTTGCAGAAGAACTGAGTGGTAAGTTCAGGTCAGACCGGAAAGCACTACCTGCAATTTCCATCTCCGATCCTTCTCATATGTCCTGCGTAGGAAATGATTACGGTTATGACTTCGTTTTTTCGCGTTTTATTGAAGCATTGGGTCAAAGCGGTGATGTTTTACTGGCCATTTCTTCGAGTGGAAACTCCAAAAATGTGATCCAGGCCATGCATGCCGCCAAAGAGAAAGGAATGAAAGTCGTAGGCCTTACCGGCAAGGATGGAGGCCAAATGGCGGGACTTTGTGATATTGAAATAAGAGCCCCGCATTCCCAATTTGCGGACCGGGCTCAGGAAATACATATTAAAGTGATTCATTCTCTGATTCACTATGTTGAATTGAATCTTCCTTCCTGATTAAACGGATTACCCTTTCTCGTCGCTCGGGGTAATACCCGATCATCGAGCGATTGTTTTTTCAGTTTATGCTCGTCAAAACTTTCGGAAGTGCTGTCTTTGGGATCAATGCAACCACTGTTACCGTCGAAGTGAATATAGCCGATGGAGTTAACTTTCTCATCGTGGGTCTGCCCGATAATGCCGTCAAAGAAAGTCAGCAACGGATCCATGCGGCTTTACGAAATAATGGATTCCGTGTTCCTGGTAAAGCAATTACTATCAATATGGCTCCTGCGGATATCCGGAAAGAAGGATCGGCTTATGACCTGACCCTGGCCATTGGTATTCTGGCTGCTTCCGGTGAAGTGGATCCGGTATTATCAGAGAAGTACGTGATTATGGGTGAACTATCGCTCGATGGAGGCTTGCAACCTCTGAAAGGAGTACTCCCTATTTCTATCCAGGCTTCCAAAGAAGGGTTTAAAGGTATAATCCTGCCTGCAGAGAATGCGCGGGAGGCAGCTGTGGTGAAAGGATTGGAAGTGTATGGAGCGAGAAGCATCATGGAGGTAATCCATTTTCTGAATGGAAAAGGAGGACTTGCACGTACGGAATTAAACCCCGATTCTGAATTCTACACCAAAACAAGTGATTCGGATGTTGATTTTGCTGATGTAAAGGGACAACAGAATATCAAGCGAGCCTTGGAGGTAGCTGCAGCCGGAGGCCATAATCTGATTCTCATCGGACCTCCGGGTGCAGGAAAGACCATGCTGGCAAAACGTCTTCCAACTATATTGCCTCCGATGAATATGACCGAAGCCCTGGAAACAACCAAGATTCATTCTGTGGCCGGCAAGATGGGGAAGAATCTGGGATTGGTTACCCGAAGACCATTTCGTTCTCCACATCATACGATCAGTGATGTAGCGCTTGTAGGTGGAGGAGGAGTGCCCCAGCCAGGTGAAATATCCCTGGCTCATAATGGGGTTTTGTTTCTGGATGAGTTGCCGGAATTTAAGAGGACCGTGCTTGAAGTCATGCGGCAGCCCCTGGAAGAAAGAGTCATTCATATTTCCAGGGCGCGTTTTTCAGTTGAATACCCTGCAAGCTTTATGCTGGTGGCATCCATGAATCCTTGCCCTTGTGGATTTTATAATCACCCTGAAAAGAATTGTGTTTGCGGCCCCGGCATTGTCCAGAAATACCTCAGTCGTATTTCAGGTCCCTTGCTCGACCGCATTGATATTCATGTGGAAGTGACTCCGGTTTCTTTTCGGGAGCTATCCGGAGAAAATGTGGCGGAAGGAAGTGAAGCCGTGAGGGCGAGGGTGGTGAGAGCCAGGGAAATTCAGGATAAACGCTATTCACAAGCAGATGGGGTACATTGCAATGCCCAGATCGCTACTCGTGAGCTGCAATCGGTGTGCAAGCTGAATGAGGAAGGACAGCAACTTATGAAAACATCGATGGAACGACTGGGTCTTTCTGCCAGAGCCTATGACCGAATCCTGAAGGTAGCTAGAACAATTGCCGACCTGGCAGGGTCTGAAAGAATTGAGAATGATCATCTGGGCGAAGCGATTCAATATAGGAGTTTGGATAGGGAAGGATGGGCAGGATGAAGTCAGAGCGAGAATGAGAGCGA
>Ga0207068_1033_pt1 | contig 42497 bp, 43 predicted proteins | sample Alteio_BWMinCont_23_FD_153475 | JGI IMG/M metagenome (GOLD analysis project Ga0207068, IMG submission 153475) | Enriched cells from forest soil in Barre Woods Harvard Forest LTER site, Petersham, Massachusetts, United States -... | ecosystem: Environmental > Terrestrial > Soil > Temperate forest >... | reverse complement strand
GTGATTTCATTTTTTCACTGGGGACATGGTCCAGGAGCACGAACGTTTTTTGATGTAAAAATACAAAATCCAGATGTTCCGCAATCAGCTGTCGCTGTAGTGTATTTAACAAATAGCGAAAATGGGCTAGCAATAGCAAAAGAAATAGCAGAACCTTTCGTTGGTGATATTACACCCATAATGAAATTTTTATCTGAAAAATATGATTACAAAGATATATATTCACCGAATTGGAAAGAATATCATGAACATTTAATTGCAGGCGTTAAAGCAGAAAAAGCAGGTAATTTTGATTTCGCTATTGAAGCCTATAAAGAGGCAGCTAGGATGAGACCTGAAAAAGCCGCAGAGCTTCAATATCGTGTTCTGTGGGCTGAGGCAAAGATTAAAAGGAACGACCAAGATAGCGTCAATATCGAAATGCTAAAAAAATTAGTTGGTGAGTACGGCCCTCTAAAAATATCTATTGTTGAATCTGAATCAAAATTACAAATTGATGATGGTGGGCCAACCGGGCCGAGAGAGCTTAAACGAATTAATGATAATACTTTTATCGATGGCTCAGTGATACTTAAATTTGATCGTGATGAAAGAAATTATCCTACATCTTTAAACTGTCATTTTCCTAATGGAGGTCATCCCTCATTTCCTGCATTAAAAAGTGCCGTATCACAAAAAGTAGAAGGTTTATCATCAACAGCAAGAACTACTAGTGTATTAGAGATACATCCACAATTGAGTAGAACACAGCCTGAATTAGACCCACTTGTAGGGAAAAGACAAGGTAATATGCAGCATGTTCCAAATAAACAATACGATTCTAAAGAGGCTAATAAGATCGCTGAAGAAAAATATTCACATCCAGCACCTACACCTTTTTCCCATAGATTTAAAAAACGATAGCGAAAATATGAGAAACCTCTAGAGCAATAAAGAAAAAGATGCACAAAAAGATCTTTTGTTTGAAAGAAGTGATGATGCAGTAACAATAGTCGTATATTTCTGCGCACGTTTACTTGGAAACAGAACGATTATCTTGAGTACTGTGCCATCCGGGCGAGACTACTATAGTCATTAAAAAGCTAGATCAGTTAATTTAACTGAGCAATAATAAATCTTGGGACTGCACAGATATAACGGATTAACGTTGAATTAAAAATAGTTACATTATATGATATTGATCATGAATTGAGAGGTATTATTATGAAAAAAATTAAATGTGAAAAGCCAATTAGTGGAACTATGATTTTTTACGTGCGTAAGAAACGATAAATTATAGTACATAGTTATATTTTCAGTACTCTCCTTTATATTTATCTTTTAGGAAAAATGTAGGGTTACTGCTTTGGGAAAAAAATATCTAAATCCTTTTGTTTTCTTTTTTATCAAAGATGATCAATTAGCCATATGGGACTATAAAAATCATCAACAGTTCGAAATAGAAAGGATGTATTTTGACAGACTTCTTGCCATTGCTAAAGGTGATGAATCTGATGCTCCCATTGATGAAGAGTTATTGGAAGCAAATTTAATTTCTAATTCGAAAAATGATATTGAGTGGGGATGGGATCTACTTTCGAAAATATTCCATGTTGGAATTCAAAATCTACATGTTTCTATTGATGCGGATGATCATCAAAATCAGATGCGTGATTATATGGAATTCTGTGAAGAAATATTTTCAGGTATCCCGAACATGTATACCGAAAGGTCAGGTAGTAAATTTAAATTACCTGAACCAGATTTATCCTTACTTTCAAAAAGTGATTTTTGGTCTGTTTTAAAGAATAGAAAAACGTGTCGATCATTCGATGGAAAACCGCTTTCATTAATTACTATAAGTACTTTAATGTACGCAGTGTTTGGCAATATACATCCAGAATGGGCTGATTTAAAAGAATATGATTTATCAGAAATTAGCATTCGGAAATCATCGCCATCGGCTGGGGGAATTCACTCAAGTGAAGCTTACCTCATAGCTTTAAATATAGAAGGTATAGTTCCAGGTATATATCATTACGAATCACATAATCACTTATTAACATTAATTGATGATTATGATTGTAAGTCAAAGTTGGGCTATCTGCTGGCAGAACAATGTTTTGCAGAAAGATTATCAGCAGGTGTGTTTATTTCGGCAAGGTTAGAAAAAAATTGGCATAAGTATAGACATTCAAGAGGGTATTCTCACGTCCTATTAGACATTGGACATTTATCGCAAACTTTTCAACTTTGTGTGACGGCAATGGGATTCTACCCGTGGTTAACTTCAGCATTTACAGATAGTGAAGTTTCAAAATTGTTACGAATTGATGGAACTACTGAATACCCTATGTTCTTTGTTGGGGTTGGAAATGGCGATGGACATAGCTTAAGTCAGGAAATGCGTAATTATTTACAAAGTAAAAAATAAAATTATTTTCTCATAATAAATGGAGATTACAGTAAATGGAAATGGTAGCAAAACAAGAATCTATTACAGGTTTTATAGCAATCATAATTTGGTGCGCACTATCAGCGGGAGCTTATGTTTTCACAGGATTTATAGAAGAATCTGTTGATCCCATATTACTTTGCTTTGGTGTTTTTCTGGTGACCACATTATTTTTTGGGATGACTAATTTTAAGAAAGCTATCCAAATAAAAAGAAAATACAAAGATAATTTTAAAAATATAATGTTAGTTAATATTACTACCTTTGGCTGTTGGTTTTTAACATTATACCCATTGAAATATATTGAGCCTTCAATTGTAAATTCTGTCATTCTTACTGCTTTACCGATCGCAACATTGATTATTGGGTATGTATTATCTACCAATAAAAATGTTAACAATATTGATTACATCATTTCAGCGTTGTTATTTTTTGGAATTTTTTTTCTTGCATTAGTATGCTTTTCCCAAAAATCAGCGATGAAAAATATTTCATTACATGATGCACTGATTGCATTTATGAGTTGTGTTGGAGGAGGAATATTTTTAGCAATTAATAATATTTATACAAAGAAATTAAGTAACAATGGGTTTTCACCATTTGATATTTTGACAGTAAGATTCGTATTAATCACTATCATTTCTGGAATTCTATCTTACTCAATGATCGGAAAATTGCATAATATAAAATTAATACTAGATATTCTTATTATTGCAGGGAGCCTTATTATTGTTCCACAAATAGTGTTTCAATACTCTCTAAGAGATCTTGAGCCAATTACTATATCTATTGTGGCTCCATTAATGCCAATCTTAGTATTTTTTAGTGAATTTTATAACAAACAATTACATCCAACTACATGGACAATAGCAGGTGTAGTCTATATAAGTGTTATATCAATTGTTGGGACAATTATAAGGTATCGAAAAGTAACCAAATAACTAAAGATAATCAGGAGAATAAATTGAGCTTGTACAAGAAAAGCAAATGGCTAATATACATTTTGTTTTCAGTAGCTGTCGGATGTTTATCTATTTGTTATGCAGTAACCAATCAGCCTCAAACTATAAGAGTAGCTATCCTTGATAATCCAAATATGCCACCAAAACTATGGACATGGTTACAATACGAAAAATCCTATTTGCGCGGTATTGAAATTGCTAAAACAGTCAGTAAAAAAAATGATATTCATATAATTTACAAAACATTTTTTTATGGAACTGATCCCCTAGCTATTTTAAATGAAATACCGAAAGTAAACGCATGGCATCCTGATATTATTCTTGGTCCTCATTATTCAAATCAATTTTTACTGTTACGTAACTACTTTAAGGATGTATTAGTATTATCCTCATACGCTTCTGATAAAGCGATAAATGATTTACCTAGTAATTTTCACAGCATTTCACCTTCTGACGATACAACCGTGAAAGCCATGTCTGACTTTATAAAAAAGAAATTTCCGAATAACAACATACTAATAATTAATAGAATTGATTGTAAAGATTGTAATGACATTAGCGCGTTATTTACAAAAATGTATCATGAATCTAATTATAAGGTTCAAATTAAACAAAACAATTTTGTTGGCGAAAGTGATAATCTTACTAACGTGGAAAAATTGCTAGATGGCTATCAAAAAAATGATGTGATAATTGTATTGGCAGTTAATCTTTATAATTATACTGATTTAATTTTAAAGATCACTACAACATTGCAAGACAAAAATCCAATATTTGTTTCTCTAGTTGATAATTGGGGCACCCCAGAAGCTGGACTTGCAATTTCAAATAAAATGAAATTGCCATTCCAAGCATATTTGGTTAATCCACTTCTATTTAATTTAAAATCAAGTATTTTTAGAGATTTTAATCAAACTTATTTTGATCTTTATGGTGCTTATCCCAACGAAAATGTTTCATATACAACATTTAGAACATTGATGTCAGCTGTACAAGCCATAAATACTTGCAATATACAACATAATAAAAACTTTGACATGCGAACCAGGATTATTGGGTGTTATCAAAATAAGTTAAAAACGAATCCAAATTGGTTTAGACCCGGCATATATGGTGTGTATTTATTAAATGCCAAGAGTGGAAAATTAATCGATGAGATGAAGATGGTTTCCAATTTAAATGTAAGTGAATGATGTTATAAATATTTAATGAGATCAATTTTTGATATGTCTAACCAAAATAAATTAGTTTCATTAGCTAAACAGATTAGAAAGGTCATTACATATCGTATAGCAATATGTTTATTGTTATTATCAACGACAGTGCTGATTTTTTCTTTATATGATGTATACAATAGTTTTTCTCTTTTACAAAAAAATGTAAAGTCACAATGCGATGAAATAAAGAATTTCGCTATTAGCCAGCTTCTCATCGATAATGGAACTGCTATACAAGCACGTTTAGATGAAATTAATGAAGATCAAGTATCTATCCACTTTACTTGGGTTAAATCCGATGTTTTCCCATTAACAGAGAAAATGAAATGGATATTTCCCTGGCGTTGGAGCTACTCATACCCAATTTTATCAAACGATAATACTAAGTTAGGATACTTAATTGCTTATGGATCATTTATATCTGATAAGGCTCTTTTTTATCAATTCATGATAAGAATGGTATTACTTTTTGTTTTTTCATTAAGCATGTTCTTATTGCTTTACCCTATGGCGAAAAAAATTCCGCGTTTATTATTTGTGGAACCGATAAATGAACTTTTGAAATTGATAGAAAATAAACAGGAGAAAAACAATCAACTGGATGTGTATTCCATACCAAGTGAAATTAATGAAATAAGCGAAAAGATAAAATATCTTTTTAATGAAAATGAGATCAATACTCGAGAATTGGCATTTTCGCAAATGGCAAAACAAGTTGCCCATGATATACGTTCGCCGCTCTCCGCGCTTGATGTGATTATAAAAGACATTGTAAATATCCCTGAAGAACAGAGAATTTTAATCAGAAATGCAACACATCGTATTCATGATATAGCTAATAATCTATTAACTAAACATAACATTACAAGTCAAGTTAGTAACGACGTAATCATCGCAAATGATTCGCCTGAATTAATATCCGACTTGGTATCAAGCGTTATATCTGAAAAAAGAGCGCAATTTAAAAATATAGAAGTAGAATTTATTACTTATATTGATGAATCAGCGTACGGTTGTTTTGCAAATGTATCGGCTGCTGATTTTAAACGTGTTTTATCTAATTTACTTAATAATTCGATTGAATCATTCGTGGATAAAAAGAAAGGTATAGTAAAGGTATGGTTATCTACGCAAACTGATAATTTACTTCTTTCGATACAGGATACTGGTTGTGGAATTGCTGCTGACATTTTACCAAAAATTGTTTCAGGTGAGATAAGCACGCGAAAAGAAAATGGCCATGGACTTGGACTATCTTACGCAATTCAAATGACGGAAGAGCGTTGGCGAGGACAATTTGTTATTCAATCTCGTATAAATGAAGGAACTACTATTGATATAATTTTGCCACAAGCATCAATTCCTAAATGGTTTTCTTCACATCTTTCTATTTCGCCACACCATACAATTGTTATTTTAGATGATGATGAATCGATCCACCAAGTTTGGCGAAAAAGACTTACAGAGATTGCGTCTGATATTAAATTCGTCGATTTTTATCGACCAGAAAACATACTTGAAAAATATCTTTCATATTCGCCATTAGACACAATTTTTTTAGTGGATTATGAGTTGATTGGTTTTGTAAAAACAGGTTTAGATGTTATTGAGGAATTGAATATAGCATCAAAATCTTTTTTAGTGACGAGTCGTTATGAGGAGAAGACTATACGCGATCGTTGTGAAAAATTAAATATTCGCATAATCCCCAAAAACTTTGCGGCACATATACCAATAAAATTAGCGGCAAATAAAAAATTATATGATGCTGTTCTCATTGATGATGACCAAATGGTTCATACGACCTGGGAAATGGCTGCAATTCAAGCGGGTAAAATTTTGAAGTTATATTTTTCCGTTGATAAGTTCATGCAGGATGTTAATTTTTTAGATATATTAACGCCGATTTATATTGATGTTAATCTGAAAAATGGTGTTAGAGGAGATGTTATATCTAAAAATATTCATGATCTTGGTTTTAATGAAATTTATTTATCAACAGGATACGAAAAAACACAATATTCACATTTATCCTGGATTAAATCTGTTTTAGGAAAATCTCCACCATGGTAAATGTACTATATAATATTTGTACGTGGATTTAAAATGACCGAATTGAAATTACCTGATTCAAACGAATTTTTTAATCTTTTAGAAAATTTAGGAAATGAAATTGCGCATGAATTACGTACGCCACTAGCTGCTATTAGAACAGGTGCAAGTGGTATAAAAGATTATTTACCTGTCTTAATCTCAGCATACAATGAATCTGTAAATTCTAAATTAATAAAACCAACTCTCTTTCAACGAGATTTAGATTTATTATCTAAAGCATTAGATTTCATAGAAGAGGCGGGCAATAGAGCAAGTGGATATATTAATATGCTTGTGACTAATTTAACTTTTAAAATGAATCATAGTAACATGGATAAGCAAGAATGCCCTGTTTCCCAGTGTTTGAGAGAAGCTTTGGATTGTTACGCCTACAAAACAATAGAGCAGAAAGAATTATTCTCAATCATGCTGGGATACGAATTTAATTGTTTGGCAAATTCTTCATTATTGATGAATGTTTTTTTCAATTTGATAAAACACTGTATTCAACAATTTGAATATTATGGGAAAGGACACATTATAATTTCCAGTGGATTTTCAAATGATATGAATCATATTTATTTTAAAGGTAGTGAAAATGGTGAAGCAGCAATATATTTTCATGATATCTTTAACAAAGCTGCACTGAGCACAGTAGATATAGAACATTTTTGGATTTCATATTGTAAGGGATTTTTACAATCCATTGGTGGGAATATCTCATGCCGATTTGATGAGAAGATAAAAATGGAGATTGATATTGAATTTCCACCTATTAAGAAAATTAATTGAAATAAGAGTGCACATATATGATAGATAATAGATTATTGTATTTTCCTACTACGGTTTTATTAATAGATGACGATAAAGGTTTTCTAGCTAATGTAGGTCTTAAGTTAACAAGAACAACGCCATTTTTGTTGTCCGAGAATCCAGAATCTTCGCTGAAGTTATTGCTAGAAAATAAAGATAAAAAAACACTTATGAATAAGTTATCAGAAAGAATTATTGAGAGTAATTTTGTTGAAATGGAACCCGGATATATTTGCGGTAAGTCGCTTTTATATCAACAAATTTATGATGTTAATCGATTTGCTCATATATCAACTGTAGTAGTTGATTATTCAATGCCAAAAATGAATGGCAAACAATTTTGTGATCAGTTGCGCGGTAGTCATGTCAGAAAAATTATGCTGACCGGTGAAGCGGATTATCGAATGGCTGTGGACATGTTTAATGATGGTCTCATAGATAAATTTATTGTAAAAGATTCACCCGACATGATGGTCCAATTAAACCAATCTATTCAGAAAGCACAATATGATTATTTTACTTTACTGTCTGGTGAATTATTAAAATCATTTTCTTTTATTATAGATAATGATATTGATAAAAATGTTGCTACCTTATTGAAAGATTACTTTTACAAACACAATTATTCAGAACATTATCTATTGGATAGATTTGGTAGTAGTCTTTTTCTAGATATAAATGGCCAACCTACATGGTGTATTATTAAGTCAATAAAGGAAATCGAAACATACTGTGAAATTGCTCAAGATAATAATGCTCCAGCTGAGATCATTATGAGTTTGCAAGCAAGAGAAAAAATACCATTTTTTTTAACTAATATTGATGATAAAGTGACTGTTAAAAATTGGGGGACATTCTTGCATCCTGCACAAGAATTAATAAATGGATATTATTATGCTTTTATCCATACATCTTCAGCATATACTTTAGATTATGCTCGGATACTGTCGCATCAAACGTATCTTGCAGCATAGCGAGTTTTAGACGTGAAGGTCTTTTCGACGTATCCAGACAACAGGCGCAGCACAAATAATTTCAACGTCATAAATCACGGGCGTAGAGGTAGTAGTTTTTAGGTTAGTACAGAGAAGAGTATATAAATTTGGCTTGGAACCTTGTCGCAGAGAGCGTAATAATATTTTCCCGTCTGTAAGTTGCACAATGCAATCCTGTTCTGTAACGAGCGAAATATTTTTTTTGTAGCGCTTGACGCCAGCAACATAGTCGCCGAGTTGATATTGTGGAGACATACTGTCATCCTCGACAATATAATCAAAAGCGTTCCGATAATGCGCTCTGAAAAGTAAGAGTTCCTCAATGATGAGTTTTTCTTCGTTGTTTTTTACTGGAAGCGTTTTAACTTCGTTTTGAAGATTAGCTTTGACCCTATCAAAATTGGGAAGTACTGTAGGGCTGGAACCGATATCATATAATAACCATTCAAGGGTACACTGCACACCTTCTTTCGCAATACAGGCGATTATTTTATTCGCTCCATTTTCTGTTAATCCCCCATGACGTGCTACTTCCCATCCTATGAGAGTGTCCGGTTTTATGTCAGCTAAATCGCACATTTCTTTTCTTGATAAGTTAGCAAGATTTCGAAGTCGTTTAAGCCGTTCAGCTCGAGCCTCGGGCGCTACGGATTCTTCAGTAATTACCTTTTTATTTATCTGTTTTTCCATAGTAGTTGCTTATAAATATACCAGAGTTTTAACATTAAACAAATTAAATATAGACAAAAAAGTTGTACTTTAACAAGAATCATGTTAAAAATGATGAATTCATTTCTCTTGTTAATGTAATAAATAAGTTAAAAAAATAGATTTATATATCTCACTCACATAACAAACATTCGGAAATTGTGAGAGGTAAATAGAATGTAAATTTTTAACTGTGATTCAAGATCCAACCTGATTAGAGGCTGTCACCATGTATTTTTGTAATTTACCTGATTGTAAGCAGAATGTCACTTTTGCATGGGTAATCGCACGATTAGTTACTATCCAGAGATCAATATCTGAAATTAATTCAGGAAAGTCGCAGAAGTCTTTTAGGAGTAAATAAATGATTGTGAGTGACAGCCATAATAATGCTGTTAAACCAAAAAACCGAATCGATAAACTGGTTACGGAAGCGCTTGCAATAGAAGCTGAAAGTGCAATAGAGGCTAAAAAAATTGCTTACATGGCTCGAGCTATGGTTATGGCAACATTACCTCATAGCAAACCAGACGGATACATTTTCCAACGAAAGAGCTTTGATTACACGTTAACAATGAAAGCTGATCCACAATTCGGTTTACCTTATGGATCATTACCTCGGTTAATATTAGCGTGGATGGCAAAAGAAGCAGTCACAAAAAAATCTCCCGTTCTATTATTAGGTAAAACATTTTCTAATTTTCTTACCTCATTGAATTTGTCACAGAGTGGAGGAAAAAGGGGCGATGCCACCCGGTTACGCGAACAGATGTTACGTCTTTTTACTACCCATATTTCATGTACTTATCGAAATGATAAGCAAGGAGTTTGCAAAGGAGATAATTTTCTTGTAGCAAGATCATTTGAACTTTGGTGGGATCCATTAAAAGCAAAAAATGATGCATTACTCCCGCACTCAACGATTACTCTAGCTAAAGATTTTTTTGATGAATTAATTAAAAAACCGATCCCTGTTGATTTTAGAGTTTTGCAAGCGCTTCGTCGTTCACCCTTACAAATCGATATTTATGTATGGCTAACCTACCGTTTTTTTACTTTAAAACGATCTACGTTAATCGCTTGGGTGCATTTAAAAAATCAGTTTGGATCTGATTATGCCGATAACGCGATGGGCTTACGTGATTTTAAAAAGAATTTTTTAAAAGCATTACATATCGTGACTGTTATTTATCAAGAAGCGTCTGTGGAAATTTATAGTGAGGGCTTATTTCTGCATCCAAGTAGCCCACATGTTAAGCCATTGAAAAAAAGAGGGTTAAACTAATATGTGGATAACTCAAAGAAATAAACATTTCTGTGGACAAAATAAGTTATTCACGCTGAAACACTCCCGGAAAACGAGGTATTTACCGCTGAAACACTCCCGTTTCTCCGCTGAAACGCTCCCGCACTCTATATATACATATAGTTACTTATATAAAAAAACAATTAGTTGTTGGATGTTTGTTGTGGATAAGTGGAAGAAATTTATTTGTTTAAGTCTATTTTTGACTGCAATGATTTTAAGTTCTTGTGCTTCAAATCAAGATCAAAAAATTCAAAATTCAATGCTTCAAGAATTAAAAACACCTCATAAATGTTTTAGACAATATTCAGCAACAAAAAATAATCCACCGTCTTTTTATACATGCGACCAAAGGAAGCAATTATGCATAAGGTAAATTTATTTAACTGGAGAGTTTAATGATGAATAAGTTATTGAATAAAAGTTATGAAGTGTTAGTCAGGATATTGCCATTATTTTTATATTCAACTTTTGCATTTGCTGGTGAAGATATTTTAAAAGAGCCAATGGCGAATTTTTTTACATCGGTGTTGGCAACAGGGCTTGATGCATTATTAGTAATAGAAGTTTGTTACGGAACGTATATATTTACAACGGCTGAGAGAAAAACAAAGGTCTTTGTAGGAACAGCCATTGTTCTTCTTATCACCGCATTTCTTCGTGCTAAGTTTGGTGGTTAATATGAATAAATATTACATACCACAAAATTTGGATGCGCCATTTAAGATTGCGTTTTTAACGATATTTGATTTTGTTGTGATTCTTGTTCCATTTTTAACTATTGCATTTGTTTTTCATAAACAAATCACTGCGCTCATAGTAAGCATATTGCTATTTGTCACATTAAAAAAAATGAAAGGGGATGAAGATAATCATTTTTTCAAGCATTTTATTTATTGGTATTTCCCATCGATTGGACTGTATCAAGCAACCCCACCATCACATGTAAGAGAAATTATAGGATAGTCCGATGAAACATATACTACAAAAATCACGCATTCAATATTTAGTCGATAACCGTAATGGATATTTGGTTTTAGCATCTGGATCGATTGTTCTAAATATCTTATTGAGCATGATTATTTATTATGTGATGGGTTATGAAAAGGTAATATTGGTTCCACCTAACATTACAGATACACTTTGGGTGAGTCAAAAAAATGTTTCACCGGCTTACCTTTCATCAATGAGTTTATTTTTTTCTGAATTGAGATTTAATTTAACGCCAGCTAATGCAACTTCTCAAAGACAAATATTTTTAGATTACGTAGATCCATCGCAATATGAAAAATTGAAAGCAGAATTAATTGAAGAAGAAGCGCATTTAAAAAAAGATCATATCACAATTTCATTCTATGCAACTGGCATGCCGCTAGTTGATGTAACACATTTAATAGCAAAAGTACCAGGCGATCTTCAGTACGTTGTGGGTGATTCATTACAACCAGCACAGCATGTTTTGTATCAAATCACATATCGTCTAAGCGGTGGGAAGCTCATGATACGTTCGATTGAAGAGGTGAAAGATCATGTATAGATTTTTGATTTTTCTGTTGCTTTGTATGATGAGCCATCTGGTTTATGCAATTCAGATAAAACCAGTCAAAGATAATAGAACTGTTTTAGTAAATATTTCATCGAAAGAGCAATCTCGATTATTTGTTTATAACGATAGGATTTCAACCGTTCGTGGATTAGATGGCGCATATGACATTAAGAAGGATGAAAAACAAGGCGATATTTATATTAAACCATCATTATATTATCAACATAAAGCATTTAATTTATTTATCACGACAGAGGCAGGCCACACTTACAATGTGTTAGCCACACCGTTAGATATTCCAGCAGAAACTATCGAATTAAAACCATTATCGCCATCACGCATTATTGCATCTCGATGGGAAAAAAATTCACCTTTCGCGCAAACAATTATTAATTTGATTAATGCCATGTTGAATGAAACGAATCCAGATGGTTATGCAGTAGTTAGTTTAGGTAAAGTCAAACCCAAGAGACTCTCTAATTGTTTGACAATGCGTTTATTAACACTTTATCAAGGCGATCAATTACAAGGTGAAATCTGGTTAATCAAAAATGAAAGTAAAGTGAATGCTCGCGTACAGCCACGCGATTTTTATCAAGACAATGTAGTGGGCGCATCTATCCAAAATGAAGAATTAAAACCGAATGACCAAACACTGTTATATAGGGTGGTTGGTTATGACGACTAACACGACTGAAGCAAAACGCGTACAAAAGAGAAATTTTATTATTCTTTCAGCTGTTGTCGGTCTAGGCTTGTTTGTAATGATATATATGTTATCTGACCATACTTCAAATAACATGACAAAAAATACAGATAAAGTAAATTTTGTTAATCCACTAGATCGTGTTGACACTGAATCAATTGTGTATGAAAAAACACAAAAAGAACTACGGGAAACCAAGAAAGAAACAGACAATTTGCAAGAAAAATATCAATCATTGTCGACGGATAAAAAAAATCAGGATGAAATAGCACAAAAAACCAATGAAGAATTGTCTACACGTGTTGCAACACTTGAAAAGGAATTAACTGATCTTCAAAGTAATTCGGATAATCATAATCCAGTCAATCCGATGCAGGGGAGTCGTTCATTTCAAGGGAACGGATTAGCATTGGAGGCAGGCCAGAGAGTTAATGTGAACGAGTCTGGTATACGCGAAGATACATTATCACTTACTCCGAATAAGACAGATGAAGAAATAAAGCCGCTTAAAAATCCAGACACCTTTGTACCCGCAGGCTCCTTTGTGAGCGCTGTCATGTTAAGCGGGGCTGATGCATCTGCAGCCGTTAACTCACAAGCAAATCCCGAACCCATGGTTTTTCGAATTATAGATAATGGCAGTATGCCGAATCATACCAAAAGCCATTTAAAAGGATGCAGAGTCACAGCTGCTGTGATTGGAGATATTTCATCTGAGCGCGGCAAAATTCGTTTAGAAAAATTAAGTTGTACGTTTTTAAATGGTGAGACGGTAGAACAAGATGTTGAAGGCACCATTGAAGGGCCGGATGGCAAAAACGGTGTACGAGGAACACCATTATGGCGCGATACAGCCATGACAGAACGTGTTTTTGCAGCGGGTTTTCTTTCAGGTGTTGCCGATGGTGTTTCAAGCTCTTACACCACTAATTCTGTGTCTCCTCAAGGCTCAGTTCAAACGATTAATTCAAGCAAAATTTTCCAAAATGGATTAGCAACTGGTGGTTCCAAAGCGATGGATAAGTTGTCTGATTACTATATTCAGCGTGCAGAACAATATCACCCAGTCATTCAATTAAGTGCAGGAACAGTCGTTGATGTTTTATTTCTAAAAGGGTTTTTCCTAGATGGAAAGAAGCATGAAAGTAAAGATCAATCTGTTGAAAATTTTGATTCTCATCCTGTGACAAACTCATTCTTTCCAAATCAACCAAACGATTTACAAACCTTGCCATTGAGTCAAGAAAATGTGAGGCGGATTGAAGAAAAAAGCAAAGAATTGGGATTACGTGTGACACCAGGTTCAAATATTTCTTAAAGGTGCAAAATGGGACAACTAAAAAAAATTGTAATTTTAATTTATATGACGTTTCTTTTGATCGGATGTAGCAATTTGAATTCAGACTTTCAATGTCCGATGAAGCCAGGTGTGCGTTGCGAGAGCTTGGATCAAGTCAATAAACAAATCGATCAAGGCAGAATCGGTAAAAATGCTTTTAACCCTTCTCAATCTGTTAGCTCAAATACGACCATGATGACTTCGTTGCCTTCTTATTACAAAGGCGAGGGAAATGTAAATACGTCAGAACCCTTGCGATATGGTGAAACCGTCATGCGAGTGTGGGTCGCGCCCTATGAAGACACGGCGGGTAATTATCATCAGGAGAGTGACATTTATACGATTGTAAAACCGGCCCATTGGATCAATACACCCTTTAAAGAATCTGCAGGCGAGGAGTAGTGATCATGTTTGATCGAATCGCAGAATTAGGTAATCGACTCTCAGAATGGGTGGGAGATAAAATCCAGTTTGGTGTTGGCAAGGAATCGGCCAGACTTCCAGAAGATAATTCAATTCACTATTCTGCATTAAGTCACTTATTGCCATATGAAGGATATGATCCATCAACCAGTATTTTTCATAATAAAAAAAGTGACGGATTTGTGCTTGAAGCCTATCCTTTATTGGGAAGTAATGAAGAAGTTGAAAATATTTTATTTGGCATGCTAACAGATATATTACCGAATCATGTCGATTTACAAGTGTTATTATGGGCTTCTCCTAAAATCGGAAATATCTTAGATGCATTTGAGAAAGAACGATCACAGCATGGAAAAATATACGAGTGGTTAGCGCGTAAAAGAACGGATTATTTAAAAAAAGGGGCTTACAAAAGCTTAAATCAATTTGATCAGTATCTTTTACGCGATTTTCGACTCATTATTTCTGTTTCAATTAAACGAAAAAAAGAAGAAGACAATACGCATGAATTAATTTCGTTGCGAGAAGATATTATTAACTCGCTTAAATCCATTCATATGGCATCAGAAACAATTCATGTTGATTCATTCATGACATTGATGAGCGATATTTTGCACCCATCAAGCAATATTCATTCAACACCACATGAATGGAATCCTTATGATTCCATATCTTTACAGATACCTGATGATGAATACTTAATAAAACATTATAAAGATAAACTGATCTTTGAAAATGAACATGAAACAGTTGAAGCAAGATGCTTTACAGTTAAAAAATTCCCTAAAGAAATGCGCCAGTGGAAAATGATGGATGCCATTGGCCAACTATTTAATAATGCGTTACAAATTCCTTGTCCATTTATTATTTCTCTATCAATGAGATTAGTTCCTCAACAAGAAAATCAAGTAACAGAATCAGTCAAATCAGCAAGTAAAAAGAAAGATGCAAATGAGCAGAGTGCTGACGGTAAGTTAACGGTTGCAATGGAATATAAAGATACCGTATTCATTAATCAACGTTTGGAGGAGGGTGATCGCAAAGTTAAAACGCATTTTCAAATTATTTTATTTTCAAATTCATCAGACTCAAGCTTAGCTGAACGTAAGCTACGTGATTTATATCGTATCAATGGATGGTTGCTTAAAAAAACACGTTGTCTTCAACTTCAATCTTTTTTAGCAATGCTTCCTATGAAGATATCTGAAGGTATGTATGAGGATCTTCAATTTAACGGTCGATTACGCACAATTTCAGCGCTTAATACCGTAACTATTTTGCCATTTCAAGGAGAATGGAAGGGAACGAAGACCCCCAGCCTAATTTTGCCCGGCAGGCGAGGGCAAATTGCAACTTTTAACCCATTTGATAACACAGAAGGCAATTACAATTTAGCGATTGCAGCCGCATCGGGAAAGGGAAAATCGGTTTTTATCCAGGAATATATTGTTTCGCTTTTAAGCGCGGGTGGACGTGTATGGGTGATTGATGTAGGTCGTTCTTATGAAAACACCTGTAAATTATTGGAAGGTACGTTTATCGAATTTACTCGTGACAATAATATTTGCCTAAATCCTTTTACCTTTATCCGCGATTTTAATAGTTCGCTCACCATGTTAAAGCCATTATTAGCTGCTATGGTGCATCCAACAAGTAATGCATCGGATGAAGAAATCGCTTATCTTGAAAAAGCGGCGAAAGCTGCATGGGAGCTTAAAGGTAATGATGCAACCATTACCACTATTGCTGATTGTTTAGCGAAATCAGAATCATCCGTTTGTAAGAAATTATCTCATTTACTTTATAGCTATACAGAAAATGGCATGCATGCAGGATATTTTGAAGGTCATTGCAATATTGATCTTAATAATTCTTTTGTTGTGCTTGAACTACAAGAATTAAAATCCAAAAAAGATTTGCAGCAAATTGTTCTATTACTTTTGATGTATCACATCAGTGAGGCGATGTATTTAGGGGACCGATCCAAACCTAAATCTTGCATTATTGATGAAGCCCCTGATTTATTTAATAGCGATATTAAAGGCGCTGAAAAATTTGTAAATACGGGTTATCGACAAGCAAGAAAATATTACGCTAATTTTGTGACCAGTATGCAAGGAGTTAATGATTATTTCAAAAATGAAGCAACGACTGCAATTTATGAAAATTCCGATATCAAAATTATCTTGGGACAAAATCCTGAAACCATCGATCAATTAAAAAAATCAGAACGTCTCAGTATGGATGCGTATCGAGAACGGATATTTAAAAGTTTAAGAAAAACGGATGAATATTCTGAATGCGTCATTATAACTCCATCAGGGTTATCTATTCATCGCAATATTTTAGACCCCTACGTCAGGATTTTATTTTCATCAAAGGGTGAACATTATGCAATGTTAAAAAAATATCAAGAACAAAAGTTAAGTTTAGAAGATGCTATCGAAAAAGTTGCGGAGACATTTATCCATGAACATCGTATTCAATAAATTAAAAAATGGCGCATATATTTTGTTTGATACAAACAATACATACATTATGTCGTTTTTATTTGGCATGTTGGGAGCATTAGTCATTATTTTTATTTTTTCTTTTATGCAAAAGCCATTCCCTACAATAGCAACTGTGAATATAACGGGTATTGTCGATCGATTTATAAAAGAAGAATCACACAAAAATCTAGAACCTAATCTATTGAAAAAAGAAGTAAAAGAATTTGGTAATAAAGTGGATTTTGTTTTATCTCATTATTCAAAACAAAACAATATCATTTTTTTCCCAAGTGAAGCCGTTATTGCTGGTGGCAAAGATTATACACCCGCCATCATTAACGATATTAACCACCTTGATTCAGGACAAATGTATGAAAAAAATTAGTAAAACATTTATAGCTTTTCTCGGTTTAACTTCTGCTGGTCTCTTATATGCAACAGAAAATAAAGCGACTGTTGATTTGCAAATAGATAGTGAATTTATGTCTAAAAACATTATTTTTGTTGCAGACAATGCGTCTTCTGAATCTTTGGGTATTCATCATGCAGGAGGTTCATTAATGCTACATTCAAATGTAGACCCCATAAGTCAATATGGAGAATATTATCCGGTAAAAATCCGCGCTTTTATAACAGATCCTAAAGCCAATACGACAAGTGTCTTCTATTCAAAAGATTCTTACATTTTAAAACCAGGAGCGCATATCGCACTTAATTTTCCAATGATGTTCAGTAACTAATAAGGTGAAGAGCGCAGCAATGACTAGAATTTTGTTAATAGGGATTACAGTGATTATCAGTATTTTTGCTGCGCCTTCTTTTTGTGAGAATTTAGGGTCGTTCGGCCAAGTTTATCCAATCATGGAAGAAAATTTGCTTGATTTCATTCAACAAAGAATAAAAGAAATGGAGAAAAATGGTGAATGGCAAAAAATTGAGAATCAATTTCGAGAAAGAGTTGAGCGCCATGTGGATCGACCTGTACCTATTGATTCGGTGGTGACGGCTGGTCAAAACAGAACTTTTGAATATGACCCATCTATCACTGTTCCTTATGATGTGCGTGATGCCACGGGGCGTGTTGTTATTCAGCAAGGTACTACCGTTAATCCACTTAAATATATTCACTTACATCATGCATTACTCTTTTTTAATGGGGATGATCTCGCCCAAGTTGCTGTTGCTAAAAAAATCGATGTTGAACTTCAAGGAAAGGTGAAGTTGATATTAATCAATGGGTCGGTGAGTGAATGCGAAAAACAGTTTAAGCAACCCATTTATTTTGATCAAGAGGGGAGATTAGTCAATCGATTATCTATACAACGTGTTCCCGCATTAGTTCAGCAACAGGGTTTGCTTTTGAAAATATCGGAGATCAAACCATGAAGTCTGCTATCCGACATGCTTTTCTTTATTTTATGTTGATTGTAATCACAAGTCGTAGTTTTGCTGGCGCAACCTGTCATGGTAGTTTTGTAAATCCCATTACTGATGTCTGTTGGAGTTGTCTTTTTCCGATCACTATTGGTTCTGCAACAATTGTGAGTGGTAATGTAGCTGATACACCTAATCCCAGTTTACCCATTTGTGCATGTGGTGCGCCTGTCCTTCACCCTGGTATTACGACCGGATTTTGGGAACCGGTTGCATTGACGGATGTCACACGAACCCCTTATTGCATGGTGAATTTGGGCGGTATTCAGTTATCGATGGGTACCTCTTTGAGTACTGGAAGTGCCGAATCCGCCAATTCTCATCAAAATCAAAGTTTTTATTATGTTCATTGGTACGTTTATCCCTTGTTGTACTGGTTAAAACTGATTACCGATGGCATGTGTCTTGAAACGGGTGATTTGGATATTGCTTATTTAACCGAGCTTGATCCGACATGGGGGGATGATGAAATGACATTTTTATTCAATCCCGAAGCGCTTATGTTTGGCAATTTACTTGCTCAAGCGGCCTGTGCAGCAGATAGCCTTGCCGCGTCCGTTAATCACTCCTTAGATGCCTTGTTTTGGTGTGCAGGTAGTCAAGGCTCGATGTATCCCTTAAATGGACATGTAGAAGAGCACGAAGGTGGTGTTCAAGCTAGCACATTATTGTCGGAAAGAATGGCCTATAAATTACATCGTGATGTGCCATTGCTCAGTGACAGTGTCAGTGAGAATAGTCCCGCTCTTTGCTACAACCCGCATTTGCCCATTATTCCTAAATCCCGCTATCGATATCAGATGGTGAATCCCGTTCCAACGACCGGAAGTAGTGGTTGTCATCCATTTGGTGCTACGACCGCCACATGGGAAGCAGGACATGAAATTCCTTTTACGGGAGAAGATTTTGGATTTTTAGTTTGGAGAAAAAGAGCATGTTGTGCGTTTTGATAAATTTAAAAGGAGAAACACTATGGACATCAATCAACTTATTAATCAATTAAATTGGAAAAAAATAGCAGTCATTGGAATTGCGGTGGTAATACTTTTATATATCCTACATGAAATTCTTTTTTTGAGTTTATTTCGAGAAACCAAAAATACTATTTCAAGCATTAATTCTCAAATGATTGAACAGCAAAAAGACATTCAAAAGAAATTAGCAGATTCAGATACGGAATTTAAACAGCGTGGGAAAGACATGGATGAGATTTCTGAGAGTTTTGATAAGGATTTTCGTCGATACCAAACTGAAATGAATAATTATATGGACAAGGCAGAGCGTGAGCAGGAAGAGCGCGATAAAGAATTTGATAAAGCTTTTAAAGAAGCCCCTCATCAAATGATGGAAGCATTTCAAAAAAATGAAGATGAAATGCAAAAAAATTATTTTAAACAGTCAGACAAAATGCAACAGGCTTTTCATAAAAGAATCAATAAACAATTGAATCAGGATAACAATAAATGAAAATCCGATTATTGATATTTTTATCAGTCTTATTATTTACAATGACGCAAGCGTACGCTGAAACGGGACACATTTATATTTTTGTTTCATTTTCCATGCCAAAGACAAGTATTAAGGGATGGATGAGTGAAGCAGAAATTGCACATGCCTCCGTTCAGATACGAGGTTTAGTCAATAATTCTTTCAAAGACACCATAAAACGCGTCGGTGAGCTGACAAAAGATAATCGTGGCGGTCTACAAATTAATCCCAAATTATTTGAACAATTTCAAATTAATCAAGTTCCAGCGGTGGTTGTGACATCGGATGTTTCTTGTCCTCCAAATATAAGTTGTATGGCGCCATTTGATGTGATCTATGGCGATATCACTTTAGCCTACGCACTGCAAAAAATAGCTGATCGAAATGATGCCGTTTCAGCTATTGCAAAAAATGCATTAAATAAATTGAGAGAAAATCATGCTGCATAAAATGAAATATACTTTGTTGATCACATTGGGGCAATTGATGCTATCTGGCTTCATTTATGCAGATCCCAATTTTAATCATGGATTTGACGAAGGAGTTCAAACTGCAACTTCGCTTCAAGGTAAATCATCTGTAGCGCTTCAAAATTTTAAGCCTGAAAAATATATCAATCAGTATAGTACGAATCCAAAAGAAACCAATTATCTCAATAGTCCCGATCAATTAAAAAGTGATGGAAGTGTTGCAGAAACGAATTCATCTATCGGAAAAACTGTCACAAAAGGAATGGATGATCGTAAGTCTCAATTTAATTACTCAATTGATCCATCATCTCCTGCTATTCAAGCGATCCAAAAAAGAGGGGATGCAGCCTATGATGTGATCACAGGACAATTTGGTGATTGCACCAAGCAAACGAGTTGCACTACCAATTATGAAAACAAAACCTGCGAAGAAACACCTAAAGCCATTAACCAATATTGTCGCAAAACACTTAATATCGATCTTATTCCGCATCAAGTAGATACTCATTATTCTTTAACAGCCAATTTAACAGTGAGTGATCACAATTATGCGGGTGTAAATCTTAGTACAGTCACGGGTCAAATTGGTTTTTTAGGACCTCATGATGCAAGGTTTCAATTATCAGGTCGCCTGCCCAGTAATATTGACTGTCACAGCTTATCGGGAAGAATCGTATCTAGCCAAATGCATGCAAAATTGGATTACATTAATTTTCCCTCTTGCGGAAATGGATTAGTGCTCGATTTTCACATTTCAGGTGGGCACAGCGTGATCCTTAACATCGATATAGTGTCATCAAAAATTGTTTATGACACAAAGGATAATTGGCAGGATGATTGTAGCGTTTTTGAAAATACCAAATCATGTTCTTTAACGGAAGAACATTGTGTTTCGGGCGCTGCGACCAAAACTTTTCAAGGAATTCCTGTCACAAGATCCTGCTGGGAATATCAAGATTCCTTTTTGTGTGGTGTTGGGAGTGATACTAACACGTGTCAAACCTATCGTACTGAAGGGTGTGAACAAATTGGTTCTGTTTGTGAAAATCATAATGACAGTGGATGCACTCTCTATCAACAATCTTTTCGTTGCCCATCAAAACAATGTACCGATGTGGGAACCATTTGTAATGGACAAACCTATTGTTTATCGGGTGATTGCGTTAAACAACAAAAACAGGCTGATCCTGATTTTCAAAAAGGCGTAACTGGAATATCAATCGTTAATGCAGCTGCTAAAAATTATAATGCCGCTTCAGGAGATCAATTTCCTATTTTTAGCGGACAGGTTAAAAGTTGTAATAAAGACTTTTTAAATTTTGCTGATTGTTGTTCGGAGGATGGTTGGGGAGTTGATTTACACCTTGCACAATGTGATCAGGAATCCAAAGATTTAGGTGATGCTAAGGAAAAAAAATTAACGGTTTATATTGATAGTGATGATGATTGTATATTAGGTGTATGTTCGCATAAAAAACGCTATTGTGTATTTCCTTCAAAATTAGCCAGAATTATTCAAGAATCAGGTCGCCGAGACCAACTACATATTTCTTTCGGGAGTTTTGATCATCCTGATTGTCGTGGTCTGACGCCAACTGAATTGGGTTCACTTAATTTTAATCAAATTAATTTCAGCGAAATTTATGCGGATATTACAAAAAATGCGAGTGTTGAAGATTCCGGTAAGTTGAATCAGCGTGTAGATAGTAAAGTGCAGGAGTGGGCCAAGGAGAAAACACCTCATGGCTAATCGAGTACTCAAACTCTTTTTATACATTTTTGTAATTTTATCGGTTACTAAATGTTTTGCGATAGAGGAAGGATATTTCAGTGAACATTCGAAAGGATGGCATTGGTACAATGATCCTAAGGAATCGGATGAGGATAACAATCAAGAAGCAGCAGACCCAACATTACAAATGAATGCAGTGCGGGCAACTGTACAAAGGGCATTAAACAATGCTGTGTTATTCCCAACAAAAGATAATGTCAGAAATTATATAGAATTACAAAATGAATTGACCAATCATGCCAATCAATTTAATCATAATTGGCAGGCAGTGTTACTTGAAAATCCGGCACTAAATTATTCTCTCAAACACCCAACGAATAATTTAGCGAAGCAAGTCGAATATGATCAAACCTATTTTAAGGATGAAAATACTATTCGCGCTATTGCCAAAAGCTATCAACTCTATTTTTTTTATCAAAGTACTTGTCCTTATTGCAAACGATTTGCGCCGATTGTCAAAGACTTTGGAAAAACATATGGATTTGATGTTTTACCAATTACAACAGATGGTATTTCGTTGCCCGAGTTTCCTGATTCCTATATCGATCAGGGTGAAAAAGAAATTTATGGAGTGGATGTTGAGCCAACTTTATTTTTAGTGAATCCTGTAAGCAAAAAAGCCATTCGAATTGTAACGGGACTTTCAAGCCAAGCAGAGATTAAGAAAAATATCATTTCGATCTTGACGCATTTTGGGGGAGATGTTTCATGATTAATAAATCATTTTTTTATATGTTTCCTTTGATATTTTCTCTGTTGTTCTCGCTATTTTCATTGAACGCTTCTGCCAGCGGGGTGAATGATGATTTAACCAATTATTTTAATAATATGGGATTTTCATCCAATGTAACATCGCCTCACGCGTATCACGGGCAAGAAGCAGGTCTTTATACCGGCGGCAGTTTATTTGCTCGTACCCCCGTTCGAAATGTACAACTCATTCAAGTGGAGTTACCGAGTTATCGTGCTGGATGTGGTGGTATTGATATTTACACTGGGGGATTTTCCTTTGTGAAATATGATGATTTAGTGAACTTGATGCAAAACATCATGAATAACTCAGCGGGCTATGCATTTACGCTTGCGATGGAAACAGCGACTCCAGAGCTCGCAAACGTCATGAAATACATTAATGATGTTGCCGCTGCAGCTAATCGAGCAAATATTAATTCATGTGAAACAGCAGAATCTCTGGTTGGTGGTGCATGGCCTAAAACACGTGCTACCCAACAGCAAATTTGTCGTGATATTGGTGGAAGCAAGGGAGGATTGTTTGATGACTGGGCGCAGGCACGTCAAAAATGCGGTGTGGGAGATGAATTCAGTTCGACGATGGATAAAGCACGATCCGATTCGCGTTATAAAAATATGGTATTTGATAGCGGTAATATTGTTTGGAAAGTGATTAAGCAAAATAACTTATTAAATGGAGATGATGAGTTAGCACAATTTTTTATGTCACTCTCTGGAACCGTCATTATTTCAAAGCAAGGAACAGGCGATGATGCACCTGTTAATTATCAACCTCTTCCTGGATTAATGGATAAGCAAAGTAATAACTTGATTCATGCTTTGTTAGCGGGTGGTGATGTCAGTATCTACAAATGCGATACAAAAGATGAAAATGGTTGCTTGATGCAACAGCCGGATAAAGAAACTACAGTCACTATATTGGATGATAATGCATTTGGTAGCCGCATTAAAAATTTATTAGATCAAATGGTAGATAATATTATTGACGATAAGCCGTTAACCAAAGAACAAATTGGATTGCTCGAAGCAACCAGTTTGCCTGTTTATAAAATGTTAAATGTGCAAGTCGCCTATGCAAAAGATAAAGATACACTCGATATTTCAAGTTATGCAGACATTATTGCAACCGATATTATTTTTCAATATTTGCAAGAAACGCTTCGTATTATTCGAGAAAATATTGCTTCATCTCAATATCCTGAAGAAATTCTAAAAGCCATACAGCCTAATATCGATAAAGAATTGACGGAACTTCGCGAAGAACAAAAAAATGCGTATAGCCGTATGTCGATGTCAATCCAATTAATTGAAAAAACACAAGTGATCGAAAAAATGTTAGCGGGTGATTTATCGAGTCAATTAGGTAGTTCTTTATCTTGGGCTAAAGGACTTAAGTAATATTATTTAAGGGTGAGTCACATGAAAATAATAGAAACAGTATGCGTATGTATATTAAGTTGGATTATTTTTCAAATTCTTTATAGCAAAATACTTAAATTTTTGATTCACACACCTGTCTATGCCTTTATGAATGGATGGGATAGAGAAATGCAAAATAATTTATTGACATCAAGTTTATATTTAGTGATTTCATCATTCATTTTTTCGATTTGTATTGCTCTTATTTTTACAGTGATTCTTAAAGTCATTTTACGATTTGAACGTTACTTTTTAAAAAATGACATACAAAGTTATCCCTTTAAATAATTGAGAGAGAATAAGCCAATGTCGACATTCTTTCCTATTGCTGTTTATGGTGATGGTCCATTATATAGAGAGTATTTTAATGCCATCGCAGCTTTATTTGGCACGAGTAATTTTACTTCTTTATTCAATCTCTCTTTGCTGCTCGCGGGTTTTACCTTGTGTTACAGCTACGTTACCAAACGAAAATTATTAGTGTTATTTAAATGGTTTGGATTATTTTATGCGGCAGTGTATTTAATATTTACTCCAAGAACAACCATAACCATTATAGATCGCATTAATGGTGATATGCCGTATACCGTTGATCACATTCCATTAGGATTGGCAGTTCTTGCAAGTTATACCAGCATTCTTGATGATACGTTGACACAATCATTGGAATCAAATTTTACTGAGCCTGATTATATGCCATATAATCAAACCGGTATGGTATTTGCATCGCGCCTTATGACCATGGCTAATCAATTTGAAATTAGTGATGCGGTGTTTGATAGTAATTTAAAAGAATTTATCCATCAGTGTGTATTCTACGATATTTTACTCAATAAATATTCAATTGATGATTTACTCAATGCCAACAATCTTTGGCAATTTGTGACAGCAAATGCATCTCCTGCGAGAGCTTTTATGTATAACGGGACTGTCACGGTTTGTAAGGATGGGGCAACGAGCTTATCACATGATTGGTTAAAAGTGCTTGATGATTCATTGAATGATTATAGCCAACGACTGTATCCAAATTTATCTAACGAAAAAGCCAAAGCACAATTTGGGTCTGATTTACAAACCAGTTATCGCTATCTGACAAATATCTCAGAAGGCGCATCAGACATCATGCAGCAAAATGTAATGGCGAATGCCATTCAACGTGGAGTAGTTGCGTTTGGTGCTAAGCTTGATGCATCCGCTGCTTTAGAATCTTATACGTATGCTCGCGCCGAGGAACAAAAAAGATTAACCAATAAAACAACTGGGGAGATGGCAGCAGAGTGGCTTGCTAAATGGAAAATTGCTATTGAAGCGATACTATATGCCTCATTTATTTTTGTAGTGCTACTTTCCGTTTTCCCTTTTGGAGGGATGGTACTAAGAAATTATTTTCTCTCGTTGTTATGGGTACATCTATGGGCACCAATGTATGCCATCATCAATTTGCTTATTTCATACGATGCACAATCTAAAAGTAGTGCTGCAACGCATGGCGCTTTTTCTTTAAAAGCGATGTCTGGATTACTACAAATTAATTCAGATATTGCAGGATTAGCCGGAACACTTTCCATGGCAGTTCCTTTTTTAGTGAGTGGCATTGTTTTTGGTATGCATAAAGTCTTGTCCCAAGGTATTCAAAGTGATCATGGCATTACGCAATCAGCGATTGGTAGCGGGGTCAATGAAGCTGTTTCAGGAAATATCAGCTTGGGTAATACCAGTTTTGGCAATCAACATCTCAATAATGTATCAGCCAATCATGTCGATACTAGCGCACGAGTTTCATCCGGTATGTTAACTAGTCAAATGGCAGGTGGCTCTTCCTTTACTACATCGGCTGATGGTTCTCACATCATGGATATGCGTGGTTCACTCTCAAATGGCGGTGCATCGATTAATCTCTCGGATAGTTTAAGAAACTCTTACTCAAATCAAGTTGAAAAAGCAGAATCAGCGGCATTAAGTGACAATCTTTCTTATAGTCAGGCTAGTAATGCAGCCCTTCGTGATATGTATGATTTGAGTGATCAATTAGGAAAATCACGATCAAGTGGAGAAAGTTGGACTACTACTGCCAGTGCAGGGGTTGTAGAAGCAATAAATGATAACGCAAAAATAATACACGAATATGGAACTCGTCATCATATTTCCGATCACGAGGCAGCGAATGTATTAGCAAGTACTTATGTTGATGGAAAAGCTTCATTAAGTCTCGGCGGTAAAGTGTTCGGAACAGGTGTAGGAGGCAGTGTTTCTGGCGGTGTATCTCGCTCAGCGAGTCATACTAGCGGAACGGATAAGGGAGCGAACTATTCAGATGCGCAGAGTTATCTCAAGGATACCAATTATGCGAAGAATGTAGATGTCGTTTCACGAGCGGCTAAAGACCATAGTCTTCGCTTTAATAATGATGAAGCGAATCGCTTAGTTAATAGTATGGGCGCATCCTTTGAAAAGGCGGATTCCGCACGCAGCGACATGCAAAGTCATTATCAGGAAGCTGAAAGCGCTCGTCAAAATGCAGCGCGTGTCGAAGAACATGCTGCAACGATTCAAGTTCATGGTACACAAGCCTATAACCATTGGATAGAAAATCAGCCTGGCACTAATGGGCATGGCAAAATGGGTGCCCGTGCAATTGAAAGCATTAATAAAGATCCGCAATTATCGCAGTATTATGCGAATCAATTTATCGAACAGTATAAACCTCAACTCGAATCCAACTGGAATCATGGAATGGCTACATCCAAAGAAGGTATTCATCATGTCTATGATGCCAATAATCAACACATTCCAAACGCATCATCAGTTGCAGCATTTTATCATTCGAATAAAGGAGAAGTTGATCAAAAAGCAAATCATGAAGGATTACATTCAAAAAAATTAATTGATACTTCAGCAAAAGAAGACACCAATCGAATGCTCTCAGAACATCAAAAGGGAATTTCAGAACAAAAAGAAAATATTGCTCATAAAGGTCATCAACAAGAAGCAAATGTGTTAAATGAAGAATCAAGACACCGATCAGCAAGTCTCACACATGATTTTTTCCATGGAGTTAATACAAAGAATGATCAGCGAGTAACTCATGACGCATAATGAATCTGACATAAAACATTTTGTACGCGGCGGGCAGATTTTTTTACATAATCTTCGCATGCTAAATCAAGTGATTAAAAAAGTAGGGTTTCTTTGCATCTTACTATTTATCATCACAAGTTCACTCTTTTTTTATTTCAATACCACAGAGTATGAACGGTATTTATGTCTGCAATATTTAATTGCTAAGTGTTATGTATTAATCAGTACGAAAGCGAAACAATCTTTTATGAATCCTACGGGGCATGTGATTCAAGTTCTTTCGAGTCAAATTCTTCAAGCAGAATTTATTCAAAACACATTACATGAGATTGTTATCGTGATAGTAAAAGCGATAATGGTGGGGTTTATTGTCAAAGTTGCAACTTTTTCGTTGGTGTATTATTGGTTAAAAATGAAGGGGCACGAACAAAGCGAAGATAATATTATTAAAGGAGATAGAATTCTTGAGTGGAAAGAAACTAAAAAACTCATCAAACGACAAGATATGGATTCTAAACTCTTACTTGGCGGACTCCCTTTAATAAGACACACCGAAACGGCGCACTTATTTTTTCATGGAACGACAGGAACTGGCAAATCCAATGCGATTAAAGAGTTGCTTGATCAAATAAGACTGCAAGGCGATCGGGCCATTATTTATGACAAGAGTTGTAATTTTTTAGAAGAATTTTTTGACCCAAGTCAGGATATTTTATTAAATCCGTTAGATAAGCGTGGTGAATCTTGGGATTTGTGGCAGGAGTGTCGAGATTCAGCTGATTTTGATAATTTAGCTGCTGCACAAATTCCAATGCCAAGCATGTCTCAGGATCCTTTTTGGGTAAATGCTGCACGTACCATTTTTTCAGCTGCGGCTTTTGAAATGAGGAATGATCCTAAACGCAGTATTATTAAATTATTGCAGTATTTATTAACAGCCGATCTTGCGCTCATTCAAACTTACTTAAAAGGAACTGAAGCAGAAGTTCTAGTCTCAGAAAAAGGTGAAAAAACAGCCATTTCCATTAAATCAGTCCTTGCCACTTATTTAAAAAGTTTAAAGTATGTTCGAGATGGCAGTCCTGCTTTTTCGATCAGACAGTGGATACAAGCAGAAGAAGCGAATAACTGGCTTTTTATTACATCGTTAGGAGATCGTCATGAAACGTTGAAACCCTTGATTTCATCGTGGATAGATATTGCAGTTAATGCGCTTTTGAGTTTATCCCCCAATCAAGATCGCCGAATTTGGTTGATACTGGATGAGTTAACGAGTCTACAACCGTTACCTTATCTCACCCAAATGTTGTCTGAGTCGAGAAAATTTGGCGGCAGTACCGTCATTGGCATTCAAAATTATGCGCAATTGGCAAAATCATACAATGCAGATGGCGCACGTGAAATTTCATCTCTTTTAAATACACGCTTTATGTTTAGACAGCCTGATCCAGAAATCGCGAAGTGGTCGGCGCTCAACTTTGGTGAATCCATTATTGATGAGGTCAGAGAGGGGCTTTCCTATGGTGCCAATTCTATGCGTGATGGTATTTCGATTAACCGTGGAGAAGCAAGAAAAGCTGTTGTGAGTTTTTCCGAAATGATGTCACTCGCTAATCTCAATGCTTATGTCCGATTGCCTGGACAATTTCCTGTCACGCGCGTTGAGTTTCAATATAAAGCACGTAAAAAAAAGAATATTGGTTTTTATAGTCGTGACATTGATGAAAACAAATTAAAAGAAGTTGATCAATTGATTGAAAAATGTGAGCGCTCTGGCGTATTACCCATGACTACAACAAAAAAGAAAACGACTAAAAAAAAGAAAATTCCTGTCATTAATACAGATAAACAAACCGACTTAATGGAAATATAAGGAGACTAATGGATGTTATCGAACAGCGTTATTAAAAATGGAGGAGATGCAGGCCATTATTATGCAGGGAGTGATAATTATTACACGATGGATGAAGGGGTTCAGCAAAGTGAGTGGTTTGGGAAAGGTGCTCATAAAATGCAGCTTCAAGGACAGGTCGACTCGAACTTATTTACCGCCCTTTTAAAAGGACAATTACCCAATGGGGACGTGATCGGAAAGAAAGTGGATAATAAAATTATTCATCGAGCGGGCTGGGATTTAACATTCAGTGCGCCTAAATCAGTTTCCATACAAGCGTTAATTACTGGCGACAAACGATTAATGGATGCTCATCGACAAGCTACTCGAGTCGTTCTATCTGACATTGAACGGGGATGTAGTGAAGTCAGAATCAAAAATAAACAAATGATCTCATATTCTCTCACCAAAAACCTTATCGCAGCTCTCTTCCATCATGATTTATCAAGAGCCGAAGATCCGCAATTACACACTCATTGTGTTGTGATGAATGTAACCGAGCGTTTGGATCAAATGTGGCGTTCAATGGCATCTAAAATAGGTCGCTATGACAAAGAAACGGAAGGCGCTATACACGGCTTTATTGAGCGTGTCAGACACAATCAACGCTATTATGGAAAGCTTTATGAAATGGAATTGGCTTATCAGGTTAAGCAATTAGGGTATGACATAGTGATTAATCCAAAAACCGGTGTATTTGAGATAGAAGGTGTTCCTCAAGAAGTTATCGAATACTTTTCTAAACGCCGCAATAAAATAAAAGATTTTATGAAGGAACATGGCTTAAGTGGCGCCAAATCCGCACAATTTGCCACATTGCATGATCGTGAGAAAAAAAACAAAAATGATCGCAGCCTTTTGTTAGATAAGTGGATTGAGGGAATCAAGCAGTACGATTTTGATGGCACGCGTCTTATGAAACAAGCCGAAACGCGATTAAATCACCCAGAAGTCACCGTTCAAGCTCATGAGGCTCTACAGGATAAAGACAAGCAAGAAAAAATAACGACTACACTCAAGAGTATCATAGATCATTTAAGTCAATTTAAAACAACATTTTCGATGGAGGAATTGGTACAGGAAGCATCTAACACACTGATACATCAATCAGTCGATGTTAAAACTTTATTGAAGGCCATAGATTCCCTCATTGAAAAGAAAGATTTGTTATTGCTTGAAAATGACCGTGGTAAATCTTATCTCATGCCGCAAACGGTATTAAAAGATGAAAATACCATTAAGGAAATATTGAGTAATCAAACAGAAATTAATCCTTTTAGCGAAAAAATGGAAACGTATCTACAAAAAAAATATGGGAATGATCCAGAAACTTTTCAAGCGCTTTCTTCAGTTTTTTCAACGCATAAATATGTTTTAGTGGAAGGAGTTCATGCTAAAAATATCGTATCACAAGCTGTTTCAGATATCGCAAAACAAGAAAAATTTCATATGATGATTGTCAGTCCAAATTTAATTGCGAGCAAAGAGTTTGCATTAGATTTAAAAGAACAACAGAAAAATTCATTGTGGGATAAGGTCAAATCACTATTTGTGGATACGACGAATCCGCATATGAGCACGACTCAATTTTTGAAAACATCAGATGGTAAAATACCCAACGTAGTATTAGTTGATCAGGCGAATTTGTTATCAGCGAATGAACAAGCCAAATTGCTACAATGGAGCCAGAATAAAGATACAAAAATGCTATTTTTATCAGAAAAAAATTTACTGTTATCCCAAAAAAGAAGTGTCGATACTGATTATTTGATTAAACACGGAATTAAAACGGTTTCGTTAACCCGAAAAAATCAACATTTAAGAGATTCTATCGATCAAAAAGATTTAACAACGATTTTTGAAAAAATGCGAGAAAATAGTGTTGAGGTCTCTCAAAAAGACGAACGATTACAGGCTATGGCAAATCATTATGCGAGACTTAAAAGCCATCATCGTGTTTATCTTGTGGGAGAAAATGCTACAGAAGTGTCGTCACTTAATCAATTAACTCATAATCAATTAAAAGCGTCTAAGCAATTAAAAAACGGTATTTCAGTCACAGTGTTAATTCCTAAATTCATTCCAGAACACCGACGAGCGAATTCAGCTTCCTATTCCATAGGTGACGTTATTCGTTTAAATACCAATCCTTCACAAAGCGAATACCTCAAAGTCATGAGTCTAGATATAAAACAAAATACAGTATTGTTGAAACGTACGAGCGACAAAAATAATAAAATAATTTATTGGAAACCAGACCTACACGCAGAAGTTTTTCAAGAAAAACAGCAGGAGTGGTCAATAGGCGAACGTTTGCAATCACATCGTTCGATGAAGTATGCCAATGTTGTTAAAGGTGAAAGATTTACTATTTCAAATATTCGCGGTAATAGAGTTAAGTTGGTGCGAGATCGGGGTCGCCCACTTTTTATTGATGTATCCAAACCCTATCAACGACATTTTGATTATGGTTATGCGGGAACGCCTCATCAATTGACACACGTCAAAGCAGAACATTTTATTGCGAATTTGACGAGTCATTCATTTAATGTGGATCAAAGGCGTTTTTTTCAATTAATCGCGCAACCTAAAAAATTGAGTCTTTATACAGATGAGACAAATCTATTACAGCAGACGATCGAGAAAAAAACGGGTCATAAACTGACAGCACATACCATTTTACAATCATCAACGGATATTAAAAAAGAGTTAGAAAAATTCTATGAGATTTTGGAAAAATCGATAAAAGGTCCAAATGACACTCAAGCTCAATTATCCAAAAAAGCAATTCAAGCAGTCGACTATGCCATGCGGCATTTAAGTGAACGCAATGCTGGATTTACACATAAAGAATTAATGGAAGTTGCGGTTAAACATGCGATGGGAGATGTCAATCAAGCACATTTACTTCACGCTCTGAAAGCAATGGAGAAAGCAGGGATTCTTTCGCGAACGGCAACAAATCAAGGTGTACTGTGGACTACGCAGGAAGCCATCAAAATTGAGAAAGAAATTATTGCATTGACAGAAAAAGATGCGGGTAAGTTAGCACCTATTGCGTCTATTGAGATGCTCGAAAAGCATAAGGCCAAAACTTCATTGAATACGGAGAAAATGGCAGCCATTCAAACTATTCTGCAAAGCCGTGATCGCGTTTTAGCGATACAAGGACGAGCTGGGACGGGTAAAACCACTATGATGGCAAGCTTATCAGATGTGCTGTCGGCAAAAGAAATATGGAACGATGCGGGTTATCAAGTCCGAGGGATTGCACCAACTCATAAAGCTGTTAAGGAATTGGCAGCACGTGGGATTCAATCGCAAACAATTGATCAATTTTTAATTGATATGCAACAACCTCATCTTCAACAAAAAGGTTCGTTCGATAAAACAATATTAATTGTCGATGAAGCCTCGATGATTTCTAACCGTAAAATGCGGGATATTTTATCTATTGTGCATACATTCGGATTTAGACAAATGATTGCAACAGGTGATAGCCCACACCAGCTAGCCGCAATCGAAGCTGGAAAACCGCATCATATGATTCAACAAATATTGAACGATAGAGTGATCACACTGACCGATATCCGTCGTCAGGAAAACCCTATTTTAATAGAAGCAGTGAAAGCTATTTATGAAGGTGATGTCAGTAAAACATTTTCTATTTTGGAAAATAACATTATCGAAATGAAAGATGACAAGCCTGCTCATGAGCAAAAAGATGAAGAGAAAAAAGCATCCTATCAGAAAAGAGTCACGGCCATTGCAAGTGATTACGTTTGTTTAGTCGAAAAAAAAGAAGATGTACAGATTATTACGCCGAGCCATGAGGATCGAAAGGCCGTTAATCATGCGGTTAGACAACAACTAGAAGAAAAGGGTTATCTTAGTGGATTAAATCACACCTTTCCTGTCCTTGTTTCAAAAGATATGTCATCGATTGAGCGATCAGAAGCTCAAAATTTTAAAAAAGGGGAGATCATTCGTTTTACACGTTCAGCAAGTAAAAATTTTTTAGCAGGAGATTATTTCACCATTCAGTCAGTTGATACTGCATTAAATATGTTAACACTTCAAAAAATGAATGAGAAATCAGAAGCTTTTCTATGGCGCATTCCAATTTCTTCAAAACGACTTAACAATCAAGTAGAAGTTTTTAAAAAAGAAGAACGTGATTTAAAAGTCGGCGATAAAATTGTTTGGGTAAGATCTGATCGAAAAGAAAATATCCATTCTACCGATATAGCAGTCGTAAAAAAAATTGTTCGAGAACATATTATGGTTGAACGTTCTGATAAATCAGAATTGACCTTTAATAGTCAAGATCACAAACACCGTCATTGGGATCATGCCTATGCAATAACCGCGTATGGTGCACAGGGCGGCACTTATTCTACTGTTTTGGCGCTATTTGAGAGTTATCGAAAAAACCTAATGAATTTGAAAACATTTTTAGTCACGCTCACGCGTCCAGTTAATCAATTACGTCTTTATACAGACAACAAACCCAAGCTTCAGGATCAGATTAGTACTAACCTCGGAGACAAGATGAGTGCTTTAGAAGTGACAGGTGAATATCCGATCGCGCGCAATCAAATCAAAATATCAGCCAAATTGAAAACGATTAATCAAGTAAATCACCCCATACCTCAGCCAACATTTCGGTACGATCTTCAAAAACTCAAAGAAGGATTAAACTTTGAAGCTGAACGCCTCGCCATTGAAATTTTAGGTGAGCCCAAAGTGCGTGGGGGCAATTTTCTCAAATTTGGCAGTAAGCAGGGTAGTTTATCTGTCACAACAAAAGGCGAAAAGACAGGGTGGTGGAATGATTTTTCAGAAAGTAGCGCAAAAGGCCGCTCTATGCTTTCCTTTATCGAAAAACAATGCAATATGTCAAAGATTGATGCTATAGACTATGCCGCAAGATGGTTAGGAATGGCACCAGAGATCCCGTCCAATTTTAATAAAAAATCCATAGATAAGACGAAACAGGTAGATGGTTCTCTCAATCAAACAACTGATTACCAGAAAAAAATGCGCGCTAAAGCGATCAAAATCGCCAAAGAAAGCGTTGTTTTAAAGAATACCCTTGCGGACATCTACTTAAAAAAATACCGCGGCATTGATATAACCGATATGAAAATATCTGATGATATTCGTTTTCATCATGGCATTTATTCATCTATCAATAAACAAAAATTGCCTGCTTTAGTAAGCATTGTTCGGGATAAAAAAAATGAAATTATTGCTGTTGAAGCTGTTTATTTGGATCCCAATACAGGTGAAAAGGCGGCCAATTTAACAGTTGGAAAACAAACGTTTGGTTCTAAAAAAGGAGGAAGTGTTGCTATTACGCCTGATAGAAAAAACAATACGGTTATTCTTTCAGAAGGCATAGTTACAGGGCTCTCTTTAGCCAAGGCATTGCCTGATGTGACCATCAAAAGCGTGTTAGGAATACAACTTTTTCCATTTCTTGATTCTGAGTCATTACCCAAAAAAGTCGTCTTAAGTCTCGATTATGACGGCAGAGAATTAAGAGAAAATAAAGTGATTCGTGAGGCTTCCGAACGATTTATATCGCACCAGAAGGAGGTGAACTTTATGCTTCCCTCCATTAAGAATAAAGAAAAATACGACTACAATGATGTCCTCACTCTAAAAGGCCCATTAAGCATTCAGAACGATTTTAAGCGTGCTATTTCTCATATTACCTTCTATCAAAAGAATTCTCATGATCCGATGATCAATGCAGCTATTAAGTTGATTCCGTCAAAAATCAATCAAACAATGATAAATAAATTACTGCCGGATAAAACAATTAGCTCAAGCGAAATTAATCAATTTGCAAGGAATATGAGCCATGAAATTAAAATGAATCATCAGAAGATGGAGCATGCCATAAGTAAAACAGTACAACCAAAAGTAATCGAACAAACGACCCAAATCACCAAAAAACCTATACAGATTGAAAGAGAAATTTAATTTAAGGAGAAATTTATGAGGCGCATTAATGTCACTTTTTATGATGAAGTATTAGAAGATTTAGAGGATAGAACTAAAGAGAAAAAGAGCGGATCTCTCGCACAATCGATTCGTGAATTGGTCGATCTGGGACGAAAACTTGAAAAGTCGGTAGCCGAAAAAAATAATGAAATCCATGAACCAAATGATCTAAATATCATGACAGAATCTTTAAAAAACATCATGGGTTGGGTATTGGAATCATTATTAATTTCACGTCAGTTGATGATGAATAGAGATGATGTTAATCAGGATGAAAGTGAAGCCTTATTAAAAAAATGTAAGGAACAAGCAATGAATCACGTTAAAAAACTTTTTCCAGAAACAGGCGAAATCATTAAATGAGCGCGTGCCAAAATGACACGTTATTAAATGCTAATGTGCCAGAGTGGCACAAAAAAGGAGGAAAAATGCAGATAATCCATCGTAAACCCAGAAAAATTGGGAAATTGATGCGGCACGTTTGTGTGCCATCACGTGTCAATGTGGCACTTGAATCATTTCTTTTAAAAAAAGAAGTGTCTAATTTCATAAATGAACTAACTCATTGTTTCAAAAAAGATTTTAATGCACCCACACCGGTGCGAAGTGTGTGCTCCTTTTATGACTTTAAAAATAAGTTAAATCAAAAAAATGGATTCAACTAACAGATGTTTTATTTAAAAAATTGTCTTAACTTTTAGGCAAAGAATATAAATTTTTTGTCTGAAATTTTAGCCAATAAAAACTATTTTTTAATATCACTATTCAGGAGTGTATTTATGCCAATGATTAAAGCAAAAGAAAAAATGATCAAAGAACAAATGCGTATCAGTATTGAAAAAAATATTATCGATGAAATTAAACAATATTGTGAATGGGCGGGTGTTCAAAAGACCGATGATTTTTTTGAGCAAGCTGCGCAGTATATTTTGTCTAAAGACAAAGACTGGCAAATACACATTCATCAGAAACAAATTGCCTGATAATGGATCAAATTGATGATACCAGTCATGATCAATGATGTAGGAGTCGATTGTATTAACATTGCGGCGATTACATATCACGTACCAGCAACGTTAATATTGTCTGTTATACAAAAAGAAAATGGTCGCAATGGGCAGGCAGTTAAAAATAAATCGAATGGTACTTATGACTATGGTGTTATGCAGATTAACGATATCTGGCTGTCTAAAATCGCAGCTTTCGGCTATACCAAAAATGATATTCAGTATAATGCCTGTAAAAATGTTTTTGTTGGCACGTGGATACTTGCTCAAAGTATTGCGGAAGGTAAAGATGTTTGGCGAGGTGTCGGTAATTATCATTCACATACATTTATGCATAACTACGTCTATAAAAAAAGTATCTATGCAACATACAATAAACTGAACAGGGTACTTGAGTTGTAATATTTCAGGGAAGAAAAAACTGCCGGCTTTACTAAACCGGCAGTGAGAATCTCAATCAATTTTTTCTAAATCACAAATATACTCATCCATGATGTTTGATTCTTTAAAATAGTCATATTCAATAGCTCCTTCCAATGATAAAGCATCAGCCTTGATGCGTGCTTCTTCAGCGTTTGAGGCTGTTAGTATGATAGTTTGATAGAAGACCTCAAGGCGTTTAAAAGTCACTTTGAATTCATTCATACCTTAACCCCTTATTATGGTAACTTGCACAATATTTAGTGTTTTTGATTTTGAGATAAGTCCGCATCATTTTTTGGCAGCTTTTTTTCTTTCTATTAGCTACAAAAAAAGTTAAAACTGGGTTGGAAATTTTTGATAGGATGAATTTAATCATGGTTATGCTCCTTCATTAGCGCATTCAATTTCGGGGAATAAAATATCGGCTACTACTTCGATGGTTTCCCAATTGACCCCGACACTTGCATCATGATTTTTTTTCAAATGTTTTAAAACAATACTTGCCTTTTCATCAGATAGATCAGGGCGGATACTTTGAACATCTTCGATATGCCAAAAAATGGCAATTTCTTTTACTAAAGATAAATTTTCTTGTACCATTGACTTTATCATTTTAAATACTCCTTTTTGGATCTGTTTGAAGTGGTTACTAGGCAAGTTTTCAGAGAACCTGCCTAGTAGGGTGCTTGTTAGTCTTCACTCGGTAACATAATGGTGATGGCGGGTTCACCGTTATCACCAGCGCCTATCGTTGCTTTTAGTTGAACTGTCTTTGCTTTTTTTGATTTTCCATCACGAGGAATCACAGCCAATTTGTAATTGATAACTTGACTGTTCTGCTGTCCTCTAATAGCTAACCGAAGCATCGATAAAACATCCCACAGGCGACCGTTTGTATCTTGATATGTTTGCTGTTTGTTATCGTCCTGTGTCCATTCGATATATTGAAACCAAACAGTATCTGTTACCGCTACAGGGATTGTAAAACCGGCTTCCTTGGCTAAATCAGACACATCAATCAAAACACCGTCATTAATGGCTTGCTTTCTTGTGTATGAAAAGATTGATTTTCCAAAAAACTCTTCAATTTCACTACTCATTTATATCTCCTTAATGAACCATTTGTAATACTTACATTACAATAGTAACACATATGAAACTCCAGTCAAGACATTTTTGACATTTTAGTTAAGTTTATGTTACTTTTGTTTCATATACGCTGTTTAAGAGAGGATAAAATGGAGCTAGATTGGAACAAGGTAGCAGCCAACATTTTAAAAGCTGAGCTTAAACGTAGAGGAATAACGTATGAGCAGCTTCATGAAAAATTAAAGGCAATTGGGATAAACGATTCTACTAACAGCATTAAAGTAAAAGTGAGTCGAGGCGCATTTCAATTTGCGTTTTTTTTGCAATGTGCGGCTGCGATTGGAATTAAGAATTTGCGCTTGGATGAGTTAGTTACAGAGAATGAATAATTATATTGAATTTAATGGACTATTATATAAAATGATTCCTCCCACCCTTAAAGGCATTGTCCTTTGATAGTTTACCCAGTTTAGTCCCACATCAGATTAATATGCGCTTTGCGTGTAATTAGCCACTTTAAAAATTCTCTACTGTTATATACAGCTAACTCTGCTTATATATCAATAGGGCATTATAACTCTTGACATAATATTTTATGGAGACAATGCATGAAAGAATTAGACAAATTGCCGATGGATGTAGTCATGAAGTTGTATCGGCAAAAACTTGCTGCAGAAAAAAAAGGTGATCATATCACTTTAGCTAAACTGGAAACGCAATATCCAGATTTATTTTCGAGTGAATTTGATGACTTTATCTTTAATTTGCGAATGACTATTGAGTATCTTCATCAAAAACATGGCGAAGATTTTAGTAGCATGGTTGAGCCAGAGGAAGAGCTCATTTGTCATTAAATTTTTACGCATGGTAAAGAGTAAATAAAAGAAAATATTTCTTATAGCGAAAGCGCCATGCGTTCAGGTATCTCCCTATTCAATTAGTGTTTCTGAAATTGTGAATCTAAATGATCTGGAAGCATTCGTTAGATTGCCAGGGTATTTTCCGTTAACGAAAATCAAGTTGCGATATAAATCACATTCTAAAATTACTGAGCCTATTGTTCCAAGAAGTTCATAGGGTGCTGCTTAAAACAGTTGGAAGCATCGCTCACACAATAAAACATTTTTAAAATGCGTGTTTATTGTGTGAAAATGCAATGCATCAATGTTAAAATACTTTGCACAAAATGAATAACACATAGGAGAAAACGCATGACGAAAAAAGAGTTGATTGATGCTATTGCAAAACAAGCTAATCTTACGCTAAAGCAAACAGAAGATGCTTTTAAAGCAACGTTTCAAATGATCCAGCAACTCATGATACAAGAAGGTAAAGTGATGGTGCCAGAGTTTGGCAGTTTTACGATAAAGGTGCGAGCAGAACGTAAAGGCCGCAATCCACAAACCGGAAAAGATATTATCATTCCTAAAGCCACCGTTGCTACCTTTAAACCAAGCACTCAGCTGAAAGAAGCTGTTAACACGCAAAAAGAATAAGGAACTATTTACCATGAAAAAAACAATGAAGAAAACGAAAGCCAAGGCTAAAAAGCCAGTAAACATGATTGATTCGCTTCATCGCTGTATTCAGTCTGATCATTTAAAACTTAAAGCTGCCTATGAAAAAACACTGTCAACGATTGAAAAAGGAACGGCCAAGTTAACAAAGTCCCTGGATAAAGCAAAAAAACAGGCAGCGAAGAAAAAATCAGGGAAATCCATGTTAGCTGCTAAATCAGTAACCTCTTTGCAAAAAGAAATGAGCACGCTAAAAACGGATAAATCCATATATGAAAATGGATACAAAAAATTGATTGCGCAGCAAAAAGCATTGACCCTTTTTGAAAAAGAGTGGGAGAAAAATCGCAAAAACGCTGCTAAAAAAGGCAACGTAACACGCTCGAAAGTAAAACGAGCAGCTAAAAAAATAACGGCAGCTTCGGAACTCGCACAAGAAAGTATGATGACTGAAACCCCGCCGGTAGAGGCATAAAAACGGCTCTTATGCTTAAAATAACGAGAAAACTAGCATGAATGTCTATAAAAGCAGAAAAAATGTCAGTGACAAATTACACGGACTGAAGCATTTGAAAGATATGCACAAGGCGTTTGAAAAGGAATTGATCAGGGTTTCTGGCATCGATTCCTATCAACAGACGGTCGCATATTATGATGACGTCATTCAGAAATTACAGGAAGAAAAGTATTCACTGCCAACTGGTCATAGATATACTGGGACTTTTTACGTTAAAGTCCCATACACCATTCCAACGGAATTTAAAAAAGTGGAAGGCTCAGCTTTTATGAAAGAAAATTTAGTTTCTTGGGAAATAGAAGAGGGTGATGGGATTCCACATCAAGCGTATTACCGAGCTATTTTTAAGACTCCTAAGCACGATACTGAAATCAAAAGAGCAGATAGCGTGCCTGTTTTTGAGAAAAGGGTAGAAGAAGTAATCTAAACTTTTACCTCATGTCCTTCTAATTATGCGCGCCTGTATAGCAGGATTATTAGCAAGAATTTCTTTTACTATAGCTTCTGGGTGGATAATTCCATCCACCTTTTTTAAAATCCTATCAGATCTAGTACCAAGATTATTTTTAACATATTGTTCTACCATTTGGATGTTGTTGATCTTCACAGTCCGCCTATTTTTAATATAGAATCTCTAGCGTTATAAATTAAAGACCTGTAATAAAATCGTATAGAAGTGTAGTTATTTCGGTAGAAGAAAAAAATAATTGCATATGGTTTTTATGAGGAATGACATTGATCTGTGCAGAGGCACTACTTTGTTGAGCCTTCTGGACATACATGAGAATAGGGTCTTTTTCGCCAACTATAAAGGAAATATTTCCGTTGTAGTTTGCAAGGGTTTCTGAAAAATCTACTAAAGGCAACGAATTAATCGTTAACAAAGCAGTCAAATCATTTTTTAAAAAATTACTTTTAACTGCTAAGGGAAAATGACCAAAATTTTTCTCAAAAACATCCACTAATTTTGGTAACCCTTGGTTTAATAAATCAGTATAAGAATTCAATAATTTATTGACTGCATAAGGATGTGCACCACCGATAATAAAGGAATTAAAATGCTCAGGATAATAATGCATTAATGCAAAAGCGTTGCGCCCACCCATTGAATATCCAAAACAATGCGCTCTATCAACACCTAAATTATTCATTACGGCAATGGTATCGCTCGCGATCAATTGAGTTTGGTAATAATTTACATCATGTGGCTTATCACTATCACCAAATCCTCTACCATCAATTAAAATTAATTGGAAATATTTTTCAAGTTGCGCTGTATAACGGAGAACATGCCAGTCTTTTATACAATGACCATTAGGATGGAGCATGACTAATGGTTCTCCATGGCCTATTGATTCATAATTTATTTTTATATCGTTGTTAATAATAGATGGCATTACTGGATCTCTGCTTAGGGTTGTCATAGTGATTGTTGTATTATACAATTATACTTATGATTCATCAAAATTATCTTATGGGCATTTGTCATAGTGGATAGAGAAAAAAGAACATATATCTTATTGATAATTATATTCATGCCATTAACAGGTTTTGGCATTGATCTTTACACACCTTCCTTTCCTGCTATGGCTGCCCAACTTAATACTGCATATTCTGCAATTAAAATGACTGTTAGTATATATTTATTAGGATTATGTTTAGGCCAAATTATGTTTGGGACATGGTCTGATAAATACGGACGTAAACCTACATTTCTTATGGGAAGCGCAGGATTTATGGTTGCTAGTTTGCTTGTTCCATTCATTCCAAATATTTACCTTATTATGTTAGTTAGATTTATACAAGGTTTTTTTGTGGGAGCAGTCGCTGTAAACTGTCGTTGCCTCATAGCCGACATTTACACGAAAGATGAAATACCCATTGCCTCTACGTATATGACAATAGCTTGGAGTTTAGGCCCTATAATAGCCCCTCTTATAGGTGGTTATTTACAATTCTATCTCTCTTGGAAAAGTAATTTTTATTTTCTTGCAGGTTATGCTGCCCTGATTTCTTTAACAATATATTTTTTTGTAAGAGAAACAAACCTGCATAAAGTAAAACATTCTCTAAGTAAAATAATTGCTGATTATTTATTAATTTTAAAACATAACCAATTTTTAGGTGCCCTTATATTAATGGCAGTTGGTTATGCAATGCTAGTCATCTTCCCGTTAGTCAGTCCGTTTATCGTACAAAATGTATTTCATAAAACATCCGTATTCTATGGGCGTTTAGCACTTTTAATTGGAGCATCTTATTTAGCTGGTTCTCTTATCAATCGATATTTATTAAATTTCTTTATGTCTGAAGTGTTAATAAGGCATGGATTAAATTGTTTAATATTATTATCGTCGGCTTTTCTCATCATTTCATTAATATATAAACAAACACTTTTTACTTTATATGCTCCAATGATATTAATAGTGATATCAATTAGTTTATTTTTTCCTAACTGCATGGGAAAATCCATTAGTTATTTTCCGAAAATGGCAGGTAAAGCAGGCGCAGTAGTTGGGACAGGATTTATGTTTTTAACAGCTATAATTTCCATTATTACAAATTATTT
>Ga0207068_1031_pt1 | contig 45307 bp, 40 predicted proteins | sample Alteio_BWMinCont_23_FD_153475 | JGI IMG/M metagenome (GOLD analysis project Ga0207068, IMG submission 153475) | Enriched cells from forest soil in Barre Woods Harvard Forest LTER site, Petersham, Massachusetts, United States -... | ecosystem: Environmental > Terrestrial > Soil > Temperate forest >... | reverse complement strand
ATTTCGCACTTGCCTTTCATATTCCCAACATAAAGAACAAAAAGCTGCACTTATACCACTAAGTGCAAGCGCTGCTGGAAAAAGAGGAAAAAGAAATTCTCCTTGGGGCCAATTTAATACTCATTGGCTTAAGAAAACAGGGTCTTGATAATAAGATCAATAAGCCCTTTTGGAGTGTATAATTTATACATATAGGGACATTTCTATCCGGTTAAGAAAGGGGACATTTCTATTCTGCTTTAACAAAATAACACGCAATAAAGTCATCCTCGCGAAAGCAGGAATCTCCAGATCAGTAGCTTAGCCTTCCAGAGATTCCCGCTTTCGCGGGAATAACGGAGTGGGTGATGTTCGCGGAAATAACAAATCCCTCTAACAAGGTGGTTATTTTTTGATTTTTTAACTATCCGATTCATCAACCATCGGTTTAGTAAAATCGCAGGGTTTGTGAGGACAAACTAATTCTGTGCCGCGTTTTTTGGTGGTTTTGATTGTCAAAATGGGCCATGCGCATTTGGGGCATGCTTGTCCAACAGGTTCGTTCCAAACAGCATATTTGCAATCAGGATAACGCGCGCAGGAAAAAAATATTTTTCCCATGCGTGATTTGCGCTTCAACATGTGGCCTTGATGACACTCAGGACAATCAATTCCCATGTCTGTTGGTTTGTTAAGTGATTCGATAAACGTGCAATTAGGATAACTGCTGCAGCCGATGAATTTTCCATAACGGCCCGTTTTTAATTGCAAGTTTCCGCTACACTGAGGACACGTTCGCCCCTCAACAACTTCAGCGGGAACACTCACGCTGCTACCATCATCTATACTGCGAGTATATGTACACTCGGGATAACCTGTGCAGCCAACGAAACGACTATGCCGACCCAAACGTATGGACAGCGGTTTTTCGCATTGAGGACATTTTTCATCGAGTGCTTCATTGATCACATCACTGCGTTTTACCGTTTCCAATACATCATCGACTTGATGTTTGAATGGTTCCCAAAATTCATCTAACAAAGGCACCCATTCCTTTTCGCCACGCGAAATCTCATCTAAATCATCCTCTAATTTCGCAGTGAAATCATAATCCACATAACGCGTAAAATGCTGCGTCAAAAATTTATTTACAATGCGTCCGACATCTGTTGGACGAAAACGTTTAGTTTCTAACACAACATATTCACGATGTTGTAACGTATAAATAATGGCAGCATATGTCGATGGACGACCAATACCATATTCTTCCAGTGCTTTAATCAACGTTGCTTCAGAATAACGCGGCGGCGGCTCAGTGAAATGCTGATTGCATTTCAAATCTTTCAAGGTCACTTCTTCGCCTTCTTGCAATAGCGGTAACATGCGATCTTCATCATGATCTGCTTTATGATCATCCACACTTTCTTTATAAACCAACATAAATCCAGGATCGACAACCACTGATCCATTCGCACGAAACATGCCTTTGTCACCACATTCAAGATCAGCTGCGACTGTATCAATCGTCGCATGAATCATTTGAGATGAAACAGTACGTTTCCAGATTAAATCATACAGCTTATGCTGTTCTGGATTTAAAAATTCTTTTACGGCATCCGGCAAACGAAACACAGACGTTGGACGAATCGCTTCATGTGCTTCTTGTGCATTTTTCGCTTTGGTTTTATAAACTTTGGGTTCATCGGGTAAATTATTTTTGCCATAGCGTTCGCCAATCAAATGACGAATTTCAGCAATCGCTTCAGCGGCTAAATTCACTGAGTCGGTACGCATATAACTAATCAAACCCACCGCGCCGCCACCGATATCAATACCTTCATATAATTGTTGTGCCGTACGCATGGTACGCTGTGCGGTGAAACCTAATTTACGCGCAGCTTCTTGCTGCAACGTCGATGTAATAAACGGTGCAGTTGGATTTCGTTTACGTTGTTTTTTATCAACTTTAACTACACGCAATTTGCCATTGGCTGCCTGATGAAGATCCGCCTTAATGTTATTCGCTTGCTCTTCAGTCGTAATAGAAAATTGTTCTAGCTTTTCGCCTTTATAAATATTTAATTTGGCTGTGAAATCTTGGTCGTGAGCAAATGTGTCGGCTCCAATGTCCCAATATTCTTGACTGATAAATTTTTCGATTTCTTCTTCACGCTCAACAATCATGCGCAGCGCTGGACTTTGCACGCGGCCTGCGGATAATCCGCGGCGGACTTTGCGCCATAGTAAAGGTGATAAATTAAATCCGACGAGGAAATCGAGTGCACGACGTGCTTGTTGTGCATTAACCAGGTGCATCGAAATTTCACGCGGATTATCTATTGCAGATTGCACCGCTGATTTAGTGATTTCGTGGAAAACGACACGATGCACCGGTTTATCTTTAAGTGCTTTTTTCTCTCGTAATACTTCATATATATGCCAAGAAATGGCTTCCCCTTCGCGATCAGGGTCTGTTGCCAGATAAAGCGCATCGGCTTTTTTCATGGCACTCACAATGGCGGTGACATGCTTCTCATTTTTTTCAATTAACTCATAGCGCATGGCAAAATGATGCTTTGGATCCACTGCGCCTTCTTTGGGTAATAAATCACGAACATGCCCGTAAGAGGCAAGCACCTCATAATCCGCGCCTAAATATTTTTTAATTGTTTTTGCTTTGGCGGGTGATTCGACGATGACTAAATTTTTGGATGTCGCTTTGGCTTTAGGCATTGGAATCTGTTCCTCAATGTAAAACGTCAAACGCGTCGGCTAAAATCATATCTTGCAATAGAGAGAGCGACGATTTTTTTTCAGGTTGATTAAACAGGACCATGAGGACAACCCATCGAATGCGTGCCACATCTACTTCTCTGTTATCCAACGCCATAATACGATCAATGGCAATCTCTCGCGTAATTGGATCCATCACCCCTAATTGCTCTAAGTATAGCAAAAAGCCTTTTCCTTCCACGCCCAAGCGCTCGGTTTCTTCTGGAAGATAATGACGAATAGCCTGTGAAGTAAGCTTAGGTCCTGATAATACAGCGGTTTGAATTTGTATAAGACCTTCTAACCAATTTATCGCGCGATCGATTTCATAACGATCAAAACCGATTTTTTCCAACTCGACGACGACTTCTGCTGTATTCATTTTTAAAGCAGCAGTCCCGTCCATGTAATTTTCGAAAAGAAACATTAATACTTCAAACATAGACCCATTACACCTCATGACGCTAAGAACGCGCATAACCGCCTGAAACGGAACGCACGTAACCCTTTAATTCTAATGATAACAGCATGGATGAAAGTTCGATCATAGTCAATCCAGAGCGTACGAGAATACTTTCCAACGCGGTTACTTCATAGCCAATGTGTGCTAATACTCTCTTTAGTGAGGGGTCTAAGTCAACAGCTTCTTCTGTTTCAATGTATTCTGATTTTATTGAAACCACCTCACCACAAAAACCAATTTCTTCCAGAATATCACTGACGTTTTCAACTAATTTTGCGCCCTGACGAAGTAATTGATGACAACCTCGCGCCTGTAGATTATGGATCGAGCCTGGAATAGCAAACACGTCTCTGTTTTGTTCGAGCGCAAGGCGGGCGGTAATCAAAGACCCGCTTTGAATGGCTGCTTCTACCACCAACACGCCCTTACTTAATCCGCTGATAATCCGATTACGCATGGGAAAATGAAATGATTTTGGTAATGTGTCATGCGGAAATTCTGTTACCAGCGCACCGTTCTTAATAATTTCTTTTGCTAATGTTTGATTTGAACGTGGATAAATATGTTGTAACCCAGCGCCCATGACCGCGATTGTTTTTCCCGTTTTCAATGCACCACGATGACTCGCGCTATCAATTCCCATTGCGAGTCCACTGGTAATAATCCATCCTGCACTCGCTAAGTCTCTGGCAAACTGTTCTGCAATTTCTTTGCCTGTGATGCTTGGATTTCGTGATCCAATCATGGCTATTTGAGGTTCTGCTAACAAGCTCGCATCGCCTTGCACATATAATAAAAGTGGGGGATCGTAAATTTCTTTCAACAAAATGGGATAGCGTTTATCAACCAATGTAATAAGTTCGCACTTATTCTCCATCGAAAAACATAAATCTTGCTCTGCTTTTTTCCAATCTGGATTTTTTAATGCGTGCATTTGTTTCGTTGTAAATCCGACTGATTTCCAATCGGATTCTTTAGCTGTAAACAAATTATCAATGGTTTTGAATTGTTCTAGCCAACGGCGAACGGTGATGGGACCAATTCCGGGCAGGCGGGATAATGCCAACCAAGGTAGATGTTGTGTCATGGGGTTACCTTTTGCGAATTTTTATATGCAAGTGACACTCCCTGACGGTCGCGGCTCTGAACCACAACGGTCAGAGCCGCGACCGTCAGGGAGTGTTCAATTGCATGGAAAGATTAACTGATATTGAGAATCGCACTTATCCCAGACTTCAGAAACTCAACTGGAGGCACGATTAAATTCGATAAGATGCGGGTTAACATTAATAAAATTAAAATCAAAAATCCATACGGCTCAAGACGATTTACGTACCAACCCATTTTTCCAGGCAGCAGGTTAGCCAGTACACGTCCGCCATCGAGTGGAGGGATGGGTAAACAATTTAAAACACACAATACTAAATTGATAATCATGCCTGCCTGGCCCATATAAACAAGCGGTACGCCAAACCATGCACTCAAATTTAAACCGAGTTTTTCAATGAGCCCCCAAAAAATGGCCATCAATAAATTAGAAATCGGTCCCGCTGCCGCAACGACAGCCATGTTATAACGTGGATTTCGCATATTACGTGGATCAACTGGAACAGGTTTAGCCCAACCAAAAATAATACCGCCTGTGAGCAACATCACAATAGGAACGACAATGGTACCCATTAAATCAATATGTTTGATGGGATTGATGGTCAATCGTCCGGATAAACGTGCTGTTTGATCACCAAACAGCGATGCAACCCAACCGTGCGCAACTTCATGTAAAGTAATAGCAAATAAAACGGGTAATGCCCAGATTGCGGCTGTTTGAATGTATGTAAAATCCATCGTCATATTGCTCTTTGATATCTTATGTGCTTACCATACGACAAAATTCACGTGAGTCAACCATAAAATGAACCTTTTTTATTATAAAATCATGGCTGGGGTAGTCTTATTTTTGATAACTTCCGCCGTCATCATTTATCCCATTCGATCACGCGCGTATCCCAAACATAATCGTCCGCTCGAATTAGCCGATGCATTTGCCAGCGGTATTTTTCTCGGCGCGGGATTATTTCATATGCTTCCCGATGCAATAAAAAGTTTCGCCAACGTCTATACTAACAGTCGTGTACCCATTGCTGAATTTTTATGTGCGGGAGGATTTTTATTATTACTTTTCCTGGAACGCTTATCTGATTTTTTTGCTGCGGCACACAAAAAAGCACAAACACTTTCTTACATGTTGATCTTCATTCTCGTTATCCATGCATTGATTGAAGGTACTGTATTAGGAGTCAATAATACGTTAACCGCCGCCTCTGTGATTTTTATTGCTATTCTTGCTCACAAAAGTTCAGAAAGTTTTGCGCTGGCGGTGAGCTTAAATCGCAGTCATATCAAATTGTCACACATTATTTTTATTATTATTTTATTTTCGCTCATGACCCCTTTGGGCATTATGCTGGGTACGACATTCAGCACAGTGATGCAATCAAATAGAAGTCAATTTATAACAGCAGGATTTAATGCATTTGCTGCAGGGACATTTCTTTACATGTCAACGTTACATCATGTTAATCACCATCATAGCGAACATGACAAGGAAAATCTGTTTGAGTTTGTTGCGTTATTTGCAGGGTTAGTGGTGATGGGCGTGTTGGGGATTTGGAGTTAGAGATACATCGTCATTCCCGCGAAAGCGGGAACCTGTCAACGTTAAACCATTATAGACAGGTTCCCGCTTTCGCGGGAATGACGGGGTTTACGCCTCAACCAACCCTAACTCACGCACATCTTGACGCTCTTTACGCAATTCATCCAATGTCAGTTTAAATCTCTCCTGACCAAATTCATTTTGCGTCAATCCAGTGATGACCTTGAGTTTGCCGCCTTCGGTACGGCAAGGGAAAGAGAAAATCAATCCTTCATCCACGCCATATTCGCCTTGCGAACAACGCGCAACAGAAAAACTTTCGCCTTGCGTTGTATCGTGGACGAGATTATGCACCCCCATTAATGCAGCATTGGCGGCAGAGGCTGCAGATGACGCACCGCGCACTTTAATGACTTCAGCGCCGCGTTTTTGAATCAGGGCAATAAAATCATTTTGCAACCATTTGATATCGGTAATGAAATCCGTTACTGGCTTGCCTTTAATTTTCGCATGATAAAAATCAGGGTATTGTGTTGAAGAATGATTCCCCCAAATCGTCATTTGAGTCACATCGGTCACATCAACAGACGCTTTAATGGCAAGCTGTTTGCGTGATCGTAATTCATCGAGTGTGGTCATTGCATAGAATCGATCACGTGGGACATCCGGTGCATTATTCATGGCAATTAAGCAATTCGTATTGCATGGATTTCCGACGACAAACACACGCACATCATCAGCTGCATTTTCATTAATAGCCCGGCCTTGTTTATTGAAAATGTTTCCGTTTATTTTCAATAAATCAGAACGCTCCATGCCTTCTTTGCGCGGTACGGCACCGACTAAAACAGCCCAATTGACATCACGCATAGCTTCATTCACGTCAGAGGTACAAACAACATTTTTCAGCAAAGGAAATGCGCAATCATCCAATTCCATCGCCACACCGCGCAAACTTGGCAGGGTTTGTTCCAGTTCTAATAAATGTAAATCAACCTCGGTATCAGGGCCTAACATCTGACCCGATGCAATTCGAAATATTAAGGCATATCCAATTTGTCCAGCAGCACCTGTGATGGCAACTTTAACCCGCTTTTTCGTCATTCTTCTTGCTCCTAATAAATATCAAGTGGCGTTATTCTAACGTGAAACGACCCGAATATGGTATAGTCCGCGCATGAAGTTCGATATAACAATACCTCTTAGCCTCTATATCCATGTTCCCTGGTGCGTGCGCAAATGTCCTTACTGTGATTTCAATTCACATGCCATGCGTGGTGGCGTTCCAGAAGATGACTATGTGGCTGCTTTATTAAATGACCTTGATGAGCAACTGCCGCGCATTGAGGGACGGCAAATCGTGAGTATTTTTTTTGGCGGTGGAACGCCCAGTCTCTTTTCGCCGCAAGCGATAGAAAAAATAATGATGGGGGCACGTCAACGGCTACACTTTGCACCCAATATCGAAATCACATTAGAAGCGAATCCTGGGACGGTTGATGAAAACCGTTTTCGCGGTTTTCGTCTTGCTGGCATTAATCGTTTATCCATTGGCATTCAGAGTCTGCAAGATGAAAAACTAAAAGCGCTTGGACGAATTCATCATCGCGATGACGCACAACGTGCCATTGAAACTGCAAAAAAAGTCGGCTTTGATAATTTTAATCTGGATTTCATGCATGGCTTGCCGGGCCAATCTATTTCCGATGCATTAAACGATTTGCACGATGCATTGATTTTTCAGCCGCCGCATTTATCGTGGTATCAACTCACCATTGAACCGAATACCTTTTTTCATTATCAACCACCCAAACTTCCTCCCGATGAAACACTTTGGGACATTCAAGAACAAGGCAAAGAAGCACTTAATCAAGCGGGTTTAGACTCATACGAAATTTCGGCTTTTGCTAAAAAAGGACATGAGTGTATTCATAATCGAAATTATTGGGAATTTGGCGATTACTTAGGAATCGGTGCCGGCGCGCACAGTAAACTAACCGACATAGAAAAAAATCAGGTTGTCCGTCATTCACAAACAAAAAATCCACGTGATTATTTAGATCCTGAAAAACGATTTGTTGCGACAGAACAGATTGTCACAGAAAAAGACCTTTGTTTTGAATTCATGATGAATGCATTACGTTTAATCGATGGTGTTCCAGCTCAATTGTTTATTGAACGCACAGGATTACCTTTATCAACACTCGAACCGATGCGGTCCTTAGCTCAAGAAAAACAATTAATGGTCAACGATCCCAACACGCTGGCCGCAACAACGTTCGGCCAGCGGTTTTTAAATGATGTGATAGGATTGTTTTTGCCTTAGCAAAGAAACTGACCGCACACTGCATCCAACACATGGTAACTAATACCCAGCGCAATAAAATCTGGATTACTGACATACGTTGATTTAATAAAAATGCGTGTGTATGACAAATCAGCAACCCAATGTTGATTAATATCATAACTGACACCTAAACCCAAAGCAGGTCGGATTGCGGTCGTCTTGCTGGAAGGAATTAAGACGCTATTCACTCTGCCCCCAGTATGGCTAAGAAAGCTGGCAAAACCAAATTTACCAAAAACGTCAAACCCTGTTTCTGCAAAGGGAAACATCGCTTTACCTAGTAAATCAACACTGCCTGCTTTAGTTCGAACACTGCTGGAGAATCCATTTGATGCTTTATAGGTACTCGAAAAATAATAAGCTAAACCGCCTTCCATCCCAAAGTATTTATTAAAGTTACCGCCTAAATAAAAACGCGTACCTAAACCAGAACTGGGTGGCGTCAGAGTCGTGCTCACTGGAACAAACACCGTTTGATTTTGAGTATGGTAATTGGGCTGACCTAACATCCAGCCAATATACATTCCGCTTGCTGTCGCTTGAGCCACGCTGACTGCACTGATTGCACTCATTGCAATAAGTGCTGCGCTGACAACTTTTGTGATTTTTCTCATCATGAAATCCTCTTCATTCCATCTGTTGGATCAAGATTAGTGAAGAGGGCTAGTATTGTCCAGAGAAAATTGCAGTTCCCATATCGCTCGACCACTTTGTTTACCGCGTTGCTCAAACTTGGTCACGATGGGACGTTGCGATGAACGATTGGCATAGTGTTTTTCGCCCGCTACATTTATCAATGCTGGAACAGATGACAATACGTCCATCATATGGGTTGCATACTCTTCCCAATCGGTCGCGAGATGTATGGTTCCGCCTTTTTTTAATTTTTTAATTAGCAGATCAACAAATACAGGTTGAATCAATCGGCGTTTGTGATGTTTGCGCTTAGGCCATGGATCTGGAAAAAATATTTGAATGACGTCAAGACTTAAGTCTGGAATACATTTTTCTAATACTTCAACCGCATCTGCATAATAAATGCGAATATTTTGTAATTGTCGAGCACCCACACCTTGCAATAATGTACCAATACCAGGCAAGTGTGTTTCGATACCAATGAAATTCTCTTTAGGATGGGATGTTGCCATTTCTAACAAGGAATATCCGGAACCAAACCCAATTTCTAAAACGCATTTTGCATCACGTTGAAACGTTTCCGTTAAATTGATCAAACCGTTTTGCAGCGTAAGGCCAACGGATGGTAATAAGGTTTCTAAAGCGTGCTTTTGTGCCTCAGTCATACGCCCATCACGACGCACAAAACTGCGTACGCGGCGCCGAGGAAATATTTTTTCGTCCATTAACTTAACCCATTTATTTTAGAAACATCGACTATTAATTTTTGCTTTAAATCATGCAACTGATTTTCCAAGCCCACTAAATAAGTGTCTTTTGGGTGAGCATTTCTGAATTGAAACACTTGCTGCACCGCAAAATCACGTATCTTCTGTATCGATTCTGTTGGTTTCACTAATTTGCCCTGACGAAACAGGGGTTGTAATAAATCAATAGACTCATCAAAATCACTTAACTGCCATGATTGATGCGGCGCTTCAAGTGACGTGACATTTGGATTTTTTGCGGGAATACCGAGCTCAACATCATAAATCACATCCATTAATTGCCGATTGTCGCGAATAAAACGCCGCACTTGATGTATACCAGGATTGGATGTTTTCACTGCTTGCTCTGATAACTTTAATTTATATTCCCACTGACCGCGGGCGTCACGCAATGCTGATAATTTATAAACACCATCCAATGCTGGATGATCATACGCCGTTGAGAGATGGGTCCCGACCCCCCAAATAGAAATTTGCGCGCCTTGAGCTTTGAGCTGACCAATCACATATTCATCTAAACTATTGCTAGCAATAATCTGCGTTTGGCTAAAACCCGCTTCATCCAGTAATTTGCGTGCTTTGATACTCAGTTCAGCTAAATCACCTGAATCAAGTCGAATCGCCCGCAACTCAGCGCCTTCTTCTCGCAACTTTTTGCCAACTTCAATGGCATGCCTGACGCCTGATAGGGTGTCATAGGTATCCACTAAAAATGTCGAATTATGCGGCATGGCTTTTGCATAAGCGGCAAACGCAGTGATTTCATCTGGAAACGCTGTGACCCAGCTATGCGCATGCGTTCCTGAAACAGGAATGCCATACAATTTTCCGGCCAGCACGTTGGAAGTGGCGCTGCAACCGCCCACATACGATGCACGACTTGCAGAAAGTGCGCCATCAGGCCCTTGCGCGCGTCGTAATCCAAACTCTAAGACCGTTTCACCATGTGCGGCATAGCACACTCGAGATGCTTTTGTTGCAATCAAAGTTTGAAAATTAATGATATTAAGCAAGGTGGATTCAAGTAATTGCCCTTGTAATAACGGCCCTTTAACACGCATCAACGGCTCGTGCGGAAATACGACAGTCCCCTCCGGAATCGCATCGATATCGCAGTTAAAGCGCAACTCTTTTAAATAATCCAAAAACTCATTGGGAAATAAAGGCGCGCCATTCGGTGCACGAAGACTTTGCAAATAGCTGATATCGTCAGGTGCAAAATGCCAATCCTGTAAAAAATCAACGACGGTCGCCAAACCGCACATGACTGAATAATTTCCATGAAATGGCTGTTTACGGAAGATTTGGTGAAACACTGCATCCGTTTCATGAATGTTAAGCTTCCAGTAGCCATAGGCCATGGTGAGCTGATATAAGTCTGTTAATAAAGGTGATATCACGTATTCACTCCGTAGAAAAATCTACACTTTTAATAGCAGGCAGCATTATACTGAAATTTATGATTACACTAGAACACATAAGTAAAAATTATGTAACATCTCAGGGAAGCGTGACCGCATTGCAAGACATCTCTCTCAACGTCCCGGCCGGACAAATTTATGGGATTATAGGTCGAAGCGGTGCAGGTAAAAGCACGCTTATTCGCTGTGTTAACTTGCTTGAAACACCCAGCACGGGAAAAGTTATTGTTGATAATGAAGACTTAACCGCCCTATCCCCAACCGCTTTGCGTGCTGCCCGCCGCAAAATCGGTATGATTTTCCAGCATTTTAACTTACTTTCCTCGCGAACAGTTTATCAAAATATAGCCTTACCTCTTGAATTAAGTGGACAAAATCGCCATCAAATTGCAGCAGCGATTAATCCACTGCTCGAGTTAACGGGACTCACTGAGAAAAAAAATCATTATCCATCTCAACTAAGCGGCGGCCAAAAACAACGGGTCGCCATCGCACGCGCACTGGCATCAAAACCGAAAGTATTGTTGTCAGATGAAGCCACATCCGCGCTCGATCCTGAAACAACGGCACATATCTTAGAGCTACTCAAAAATATCCGTGACACACTGAACTTAACGATTTTACTCATTACCCATGAAATGTCGGTCATCAAAGCGTGCTGTGATAACGTGGCTATTTTGCACCATGGAAGAATGATAGAAGAAAATGAAGTCGGCGCATTTTTCTCACATCCTAAAACGGATATCGCCAAAAGTTTTATACTGTCATCCTTACAACAAAACTTACCCGCAGCGATAGCCGAGCACGTCTTACAAGAAGGGCAGCCTCATACTCATCCGGTGTTACGTTTACGGTTTTTTGGAGACGCTGCAACTCAACCCATCATGGCCCAATTAATCAATCAATTTAACTTACGAATTAATATCTTACAGGCCAATGTTGAGTATATAAAAAAACATGCCATGGGCTTCATGACCCTGGCGATCGATGGTGAAAAAAATAATCTGACTGCCGCAATTTTACATTTGCAAAAATCAGGTATTCAAATTGAGGTTCTTGGCTATGTCCCAAATGACATTATTCCTTTTGCGTGATGCAACATTACAAACTCTTTATATGGTTTTTCTTTCAAGCTTGATCACCATTTTAGTGGGCCTGCCGCTTGGCACCATTTTATATGTCACACGCAAAAATCATATTCTTGAACAGCCCCTGTTGCATCATGTGCTTTCCATTATCGTGAATATGACACGCTCTATTCCCTTTGTTATTTTGATCATTGCCGTCATCCCCTTTACTCGTTTAATCGTTGGAACGTCCATTGGTTCAACTGCCGCTATTGTACCGCTCAGTTTAGGCGCTATACCCTTTCTCTCACGTGTGGTGGAAAATGCACTACTCGAAGTAAACAAAGGTTTAATTGAAACGGCCAGCGCGATGGGCGCAACCGCATGGCAAATTATCATCAAAGTTCTTATTCCTGAGGCCTTGCCAAGTATCATTAATGGCTTTACTCTCACTATTATTAGTCTGATCGGCTATTCAGCGATGGCGGGCGTGGTCGGCGGTGGTGGTTTAGGCGATATGGCCTATCGCTATGGCTATACGCGTTTTAATACGAGTATTATGCTCATCACGATCGCCATCATGATTATTTTTGTTCAGGCAATACAATATTTTGGTGATAAAATCACAAAACAAATAACACATTCTCGAGGATGATCCCATGTTAAAAATATTAAAAAACCTTTTCATCATAGGTGCAAGCATCAGTGTGATTACCGCTTGCCAATCACATGACAAAAACACATTAAAAGTTGGAACCATTTCAGGACCTGAGACTGAATTAATGGAAGTTGCCCAACAAGTTGCAAAAAACAAATATAATCTTAACATCGACATTGTCGAATTTACGGATTATGTCCAACCCAATGCAGCATTAAATGACGGCAGCATTCAGGCGAACATGTTCCAGCATCAACCGTATTTAGATCAACAAATCAAAGATCATCATTACAAACTGATCGCCATTGGCAAAACCTTTGTCTATCCGATGGGCCTGTATTCACAAAAAATCAAGGCGCCTCAAGATATCGCCACAGGTGCACTCATTGCCATTCCAAATGATCCGAGCAATGAAGGACGCGCATTGTTGTTATTGCAAAAAGCAGGACTGATTCACTTAAAAGCCACAGCAGGATTATTTGCAACACCGAATGACATTGATAACAATCCCAAGCAGCTCAAATTTAAAGAATTAGATGCCGCACAACTGGCGCGCAGTTTACAAGATGTGGCTGCAGCAGTGATTAATACAAATTATGCGGTTCCCGCCGGTTTATCGCCCACGAAAGATGCGATTTTTCATGAAGGACCTGATTCGCCTTATGCTAATATTATTGTGATTCGCGAAGATGAAAAAGAGGATCCACGAATGAAGCAGCTCGTGTCAGCATTTCAATCTGATGAAGTATCCGCTGCTGCGAAAAAAGTGTTTAACGACCAAGCTATACCTGCATGGTAATGTTTTTATAATTGAAAAAGGACTCTAAATATGGATATGAAAAAACTCATCATCATTGGTTTTTGCCTGATAAGCGCAGGCTGTGCAACACACGGGTCAGATAATGATATGGATGCAACGGGCCAGCCTTATGCGAAGGGTAATCCTGAAGAGTTGTATAAAATGGGCGGTCAATACGCGAAAGGCAACGGTGGTGTTCAACAGAATTACGATAAAGCAGTGCAATATTATCGCGGTGCAGCAGTGCAAGGATATGCAAAAGCACAATATGCACTAGGGTATATGTACCGCACAGGCCATGGCGTCCCGCGCGATTACAATTTATCAGCAAAATGGTTTGAGCGTGCAGCCGAACAAGGTAACTCGGATGCAGAATACAGTTTAGGTGTGCGTTATTTATTGGGCCAAGGCACAGGGCAAGATGACGGACAAGCGATGACGTGGTTTAAGAAAGCCGCTGACCAGGGAAATCCTTACGCTGAAAACCAAATCGGTTTTATGTACGCCTCTGGAAAAAGTGTGACACAAGATTACCCCACTGCGATGCAGTGGTATCAACGAGCAGCAGACCATGGCTTGGCAAGTGCGCAATATAATCTTGGTTTGATGTATCAAAATGGTGTGGGCACTCCGGTTGATAAAGTAAAAGCCCAACAATTATTTTCAGAAGCACGTGCACGCGGGTTTAGTCCTGGGCAGAAGACTGAGGAAGAATAGATACGCCATGTCATGCCAGCATGCTTTTAGCTGGCATCCAGAACAGCTTTGAAAAGGACTGGATGCCAGCTAAAAGCATGCTGGCATGACAAAATTGTTTATCAGGGGCATCACTCATGCACATCGCACGCAAACGCTTTGGCCAACACTTTCTTCAAGACAAGCTCATCATCCAGCGCATTGTTGACGCCATCATGCCCAACAAAGATCAACGCATTGTTGAAATTGGACCTGGACTAGGTGCGTTGACGCTTCCTGTGTTGAAAAAATCCGGCAGACTGGATGTGGTGGAATTAGACCGTGATTTAATTCCAGATCTCAAAGCACGCTGCGCTGAAAAAGGTGAATTGATTGTTCATCAAGCCGATGCATTGGAATTTGATTTTGGGAAATTAGCAACCGACACACAACCTATCCGTTTAATTGGCAATTTGCCCTACAATATTTCCACACCGTTGATTTTTCATTTACTGACGTTCGCACCACACATTGTCGATATGCATTTTATGCTGCAAAAAGAAGTTGCTGACCGCTTAAGCGCGCGTCATGGCACACACGCGTATGGACGATTAAGTATCATGGTGCAATATTTTTGCCGCGTTACGACATTATTTAATGTCGGACCAGAATCCTTTAATCCAAAACCCCAAGTGGATTCGAGCATCGTACGATTCGCTCTGCATCGTGAACTACCTCATCGCGCAAATGATCATGATCATTTTGCTTATATCGTAAAAACCGCATTTGCACATCGTCGTAAAACATTACGCAATTGTTTACGTACAATTGTCAGTGATAAAGATTGGGAAAACGTTCATATTGATTCTCAGTTACGACCTGAACAATTGAGTTTAAGTGAATATGTTAAGCTGAGTAATGCATTAGTGAGTGAATATGGCAACTTACACGATCGGTGATATCCAGGGATGTTTTTTTGCGTTAGAAAAATTATTGTTAAAAATTAATTTTGATCGCAGTAAAGATGTGCTTTGGTTTACAGGTGATCTCGTCAATCGTGGGCCTAAATCATTAGAGACGGTTCGATTTGTAAAAAATTTAAATGAAAATCAGCGCATCGTACTCGGCAATCATGATTTGCATTTACTCGCACGCGCACACAATGCGCATGCAGGTCAAAAAGATGATACGTTGACATCGATTTTAACGGCACCCGATTGTGACGAACTCATTCATTGGTTATTGCAGCAGCCTCTTCTCTATCATGATGAGACATTTGATTTTGTCATGATACATGCTGGTCTTGCGCCGACGTGGGATTTAGACACTGCAAAACGTCTTGCACATGAAGTAGAAACAATTTTGAGAAGTGATCAAAGACATGAATTTTTCCAACACATGTATGGCAATCAACCGAACAAGTGGGATGACACTTTGCAAGGCTGGGATCGTATTCGTTGTATCACAAATTATTTTACACGCGCTCGATTTTGTCATGCCGATGGCAGTCTTGAATTAAAAACAAAAGAGAACATGGATGTTCATCATACAAATTTAATTCCATGGTTTCGTGTGCCCAATCGCGTCAATGCACATTTAAAAATTATTTTTGGACATTGGGCGGCATTGGGCGGCGTGACCAACACACCGAATGTTTACGCATTAGATACAGGCTGTGTCTGGGGATATTGTTTGACTGCAATGCGGTTAGAGGATGGGGAACGATTTAGTGTTGATTGCTCATTAATTTCTTAATGGCTTTAGTGTTGAAAGAATATTTGATAATCCGAGAGCGGTGATTTGATTGGCAAGAGGATATATCTCATTTCCCACGTAAACGACATAAATATGGGAGAGATTTAAATCTTGCAAAGCGATTGTGAAAGACTTTGTCATTTTAGGAGCGCTACTTCTTTTAAATTCAAAACCAATTCGGGTATTTCCTCTCATGATTACCAAATCTAATTCAGCGCCAGTATAGGTACTCCAAAAAAAACATTCCTCAGGCAGAACATTGAGTTGGGTCAGTATGGTATTCATTGCAAAACCTTCCCACGAAGCGCCCACTTTGGGATGAGATTCTAATTCTTCTTTATTATCTAATCCGAGTAATGTATGTAATAAACCACAATCGGCGAGAAAAATTTTGGGAGCTTTCACTTGTCGTTTGGAGATATTTTCCCACCATGGTGCTAATTGTCGCACGATGAAAGTTGACGTTAAAATATCTAAATAGTGCCTGACAACCTTATCGCTCATACCAAATGAACGCGCAAATTCAGCGGAATTCCAAATTTGTCCATGATAATGAGCTAGCATCATCCAAAAGCGTCTCATGGTAATGGCGGGAACCTTAATACCAAGTTGAGGTAAATCACGCTCCAAAAAAGTTCTTATAAATTCTTCTCGCCATCTAACACTTGAAGCTTCTGTTGAAGCGAGATAAGCTCGCGGAAAAGATCCTCTTAGCCAAAGTTTTTCTTCATGTTCTTCTCCCACTTCTTGCAATGAAAATCCATGAATTTCTACATAGGCAATACGTCCTGCTAGTGATTCTGAGGTTTGAGATAACAGAATAGGAGATGCGCTTCCAAGCACCAAGAAATGTCGATTGTTATTAGGCTGATCAACAAGAAATCGTAATACTTTAAATAAGTCAGGTTGATGTTGTATTTCGTCAATGATCACGAGCCCTGAAAGAGACTGTAATGCTAGCAATGGATCATTTAATTTTGCGAGATGAGCTGGATTCTCTAAATCAAAAAAAGATACTTGGGAATAATTTGACGCGATTATCCGCGCCAATGTAGCCTTACCTACCTGACGAGGTCCAATTAGAGCCACTACTGGGGTTTCTTTCAGTAACTCATTGATTTCATTGGTATATTTAACTCTTTTAATTTCCATATAACTTAATTTTACCTTGAAAATCCGCCCTTTTCAAGCCGATTTTCAAGGTATTAGAAGATGATAACCGATTCAGCGTTGGATGTTAAAAAAATACTCTTTACTTTAATTCTTGAATTTTTTACACTCTGCCATAAAAAATATAAGAGGATAAAAAATGACAGCTTCACATTCAAATTTAGAATTAGCAACAACCATTTTAAAAAAACTAAAAAAAGAACTGACTAGCGAAACTGATATTATTCCTTGTAAAGAACTTCCTTTTTGTCCAACAGATAGATTTGAAGAATTTAAAGCTACTTTTGGGAAGAGATTTGATGATTATCTGTTTCAAGCTTCAAAACTGAAAAATATACGTGCCAAAGCGACCAGCTTGCTTCCCATATTAAACGGCAAAATGGCTCCCAATGTTACTGCTGATATAGCCATTACACTATGTGGAACTGGTTTGTGCCTCGAAAGGAGTAATCGCCTGTGTGTTGAATTATTAGCAGCAGGATGTAAAGAAGACATTAATTTTATTACGACACTAGGAAAACCACGATCTTCTATAATAGATAAATCAAAACCTGAAGTGAATTCACATTATACTCATGCGTTTGTCATCATAGGGAAATTGCCATTTGTTATAAATGACGAAATTGGATTAGCGGTTTTTAGAGAGTTCAATGATGACTGTATTTTAGTTGATCCATTGCTTGGCATTACTGGAAAAGCAAAAAACACAGCAATACTTTTAAAAGATTACTTTAAAACATATGAGATTAATAGACTAGGTGAAGTCACGACAATGAACCATACGGATCATTTCAAACACGTAAAAACGATATTAGCAAATGCTAAAATGTTCAGCGATCTCATCAAGCGTGATCTAGGATTAAAAGAAGAAAAAACATCTGTTAATCAGCCGACATCATTTCCTGGATCGCCTGTTACAGCAAGTGGAGATGCATATTCATCATTAAAGAAACAACTCGATGAAAAATTAAAATCCTATAAAAATATTGATCGAAGTAGTTTTGCTAATTTTGAAAAATCGATTGCGATTCCTAATTTCGAGCAAGCTCTGCGTAGAATATGTAGTTTTCCAGACATTAAGACAGGATTACCTCTTGTTGAAATATTACTTAGCTTTAAAACCCAACTGAACATTAAAATTGATGCGCAAGGTGCAGATAAATGCTCACCGATTCATTATGCTGCTGAACAAATTAAAGAGCATCAAAATCGTGACTTATATGATTTATTAGTTAGGCATGGTGCCGATGAAAATTTACTTGATGGAGATGGTAAAAGTGCTAAACAATATTTAGAAGAAGCACTGAAAAACAAACCGAGTCTTGACTGAAATTAAGTGCTAAAGGGGTCGTCTGTTGACCCCTTCCAGACCTTATTTTTCAATAAGCTGCTATTTGCCGCTACAACAACCACTTAAAATCATCACCAAAAAATGCGCTATACTTACAAGAACAAGTGGTTGGGGCATATTTATGCTAACTCGTACGCAATGGCGGGGTATATTTGCAGGGCTTACTATTCAGGTAAGCGATGCTGAAGTAAGTCTCTTTGATCATCCTCAACTTATCGATGTTCTTGTTAACTATTCAAATGAGAGATTCGCTGCAGAAAACATTAATTTTTTACGCGATATCTACAGATGGGCAATGAATCCCAAGGTTGTATTAAACCTGGGCACTTCTAATGGTCAATATCTTCTTAACACCTATATCAATAAAGGTTCCCCTCAAGAAATCAATGTGGATGAAGCGCTCCTGATCAACATAAGAGAACAAGGTTCTCTTAAAATAGATCATCTTCATAATATAGTTCGTGAAATAATATCCGTAATAAAAACCAATGACATATTCATGATGAAGAGTGATGAAGTATCAAAAAATGCTATAGATCTTTTTGATGTGACAAATAAACTTGTTAGTGTAGCACCTTCACTTAGCGAAGAATTCGCTCTGATTGCCAATTCTAAAGAGATGCCCCGGCTTGAAGTAAAAATGAAACTTATGGAAATTATCAACAATTGTAAAAATGTTGAAGATAAGGAAGCTCTACAACGAGCGGTGAGCATACTTGATGACATCATAGATCGCAGATGGAACCCTGCTGAAGAATTCAATGGGTTGAATAACAAAGTCAATCCCAAATTTAAAGAAACAACTACTAAAATGTTTCAAGCATTGAAAGATTGTAAATATGATGCAATAGTTCAGGAGGGTCACGAAGCAGTATCAGATTTTCAACAAAAGTCAATGTTAGCTATTCAGTTAGCTTCTCTTGTTGCAAGTAATGCAACAGCAAAAATCAACGATCATCAATCTGCTCTATTAATACAACTGATGGAAGAATTTCGTGCCTCAATTGATGACCCAAGAGTACCAGTTAACCTGGTGCTTGATGGCATGAAGAATCATTTGCAAGACATTATCCGACAACAACCTCATAAGACATCTTTTTTTAATAAATCAACACTATTTAATAACCTCGAAAATCTGTCACAATTTTGCGAATTTCTTATGCAAGAAGCTGAAGCTAAAGGTCTAAAAAAAGGGGATGTAGCTCAGAGTTCGAGTAGGCTCGAGAAAAAAGGATAAAATCTATTTACAAATAATTCACCGGTAATTGAAAAATATAGCGATTAAGCCAATAAGCTTTGTCAGCTTGATTGATTAACAAACCAAAAGGCAATTGATGATCAATGACAAAATTTTCGAGAGATTTAAGTTGATTGGCTGTCACTTTGATGCCGTATTTAATTTCAATCGGTAAAGTTCCAAAAGGACCTTCAAGAATTAAATCGATTTCAGCGCCGGAGCGCGTACGATAATAAAAAGGTTGCCAATGAGTCACCATTAATGATTGCAAACCTTTGATTAATTCTTCTATCACAAAACCTTCAAAAGAACGCCCGACGATAGGATCTCGATATAATTGTTGTTCATCCGTAATACGCAATAAAGTGTGTAATAAGCCATTATCGCGTATATGCCCTTTGGGCATTTTAATAATACTTTTTGTGGTTGATTTTTCATAACTATATAATTGACGCCACAAAAAAGTTCCATCCGCTATATTTAAAAACTCTCGAATGGATTTTTCACTAACTTCTAATGCACGTCCTATTTCCGATTTGTTAAGTATGGTTGCTGATAAGCTGCATAACATCGCTAAAAAACGTTGATAAGCTATTTTATTCAAGCGAGGATAAAGTCTAGCAATATCACGATAAATATAAGTGTTTTCGTAATTTTCCATCCATTGTAAATAAAATATTTTTGATTTTTTTAACACAGGTTCAGGATAACCTCCCTGGCACCAAGCGTGAAGAATATTATTTAAATCGAGTGTTGCGGGAGGTAAATGATCAAAAAAAGTGGGGGATAATTCCTTTTCAAATAATTGATAAATGGGACTTAAAGGTTTGTCAAAAATTTCATTGGCTTTTAAAGTACCCAACTCTATGGTTGCAATACGACCTGCTAATGTTTCCGAAATATGTGTTAATAATTCAGGGCTGCTTGAACCCGTAATAATAAATCGTCCTGGCTTGTTACGATCTTGATCGATAGTGCCACGCAAAATTTCAAATAAGACGGGAGAAAGTTGAGCTTCATCAAAAATAATATGCTCTGGATGTTGCTGCAAAAAAAATTCTGGGTCACGATCAAGACGATTAAAATCAGATGGTTTTTCCAAGTCCATATAAAGCCAATCAGGCCGTAAAGTCTTAGCTAATGTTGTTTTCCCAGATTGTCTTGCGCCTATAATAGCCACGGCTGGAAACATGGAAAGTAATTCATTGATTTTATTTGATATATTTCTTTTCATGGTTTTTTTCTCATGTAAATTTCGGGGGCTGCCTACGAAATTTACATCAAAAATCAAGCGGAATCAAGTTCTGCAAAGTCAACTTCATTGATTTCATGTTGATCAATAGTGGAAATTATAGAGCAATCTATAATCCATTAATCAACGCGAATACTTGATCTTGAAGAAACAGGAGAGCCTATTTTCTATCGAGCGTGACAAAACTAAAAGAATAGGCATTTTTCTCATCTTGAGGGTACATCACACGATCGGATTCACGCCATTCGTCAGGATTTAATTCAGGGAAATAAGCATCGCCCACAAACTCATGATGCACTATTGTTAAATAAATTCGTTGTGTCATTGGCAATAATTCTTGATATAACATCGCACCGCCAATCACAAAAACTTCATCACTGTATTCAACAGAAAGCAGTGCGGTCTCAATGGAATTTGCAACCACACAACCACACGCTTGAAAGTTCACATCCCGGGAAATAACCACATTACAACGCCCAGGCAATACACGCCCAATGGATTGGTGTGTTTTACGTCCCATCAAAATGGGCTTTCCCATCGTGATGTCTTTAAAATGCTTAAAGTCAGCAGGCAAATGCCAGAGCATTTGATTGTCTTTGCCAATCACACGGTTTTCTGACATAGCTACAATAGCTGAAATATGCACGATGGTTTTCCTTTTAATCATAACCAAAATTGCAAAAATTTCGGATCTGGCTCGCCTGGTAATTCTAAATGATAATTAATTGGATATACAATAGCTGTATTTAAGAATAAAAATGCAACCGCACCAAATACCATGATCATGACATCCTTGTTTTGACTGGTCGCATAATGTGATTTAATAAAACGACTCACTGCCATCATCACTAAACAACCAATCATCGTGACACGAAAATAGGGTTGCAAATGCACGATCGCATAAAAATTATAAATATAAACAAATAATACTATTATGAATCCAAATACAGGCATCTTTAAACAAATGAATCGTAATTTTTCGATTGTCTTAGTAAATAACGTACTTTTTTCAATAAATAGATACGCCGCAATAAGAGAAATAGCTGGCGTAATGGATAAGATGTAACGCGCTTTTTTCGTATTAGGAATCGTAAAAAACAAAATAATGACAATAAACCAGATACACAGGTGAAAAAGTAATTTTAATTTAAGATCTTTTTCAGATGAAAAAATATGTTTGAATTTTTTAAAGATCACAATAAATGCAAATATAATCGTAAAAAGATAATGCAGGATACCCAGTGTAAAATAAAAATAAAGCCGCGGGGCATGGCTATTGACGATTCTACCGAATCCTTGCATTGCCAGAACTTCTTTCATAAAAGGTAGACCGCCTTGAACATAAGCAGCCCAACCCAGCAGTGCCGTACAACCCGTTAACAGCAAGCCTGAAATCACAGAAAATAAAAAAAACATTCGCCATTGTTTACTAAAAAAATAATAACAACAGACAATCAATGCTGGTGTAATCAAACCGATGGGACCGCGAAATAAAAATCCAATGATGAAACCAAGCGGTACAAAAAACAAATGTATTTTCTTATGCAATATGTCGGATGCATACACTAAATAAAAACAATACGTAGTTGCAAAAGCAGAATAAACATCTAGCGCCAAAAAATGAATTTCCTGGATAAAACCCCACGTTAAAAACGTAAATAATGCGCCAAATAATCCCCATTTTTTGTCATGAAGTGCGCCTATTTGATAGGTGAATACAACGATCAATGCCGCTGCAATACAAAAAGGCAATCCAAGTGATGTCACGGATAACTTTCCAAATGGGAGAGAAAACAAATAAACCAATCCAGAACTTGCGCTTGTATAGTCAGGAAAAGGTTCTTTGGCACTCATCATGGGAAATAACGTCATACCATGCGCGAGCATGTAATTCGAAAAATCAACGAAGCGGGTAATATAATTAGTGATGCCTTCTTTATATTGGTTTGCCATGAATGCGATAAGACTGATGGCGAAGAGACCAACACTGGTAAATTTGGTTGTGATGTTATTGTTCATAGATGATGATTTACTTTTTATTGGTGATAGTCCCTCCCTTTGAAAAAGGGAGGCTAGGAGGGATTTTATAATAAATCATTACCCAAATAATTGATTATAAATCCTCCCTAACCCTCCTTTTTCAAAGGAGGGGATTTGCTAGCATGGCATAAAGAATATTACTCCGACCGCAGCGCGTCAATCGGATTCCATTGCGATGCTTTATGTGCCGGATAAAATCCAAAGAAAATCCCTGTTGCCACCGAAATAACAAAACCAATTAACGGCGGTAGTAAAAATAAAGTAAATTGCCATTTTGAAAAAAGCGCAATCACATAAGCAATCGAGACACCCAAAATGACACCTAATACGCCGCCCACCAAGGACAACATAATAGCCTCAAACAAAAATAACAAACGAATATCAGAGCTCGTCGCACCCACAGCAAGACGAATACCAATTTCACGTCTGCGCTCAACCACAGACACTAACATAATATTCATTACACCAATGCCGCCCACAATCAACGATACGCCACCAATCAACCCCAGAAATATTGTCAAAATCTGGTTTTGTTTTGCCATTCGCGCAATTAATTCCTTTGGGCTGCGAAAATATAATTTTTTATGCGGCAATATTTGACTCAGATAATTTTCAATATGATTCTCAACAAGTGCGACAGGCGCATTTTCATTAAGCAACATGACGACATTATTAATCATGGCATACTTGCTGACAACCATGGATGTTAAAATAGGAATAATAATGGCATTATCAATATTCGCATAGACAAAATTGTTTTCAGGCCAGGCACTTGCAACGCCCACGATGGTAAAAATACTTTGTCCAACTTGGATTTGCTGGCCCATTGGATCTAACATCGTAAATTCTTTTATTTTTTTGTAAAGTCCATCCCCTATCACACAATAAAATGCGTAGCGATCTAAATCAGAAATAAAACGCCCTTTCACCACATTGACATGCACAATACGCGCGAAACTGGATGTAACACCCACTATACCGCCACTTAAATCATGGCCATTAAATTGCATGGAATTAAATAACTGTGTATAAGGCGCGACAGACGCTATATTTTTATCTGCATTTAAAATAGAGTTAGCCTGTTGAAGCGTTACACTGGTTTGTGCTGATTCATTTTCTCGTTGTTGTTCTTCTGCAGAATCACTGATGGTGACGGCCAACAAATCCGTTCCCAGTGTTTTAAATTGCTTTAAGGCTTCATTGGTTGCCAATTCACCCCCTGATACCATCGCAACCACAGACGCAGTTCCCACTAAAATACCGAGCAATGCCAAGACCGATCGCAATTTTGAGGAAAATAAATTAAGTAATCCTTCTCTGGCATGTGCGACCCATTTCATACGACACATCCATCTTTTATCATTACAACACGCTGGCATAGACGGCTGATTTCTGCAGCATGTGTCACAATGACAATAGTTCGCTTTTCCTCGATGTTAAGTTGCAATAATAAATCCATAACATCTTGACTGGTTTTTGAATCGAGCGCGCCTGTTGGCTCATCCGCTAAAATAATATCAGGATTATTAACTAACGCACGCGCAATCGCCACACGTTGTTGCTGACCGCCTGATAATTGATTTGGTTTATGATGAGACAAATGATCCATGCCGACTTTTTTAAGCATGGCTAACGCCTTGTTGCATGCGCTGGTTTTTTCTTCTTGACGATAAAACAAGGGCAGCATGACATTTTGCACAGCAGTAAGACGCGGTAATAAAAAAAAAGATTGGAATACAAATCCAATTTTTTGATTTCGAATGCGCGACAAATCGATACTATTTAAATTTGACACATCGTGTTCAGAAAAAAAATAACGACCGCTCGTGCAGCGATCTAAAAAACCAATGATATTCATGAGCGTCGATTTTCCCGAACCCGATGCACCCATGATCGAAACCATTTCACCCTCGTTAAGCTCAAAATCAATTCCTTTTAATGCGTGATATTCATTATCGCCGCTTTTATAGAATTTAGTGACTTGGTTTAATTTAATTAGGGATGACAATTTTTTCTCCCACACTTAAGCTTGATTCAATGACAACTGAATCCAGGGTTGTCTGACCTGTTTTTACTGCAACTTCGCGAAGCTTTCCTGTTTTATCATCTTTTACATTGACGAAAGTGCCGCCATTTTTTTGCAGCACGGCTTGAATAGGAATCGTAATGACAGGCTCACCGCCAATATCGATTGCGACTTTAGCACTCATGCCCATATGAATCACTGCTTGTTGCGCTAACGTCAGAGTGGGTACGATGACTTCAACAGGGAACGTGGGCAATCCGCCTTGACTGGTTTCACCTTGACGATTAATTGCTGATATTTCACCATTCAACGTAAAATCGGGAAATGCACTGCCTGTGACATGCACTGTTTGTCCGACCTTAAGCTGGTTAACATTAAATTCACTCACACTAATATGAATAGTAAGACCACTCACATCACCAATTACTGCAATCAAATCGCCTTGTTTAATTTGATCGCCTTTCATCACTTTTTTCAATTCACCTTCATTGCCTTCATCTTTGTTTGGCAATAACACAACACCGTTGCCAGGCGCAAAAATTTGTATTTGTTGAAAACCAACTTGATTATGCAGCAATTCTGTAATTTTGCTGATATCTTCAATTTTCAAATTAAAAAGATTCATGCCGTGCAAATCGAGGTGCTTTAACATGTTATCGAGCGTATCTTTTGCCTGCACCATAGCAAGTTGTGCATTGTAATAAGTGGTTTGTTTTGCTTTGAAATCATCATCTGAAATGAGTTGATTTTTATGTAAAAACTGTCCTTCGCGTAATTGACTTTCACCGTTAATAAAATCGGTTTTGGCTTTGATGTATTGCATCAATGCTGTTTTATAATCGCTTTGAAATTTATCGGATGAAATAGAAAATAATAACTGCCCTGATTTAATTTCATCGCCATAATGAAATGACATATCACTGATCACGCCATCCGCCGGTGTGGTGACAACGATCGTCTTCAATGGTTGAACAATGCCTGAATAATAGAGTGTTGATGTCAGCGGTGTTGCAGTAACAGTGATGGTTGTATTTTTGCTTGATGAATTTGTTTTGTGATGATGGGCGCAGGTGTAGAGCATGAGCATTAATATCATCACACTAATGATTTTTATAAAACGGTTCATATTTTGATTACCTATCTTTAAAAGATCTTTGACCCTTGTCATGCCAGCATGTTTTTAGCTGGCATGACAGTCACAAATATTTAACTTTCACATCCCACGTCTGCAACGTCGTCCCAACTAATAAATCTAAATTCATTAACGCTTTCAAATAACTGATTCTTGCATTCAACAACGCCTGTTGGGCAGCGCTATATTGCTGCTGCGCCGTTTGCAATTCTAAGCTGTCAATCAACCCATAGGAATATTTTTGAAAACTAATGTGATAGGTTTTTTCCTGTAACTGTTCTGCATTTTCTGCAAAATGGGTTGCGCGAAGTGCGCTGTAAATTGTATTCCAGCTATTGATCACACTGGTTTCTTTTCCCCATTTTTCTTGGACGAGCGCAAGCTCGGCTTGTCGTAATGCAATTTTTGCGCTAGACAGTGCCAATTTAGCTGGACGATCATCAATGGGCACCGTTAAATTTAAACTTGCGCTATTCGTTTGATTTACGCCGTTGACTAAACTATTAATACCGGCATTACGTCCACCGCCCGAACTATTTCCTGCAGTTGAACTCACCGACAAATCTAATCTCCACCGCGTATTATCTTCAGCAATTAAAACATTACGTTTCATTGATCCATTTAATGTAATTTGATCGGTTTGATATTGAATATCATTTTCGAGAATCATACTCTTGGATTGATCCAACGTTGGGACATGATATTTGTTAATGAGCTGCCGCACATTCACATTACTAAACGCGACCTGTGTATTAGGATCAATACCAATCGTTGTCAATAATGCGTAACGCGCTTGATCCACATTGTTTTTATCATTTTCAATGCGCGTTTCTGCGCTGGCTACATCCGCCAGTACAGCGACTAACTCAACACCTGCTTTGTGTCCCGCTTTAATAAAAAGTTGCGTTTGTTTCCTGGAATTTTCTGATCGAGCAAGCGCTTGTTGATCGATCTCCAACGTATTTTGCAAAGAAACTACATCCAGATAAGCATTAATCACACTGGTCACGGTGGAACGCAATGTACCTTCTACACTAAGCCGGCTGATTTTCTCACTCTCAATCGCATCATTGAGTGCCGCTTCAACAATGGGTTTACCGAAACCTTGCATCAACGGTTGCATAATTTGCAATGAAAGACCTGGATTAAAATGATTGGTCACATTGTTAGTTGAGGTGAGTGACATTTGTGTACCCAGGGGTGTTAACAACGAAACAGACGGTTGAAAACCCGTTGCGTTTTGTGAAACATAGCCATTGGTTGTCACAGCATAAGAACGTGATGTCGTGCTGGTGGCTTGCAATCCATAATGCGGTTGAAATTGCCATTGCTGAATTTCTAACTGAAATTTTTGTTCGACGTGACTTAATTGTGATGTTTGAACATTCGGATTTTCACGAACAGCCAAGAAAATAGCTTCCTCGAGAGAAAGCATTCTTGTTTGATTCGCTTGCGCTTTAATAACAGAAAAAATAACCAGGATAAATAATAATAAAAATTTAATTCGCCACATACTCACGACTCAGTTTCGTTCGTCGTGAATGACGTCTCATTGCCAACATGACTAAATGTGTCAATAATTCTGAATAACTGATTCCTGATGCATCCATTAATTTAGGATACATACTAATTTGTGTAAAACCCGGAATGGTATTCACTTCATTAAAATAAATTTTATTGGTGCTGCGCTCAAGGAACAAATCGACTCGCGCCATGCCTTCACATTCAAGTACAGTAAAAATGGTTTTTGCAATGCGGCGAACTTCGTCACTCACGCTTTCACTGATTTCTGCGGGAATTACTAATTCTGCGCCATGCTCATCAAGATATTTTGCTGTATACGAATAAAATTCATGCCGTGGTTTCACTTCACCGACGACACTGACAATAGGATCATTGTCTTCTTGTTGCGATTCTAATACAGCGACTTCTATTTCCCTCGCATCAATACCTTGCTCAACAATAACTTTCGTATCGTATAAAAATGCATTGTTAACTGCGTCAGTTAACTCTTCTGCTTTTTTAACTTTGATAACACCCACACTCGAACCCGTATTGGCTGGTTTAACAAACACCGGCCACGATAATGTGTTGCTGACCTCTTTGCAAAAATACGCTGGATCACGATCCCATTTTGCGCGATTGATCACTAGATAAGGCACAACGTTAAGACCGGCATCTCGAACCAGGCGTTTGGAAATATCTTTTTCCATACCAATCGCAGATGAAAGAACACCACATCCCACATAAGGGACATCAGCCAATTCTAACAATCCTTGCACGGTTCCATCTTCACATAACACGCCGTGAATCACAGGGAAAATCACATCGAAAATACGTTCTGCATTTTTTGTTTGCGGCAAAAGGGACGTCATTCTCACAGGCTGCATTTGTTTGCCGATGGAGTCTGGTTTAAACAACATGCGTTCTTCATCATTTAAAAGACGAAGGGGCTGTTGGTCAGTGAGTTCTTTCTTAAATACATCTTCACCTAAAAACCACACACCTGCTTTATCAATACCGATAGGCACGACATCGAATAATTCGCGATCTAAATTCTGAATCACATTGGTTGCCGATGCTAACGAAACTTCGTGTTCTCCCGAACGACCACCATACAAAACGGCTACGCGGATTTTCTTGGATGTGCTCATGGTTGATTTACCCCTTAGGATAATAAGCAGGAAAATATACCTTGTTCTCTCTGGAGCTGCTATTGTTTTTTTTGTAACCGTGAATGAACAATAATTATTCTATTTTTTTTGACTTAGGCGCATAAAATGATTAATATGCACATCTTTAGGCCTTAATTTGGCCATTCATTGCACTCATTTAGACTCAATGCGGATTAAAATTTAGTGAAAATTTATCGACTTACACTAGCTGTTGCGGCTTTTTTTAGCATTGTTGGATGGGGACCGTTCTCATTCTTCTCCATGCCTTCTATCAATGAATCGCCAGGAACAAGGGAATGGGTGAACAAAGAAGTACAAATTATAAGCAGAGAAGCCAGCAATCTAGATCCAAGTGTACTGAAGCTCAGCTTGAATGCCTATCTTCATGCGCGCAAAAAAGGGATGGATCATAAAGAATTAGTGACCATCATCGATTATACTAAGCCATCGAATCAACGCCGTTTATGGGTCATTGATCTGAGATCGGGACGCGTGTTATTTAATACATGGGTCACTCATGGAAGAAATAGCGGAGAAGTCAGCGCAACATCTTTCTCTAATCAACCAGGCAGTTTAAAATCAAGCATCGGTGTTTTCCTCACAACAAACCAAACATACGTCGGCGGTGTCGGATACGCATTGCGCCTGCGAGGACTTGAAGCTGGCATTAATGACAATGCATATAGTCGTGATATTGTGTTTCATGGCGCTTGGTATGCCTCTGGCACTGTCGCGAAAAAATATGGATTCCTGGGACGCAGCTGGGGTTGTCCAGCGGTGGGTGAAGATGTAGCGAGACCTTTAATTAACACCATCAGAGATAACACGTTAGTGATCGCCTATTATTCTGATCGACATTGGATGCGAAGTTCAACCTACTTAGCGGGATAATTTATTTATGTACATGACATTACGCAGCATGATTAAAACAGCGGGATTTCTTGCTGCCACATTTTGTTTTTCTTTATCATATGCCAGCCACTTTACGTTACCTCCTAGCCGCGAAGCGCTAATTGGCCAGGTGCAATATGCCTCCGCAGAAAGTGGTGATACCACGCCATCGATTGCTGAACGTTATAACCTAGGCGTCAATGCAATCGTTGCAGCGAACCCGGGCATAAGAGAAAACATGCTTATTCAAGCAGGCGCCCCCATTAAAATCTCTGGTCAATTTCTTTTGCCTCCGTTGCCGCGCCGCGGAATCGTGATTAATTTATCGGAAATGCGCTTGTATTATTATCCTGAAGGCAGTAATGAAGTGATGACTTTTCCGATTGGTATTGGTCGAATTGGTAAAACCATTCCCATTAGACCAACCAAGGTCGTTCGCAAAACCATCAATCCTACATGGACTCCGCCGCAAGATATTCGTGAATTCGATGAGCAACTAGGAATTAAAGTACCTAGAGTCGTGCTCGCAGGACCTGATAATCCTCTTGGTCCTTATGCAATTTATTTGGGTATTCCAACTTATCTGATTCACAGTACGATTTTCCCAGAAAGTATAGGCAACCGCTCAAGCTTTGGCTGCATTCGTATGCATGAAAATGATATCAAACAATTTTACTCTCTCATGAAACCTGGCATACCGGTCATGATTGTGGATATGCCTAACAAAGTGGCATGGGAAGATACGACATTGTATCTAGAAGCGCATCCTCCGCTGGAAGAGCGTTCCCATTTATCCACCTTGCAAAATCTGGTCAATACAGTCCAATCCAAATTGCCGCGCAATCATGTGACGCTGGTGAATTGGCAAATGGTTTCTTATCTTTCAGAAGAACCAGATGGTGTTCCGCATGAGATTGGGGTTGTGGTGAAGTGATGTTGTGATACTGTAGGGTGGATTAGAAGCGCTTTTTGCTTCGTAATCCACCGCCGCAATGGTGGATTACGAAGCAAAAAGCGCTTCTAATCCACCCTACAGAAACTCAGAAAAAACATTTTCCGTATTTTAATGCGTTTATACCTAAATGCTTCGCAATCGTCTGACCAATATCCGCAAATGTTTCCCGCTTGCCTAATGAACCCGGAGTGACCTTGGGACCAAACAGAATCACCGGAATATGCTCCCGCGTATGATCCGAACCCGGCTGAGTTGGATCGCAACCATGATCGGCTGTCATAATAGCAATATCATCCGACTTCATGAGCTTTTCGAATTCAGGAAGACGTTTATCAAAATCCTCTAATGCTTTCGCATAACCTATCACATCACGACGATGGCCATACAACATGTCAAAATCCACCAGATTAACGAATACTAAACTGCGATCAGGGGCCACTTTCACTTCTTCCAAAAACGCATCAAATAACGCCATATTGCCATCCGCTTTCACGGACTTTGAGATACCTTGGTGTGCGTAGATGTCGGATACTTTACCGATTGAAATAACGTCACAACCCGCTTCGACAATTTTATCTAACAACGTCGGCTCTGGAGGCGGAACAGCATAATCACGGCGGTTTCCTGTTCGGGAATAATGCCCAGGCGTCCCTTTGAAAGGACGGGCGATAACACGACCGACATTATACTCATTCACTAATTCTCGGGCGATCAGACAAAGTTCATATAATCTTTCTAAACCAAAACTTGTCTCATGCGCCGCAATTTGAAAAACGCTATCGGCAGAGGTGTAAACAATGGGTTTACCCGTTTTTTGATGCTCGACGCCGAGCTCTTCAATAATCTCAGTACCCGACGCATGCTTATTGCCTAACACACCGGACAACTTGCCGCGTTTAATCAATGCTTCTAATAATTCATCAGGAAAACTAGGGTATTCGGGAGGGAAATAACCCCAGTCAAATAAAGCCGGCACGCCTGCAATTTCCCAGTGACCGCTTGGTGTGTCTTTACCAAAACTCAATTCGGCAGCACAGCCATACGCGCCTTGAATATCGACATCGGTTGCAAGCCCTGGTACTGGTTTTCCACCACTGATGATAGCTGCACCGTTTAGACCTAAACGAGTTAAATTAGGGATATTAAGCGGGCCTTGACGCACGCCTTCTTTATTGGCTTTACCGGCAAAACACCATTCTGCAATATGCCGTAATGTATCAGCACCTGCATCGCCGTATTTTTCAGCGTCATCAGTCGCACCGATACCAAATGAATCAAGCAAAATGATAAATGCACGCGGCATTGACTCGCCCTTAAGCTTGCGCTTTACAAAAACTTTCTGTGATAAACCACGCAATAAATATGCTGATCAAAAAGGCGATGGGCATGATCCACATTGCATTCATAAAATCATGGGAAGAATATAAAGGAACGCCATCTGCAGTCATCGAATGATCCCAATGAAACTCCATAATCCAGCCGAAAAACGGTTGGAAAATAGCACCGCTCACCATGATCGAGATGGAGTCGACACTCACAGCAGTACTGGTTAAGGTGGGTGGATTGAGCTCAGCAATGGCGGGATAACTTAATACCTGTGAACTGGTGACGAAACCGATTAAGAAAAACAAGCTGATTATTTCTATCAACGAGAGATTGGGCATGTACATTAAAAGCAACATAACACCTAAAGAGAGGATCGCGCCTATAATCATGGGCAATACCCGGCGTCCGATATGATCTGAAAACCAACCAAAAGCAGGCGACCCAAAAATAACGCCCACAAAAAACATCGTTGTCGCATAAGACGCTTGCATAGGCGTGACATGATGCACTTCAACCAAAAAATGAATTCCCCACAATGCGCCTAACAAAAAGACGGGAAGATTCATCAACGACGTGTAAATTCCACCTAACCAATTATTGGGATTTAATAAAACAAGCTTGATACTACGCAAAAATCCTAACGTTTTTAAATGGGCCTTATCTGCATGAGCAATATCATGACTATTCGGCGGACGATCTTGAACGATCATGAAGATAGCGAGGGCCACCAAAATACCGAGCGCCGCATCGAGCAATACGGCATTACGCCACCCCATGAGATGACTCAACATTTCTAAGGGGGTTTGAGCGACAAGGCCACCTAACATCGCCATCGTGACTACGAGTCCTGTGACGAGCGCCATTTTGCTGGGCGGAAACCATCGTGAAGCAAGACGAATACAACTTAAAAAACAGAAAGAAGCACCCATACCGACAACAAAGCGACCTGCTGCTGCCATGAAGTAACTTTCTGCAATGGCGAAAACAAATGTCCCTATCGTGCATAAAGCGACAGCCGTTAAGAGCAATTTTTTAGTTGAAAACCGATCGAGCAATACTCCCGCCGGGAAAAGAAATAGCGCATTGGCATAAAAATACATGGATGCGAGCTGGCCGAGCTGCGGTGCATTGAGGTGAAATGCTTGCATCAATTGCACATCAATCGCATCGAAAAGATTGAGCTGTATGAATTCGTAAAAAAAGAATAATGCTGCGGTCATCGTGACCAACCAACCCATCCTAGTATGCTCTGATCTCGCTTCCACTTGATATTTCGTCATGGCTCACCCTAGGTGTATTCATTTGGGAAACTTCTACCATAGGTTGGTGGAGATGACTAGTGAATTCTCTAAAAATGCGCAGCAGAATCCCCGGGCTTTCGCCCGGGCTACTTGTTTGATTTTAGCGCACTGTTGCTGGGAAAATTTAGTTAACTATATGATTATACTATGTTTTTTTATTATTAGCGGAGCGTAATGTAAACAGTAGCCCGGCGAAAACTCACTGCCGACTTACTGTCATGCCAGCATGCTCTTAGCTGGTATCCAGTATTCATCGAAGTCATGACTGGATGCCAGCTAAGAGCATGCTGGCATGACAGTAAGTTTTTCTCAAAATCGTTTTTTTCCACTCACCCCAGGTTCTGGTTTAACTTGGTCTTCCTCTTGTTTTTTGGGTGCGGATTGCACCTTGCCGATACCAAAACTCAATGCAAGCTTATCAGGATCATAAATACTGAGGCACTCTCTCAACTGATCTTGTTGCTCTGGATTTTTTCGCATGGCAGTCAGAGCATGACGATAGTGATCATCTGCAATCCACTGACAATGAGTCCGTTTGGATTCCGCCTGTTCGGGTGTTGAAGCTACAATCGTGACACTTTTATCTTTTAAGCCTTTACACAAAGCGCCTAAATCCTGCATGGAGAGTGAATTGACTAAATCTTTAAATCGCTTGCCTGACGCAATGAATCGCATTTCATCTTGATGTGCATCACACCAATCTATAGCGGCGTCATGCCCTGATTGAAGCATTTTTTGTTTAGTGGCATTGCTTACACTGAAATCCGTATTCCCAACATTTAGATCATCGATTTGCAATACACGTTGCTGATAACGATCACGAATTCGTTGATTTTGTTCACGCATCGCATCGTTATACGACACCCCTGATATGACTTCAGTCACAGCATTCGCAATTTCTGTTTTAATTTCCGCAAAACCCGTTTTTAATTTTTGAAATAAACTCGCATTCAAAAGTTCGGCTTGTTTGTTATGCCACATCAAATACTTCATTCTTTCTGCAGTATCCACTTTTAATCCGAACGAACACAGATTTTGACCTTGTTCACCTATATCATATTTTGATGTTGGCAAGTACGGCGGGTTATCAAAAATATCGATAGGAAAATTATTGAGACATCCACCGTCTTCGTACTGCTTTCCATTTAAATTCATTGCCTGATACAACACAGGTATCGACATGGATATTCTGACAGCTAATGCAACTTCTACATCTTGCGTGTCTGGATCGTGACATGAAAATACTTTTAAACTATTGTCTGTTTTGTTTGTACCGGTAATAAAAATATCTTTGAATTCTAAATCAGGATGACGCTTTGCGATATCATGTAAATTTTTAAATGTGATTTTATTAAAATCTAATTTTAAATCCGCTAAGTCAGGATATTTTGTTACTGCTGCTTCCACCTTGGCACGTATTACACTTTGGACTTTTTTATAAACGTTATCACCGGAAAATATACCGTCACCTGATAATTTACCCTGACCTAATGATTCTTCCCCACCTTCAAAAAAATTTTTCACACCATCCAGTGTTAATTTCGAATTCACGAAATCCGATTTATTGAGCTCCATGCTGAATTTTTCAAATTCATCCGGCGTATAACCTAAACCAACCACTAGTGCAGAAAGCGCACCCGATGATGATCCGGCAACGCGCTTCACATTTTGCAGCATGTCGCGCTCATGCAATACTTTTACAGCACTTGGATAAACAATTCCACGCACACCGCCACCGCCAAATACTAGATTTTCGATGGGCGGTTGAGGTGCTGCGAGCGTAACGCCACCCTGACTACTGAATTGCAATATGAGACGCTGCATAGGTTGTATCCATCATGCTGATATATCTGTTAAGTATAGCTGTATCTATTGAAAGTTTCTGCATCTAGAAAAATAGTTATTGTTAAACAACCCATTACATTTTAAATCAGTAGCATCCCTTGTTTGCGCGAGTCTTTTCCAAAGGCATCTCGATCGGCGCAAAATTTTTATTTACTTTTCTTGACGAAATTGTATTTGAATAAAAAAATGTTGAGCCCCTGGCTTTAACATTGACTGCAGGAATGTCATCTAATGAGTTAACCTCTTCAAGACTTAACTGATAATGGCTTAATCTTCCTTTATTGCGTGGAGACCTTACAATATCAACCAATAGAAATTTATGGTTAGGTGGTAAAACAACAACATAACAATTGCCAGTTCCATAAGAATAGGCTGATGGAGGTATTTGTTTCGAAAAAGAAATCCCGTAGCTATAAGTAGATGGCTCCGCATAACATATTTTTCGCGTCGATGCATAATTTGATTCAGGTTTTAATTCAAACCCATCTCTAAAAATGATCTGCTTGCTTCTAGTGTCTCTTCTATAAAGTGTCATTTCTCCAACAACAAATTGAATACCGTACGCATGACCGACTATTTCTCGATAAGCATCAATATTTTGATAACGAAGACATGTTAAAAAATAATTATTAAACGAATGAGTGCTGCCACTGTAACGATCCCATAAACTACCTTTTGCTATTAATAAATTAATTATTTCATCTTTAGCTTTTTCATTTGTTTCACACAGGGGCAATTTCTTCTCTGTTTCAAGAGCTTTGTTAGACATTTTATAATGTCTAACAAATGAAAATAAACCAAAGCGATCACCTAATTTGCTTTCACTCCACGGTTTTCTAAATTCACTAGAAAAAATATTTTTTGCTTCAACAAACGAGGATTGAATTGCGCTCAACTTCTCTTCTTCTTGTCTTTTATACTCAACAAGCTGGTTTCGAGTCATAGGTAGCATTGAGTTTTGTGGCTGCTTATGTTTCAGCTTATGCCGAAGTAGCAAATAGGTATAGGCCATCAACGCTAAGCACGCTGGGACAACATATATTAAAAAACTTGGGAATAAATCTTCGCTTTCACGTGTACGCATGGTCACCCCTCATTACCAACTATGAGGTAAATATATACGCAAAACATTAAGAAACTATTAATAATCTAACAAAATTGTTGATTAGAAGGACTTTGATAAACACTCAGTGTCATGCCGGCGTGCTTTTACATAAGTATCTACACAAATCCCCTCCTTTGGAAAAGAAGGGTTAGGGAGGATTTTTAATAAATCATTTTTTGAAATCGCTCAACAAATGAACAATGATTTCATATAAAATCCCTCCTAACCTCCCCCGCAACAAGGGCGGGGCAGGCTCTTTTTCAAAGGAAGGGACTAACTTCTAAGCAGCAATTTACGAATGAATAATCTGATCAACCAACTGACTCGCACCAATGCGAAAATGCGCGGGGGAAATCCACTGCGGGCCCATGATGTGTTGTGCCAATTCGATATATTGCCCTGCTTGCTCGATTGATCTCACACCACCTGAAATTTTAATCCCAATCGATCTAGGAATTTTTTTAATTGTTTCCAACATCACGCGCGCTGCATCTAACGTTGCGCCTACCGATATTTTTCCAGTGGAGGTTTTTAAAAAATCAGCGCCTGCGTGACAAACGTTGTAACTCACTTCCGCAATCACCGCATCCTGCATTAATGCGCCGGTTTCTAAAATAACTTTCAATAAAATAGATTCGCCACACGCAGCTTTGCACTGACGAATCAATTCATATGATTTTTCTTTATCACCTTTCAAAAAATCTTGGTATGGAAACACCACATCAATTTCATTCGCACCATCTGAAATCGCTTGTTTAATCACTGAAAATATATGCTCAAGCGATTGATTACCTTCTGGGAAATTTGCAACCGTTGCAATCTTCACAGGTGTGTTTGCTAGTTTTGATTTGGCAAGCTTAACAAATTGCGGATAAAAACAAACTGCGGCAACATGTCCGAATGACGTCACGGCTTTTTGACAGACAGCAGAAATGGTTTCTGCTGTGTCTGAATCATTTAAGCTCGTGAGATCAATCAACTGCAACAAATCAGCCATGTATAAATTCCTTGATAAATTCAGGAATCAGTTTTACTAATTTACGTGCTGCGATTTCACCATATTGCAAGGTTCCTTCATGCGTTATTCTTTCAGAACTTAAACCCGCTGCAAGATTAGTCACTGCAAGAAGACCTAACACACGTAATCCGGCATGACGCGCAAGAATCACTTCAGGCACAATCGACATGCCGATTGCATCAGCGCCTAATGTGCGAAACGCGCGAATTTCAGCAGGCGTTTCAAAAGACGGACCTATCACAGAAAGGTAAATGCCTTCCGGCAAATTAAATCCCTTGCGTTTGGCAATACGTGTGATCGTCTCACGCATTTCTTCATCATATGCATTTTCCATGCTAACAAAACGCGGCCCAACGGTTTCATCATTTGGACCCACCAATGGATTTCCTGGATGAAAATTAATGTGATCCGTCAACACCATCATTTCACCCGCGCCCACGTTTTCACGCAGTGAACCTGCCGCACCCGTCACGATCAATTTATCCGCGCCTAACGCTTTCACTATACGCACGAACGTGCGTAACGATTCATACGATACGCCTTCATATAAATGCAAACGACCTTTCAAACAAACGACTGGCACATCTTGTAAATAACCCATCACCAACAATGACGCATGTCCTGCAACCGCACCTGCGTGCAATCCCGGAATCGCTTGGTAAGGAATCGTAATCGGATTAGTTAATTGTTCTGCGATCGTACCTAAACCCGATCCAAGTATCATGCCGACTTTTGGTAAAAAATTTGGAGCATATTTACGAATCACACTCATTGTTTCTTGCATTGTTACAGGCATAAGGAACCTCTCAACCAAAAATAATACGTAAAAGATAAAAGAAAAGAGTCGCAAGACCTGCTGCTGCAGGAATAGTAATAATCCATGACATAAAAATATTGCGAATCACCGTCAAATTCAACGCACCGATACCTCGCGCCAATCCAACGCCAAACACGGCACCCACTAATGTTTGAGTTGCTGACACAGGAATTCCTGTGCTGGTTGAAACGACAACGGTGCTGGCTGCTGCGAGTGTGGCAGCAAAGGCACGACTGGGTGTTAATGTGGTGATCGCGCTTCCCACTGTTTCAATCACTTTGCGACCATACATAAATAATCCGAGCACCACGCCCAAACAGCCAAATAACATGATGCCGTTAAACATCATCCCATCACGCATCGTTTGTCCCGATTGCACTAAACTGATCACTCCCGCAATGGGGCCCACTGCAATAGCTACATCGTTTGATCCATGCGCAAAAACCATCGCGCAAGCCGTAAATGCCATCAACACACTAAACATACTTTCGATGTAAACAAATTGTGTGTGACGCCGCAAATGGACTGTCACAAAAATGCGCCGCATAGCAAAAAAACCGATGGCCATGACAACCGCCACGGTCGCAAATAAAATACTGGCTGTTTTTAGCAATCCTAAATTAATTTGAAAATGATGTAATGCTTTCAGCGTAGTCATCATCGCCAAAACAATTCCCACCATTAAAAGATAAATGGGAATATATTTCTTAGCGGCTTGCAATGGATTGTCTGCTCCTAAAATCCAGCGTCGAATCGAATTAAATAAGAGATAGGCGATCACGCCCGCGATGGTGGGTGATGAAATCCAGCTTATCGCAATATAACCTACTTTTTGCCAATGAACTGCGTGCAATCCCAGCATAATTGCACCCACCCCCACTAACGCACCCACAATGGCATTGGTAATCGAAACGGGCATTCCTAAATAACTTGCGAGACTCATCCACACAGCACCCGCCAACAACACGGACAACATACAGTAAATCATTAGTTGCGGTGCATGTGTAAATGCATGTGCATCGAGAATGCCACCGCGTATGGTATCAGAGACTTCAGTACCGCCGAGAAATGCGCCGGCAACTTCAAAGACGATAGCGATGATTAATGCTTGTGTCACTGAAATCGCTTTTGAGCCCATCGCTGTGCTCATGATATTGGCAAGATCGTTTGCTCCAATCCCCCAAGTCATCCACAAACCAACTGCGATCGCGAACAGAATAAAAATAAGACCGTGATCCAAAATAATTATCTCATCTCGCTAATAAAATTTGTAACCGATCGCCCACTTCACGTGCGCGATCCGCAAGTTCACCCGTCCATTCAATGATTTTATACAGAAAGATCACATTGACTGGTGGCAGCGTACTTTCTAAATCAAACATAATCTGTCGTAATCGAATTTGTTTATCGTCCGTATCTCGCTCAATTCGAGATAATTTTACAATCATGCCTTCAACTAATTTAATTTCGCTGCCGCTAAATCCCGTTTCGAGCAATTCATCTAATTCATGAATGGCTTTATCCGCTTGTTTGGATGCTTCTATGCATCGTTTTAAAAAATCAGTAAACTGCTCTGCTATCGCTTCTGGAAAAATCATTCTGCGGCCAAACACAATGCCTGCAATATCTTTTGCCTTATTGGCAAGCCGATCTTGCACCGTCAACAATTCCAATAAATCACTGCGTGAAACAGGTAAAAAAAGTCCTTTCGGTAAATGCAAACGCAAATCGCGTTTCAAATCATCTGCTTCATTTTCTAAACGTACGATGTCTTGTTGAATTAACGCGACATCGGACCATTTTTGTTGAAGCACGACTTCAAAAAAAGGACCTAATTCTTTTACACACGCATGAACCTTCGCCATGTGTTCTTCGAGCGGACGGATAGGCGACCGTCCGAACATGTTTAGAAATGGTGTTGTTGGCATAGGTGTTTCCTATTAATCGCATCCCCATTAGAACTCCCTCCCCTCCACGTTTTTTGTGGAGGGGAGGGTTGGGGTGGGGAGGATTTTGTTTTACCTCCCAACCCTAGCCCTTCCCTCCACAAAAAACATGGAGGGAAGGGAATCTTTCTCACTTCGCATTCACAAACGCAACCGCCGTATCTAACATTCTGTTAGAAAATCCCCACTCATTGTCATACCAGGAAAGCACTTTGACCAAATTGCCCATCACTTTTGTTTGTGTCACATCGAAAATCGATGACGCCGGATTGTGATTAAAATCCACAGAAACGAGTGGTGCTTCATTGATTTCAAGAATGCCTTTTAATGGTCCTTTTGCAGCCTCTTTCATAATGTTATTAATTTCATCCACGCTAGTATCGCGTTTTGCTGTAAATGTAAAATCAATCACAGACACATTCAGCGTAGGAACGCGAATAGAGAAACCATCCAGCTTGCCATTTAATTCTGGCAACACTTCGCCCACCGCAATTGCAGCACCTGTTTTGGTTGGAATCATGGAATACGAAGCAGCACGAGCACGACGTAAATCGGTGTGATAAACATCAATGAGTGCTTGATCATTCGTATAAGAATGCACGGTGTTCATTAATCCTCTTTCAACACCCACTGTTTCATTCAGCACTTTAACTAATGGTGCCAAGCAATTGGTTGTGCATGACGCATTGGAAATAACTGTGTCACTTGCTTTTAAAACAGAATGATTTACGCCATAAACAATCGTGGCATCAACATTCGTTGCAGGAGCAGAAATAAGCACTTTTTTAGCGCCGGCTTCTAAATGTGCACTGGCTTTTTCTTTACTGGTAAAAAATCCTGTGCATTCCAACACAAGATCAATATTCATTTCTTTCCAGGGTAATTTTTTGGGGTCACGTTCAGCAACCACACGAATTTTGTCGCCATTGATTTCCATGTCCTGACCTGACACGACGACTTCACCGGCAAATTTTCCGTGTGTTGTATCATAGCGTGTTAGATGCACATTGGTATGCACATCACCTAAATCATTGATCGCAACGATTTGGATTTCTGGATGCTTTTTTGACTCGTAATGTGCGCGCAAAATATTGCGGCCAATACGTCCATAGCCATTAATTGCAACTCGAATAGTCATGAATTTTACTCTCCTTATTTTTTACTTTTTGTGCCGAGAGCATTTCTTTCGCGATAGAAATAACATGCTCTACGGTGAAACCACATTCTTTAAATACATCTTTCGCGGGAGCCGATGCACCGAAACGATCAAGACCTAACACACGTCCCTGACAACCTACAAACTTGTACCAGCCATCGGTTGCAGCAGCTTCAATCGCCAGACGTGTAGCCACGTTTTTCGGTAATATCTTTTCTTGATAATCCGCATCTTGTGCCATAAACAAATTGCTTTCTGGCATCGATACAACACGAATTTGATGACCGCTTTCATTCAACACCTTTGCCGCATCGACTGCGAGCGCGACTTCAGATCCCGTCGCAATCATAATCATATCGGGCTCTTTCACACAATCCAGCAAAATATAGCCGCCGCGTTGAATATTCGCGACGCTCTCTTGCGTACGTTCTTGAAAGTTAAGATTTTGTCGTGAAAATAAAAGGCAACTCGGGCCGTCATGTTCGATCGCTTTCTGCCACGCTACAGCAGATTCAACCGTATCGCAAGGACGCCAAACAGAGAGGCCTGGAATCATGCGCAAAGTCGGTGCATGTTCTATCGGTTGATGTGTTGGACCATCTTCGCCTAAACCAATCGAATCATGCGTATAAACAAAAATAACCCGTTGACGCATGAGAGCCGCTAATCGCAATGCATTACGCGCATAATCAGAAAATGTTAAAAAAGTGCCGCCGAAAGGAATAATCCCGCCGTACAGTGCAAGTCCATTCATGATGGCAGACATACCAAATTCACGCACACCGTAAAAAATATATTGGCCTGCAGGCGAATCTTTAGAAAAAGGCTTTACGTCTTGCCAATTGGTTAAATTAGAACCCGTTAAATCTGCAGAGCCGCCCATCAATTCAGGCAATACTTTTGCAAAATGGTTCAAACAATTTTGAGATGCTTTGCGTGTCGCGATCGTTTCTTTTTTCGCGCACATATCATTTAACAGAGAATCCACTGTTTCTGACCAGTTGTCCGGAAGTTGTTTGTTCATGCGACGAGAAAATTCATCAGCCAAGTCTGGATGCGCTTTTCGATAATCAGCAAACAGATCTTGCCAGGTTTGCTCTAACGCAGCCCCTCGAGGACGTGCATCCCATGCTTGATAAAATTCGGATGGAATTTCAAACGGTGCATGTGACCAGCCCAGATGTTCGCGTACAGCCGCCACTTCTTTTTCGCCTAATGCCTCACCGTGGGTTTTCGCGGTACCCGCTTTATTGGGAGAACCCCAGCCAATCACGGTCTTTAAACAAATAATCGTGGGCTTATTGGTTTGGGTGCGCGCTTCTTGAATCGCTTGATGAATTGACTCAGAATCATGACCATTAACGTTAGGAATGACATGCCAGCCATAACTTTCAAAACGTAATGGTGTATTGTCTGTAAACCAGCCTTGCACATTGCCATCGATTGAAATTTGATTATCATCGTAAAAAACGATGAGTTTGTTTAATCCCAGCGTACCTGCAAGCGAACACACTTCATGGGAAATACCTTCCATCAAACAACCATCGCCCGCAAAGACATACGTAAAATGATCGATCAATGGGAAACCATCGCGGTTAAAACAGGCTGCTAAATGTTTTTCTGCAATGGCCATACCGACTGCATTGGCAAGTCCTTGTCCCAATGGGCCCGTGGTTGTTTCAACACCCGGGGTGTAACCAAGCTCTGGGTGGCCTGGCGTTTTGGAATGTAACTGACGAAAAAGTTTAATGTCATCAATCGTCAACGCATAACCCGTTAAATGCAAAAGAGAGTACAACAGCATGCAACCGTGTCCATTCGATAAGACAAAACGATCACGGTTAACCCAATGCGGATTAGTCGGGTTATGGTTGAAAAAATCATTCCATAAAACTTCCGCTATATCGGCCATGCCCATCGGCATTCCAGGGTGTCCTGAATTGGCTTTTTGCACAGCATCCATACTGAGCACACGAATCACATTGGCGAGTTCCAGACGAGTTGACATGAATTGCTCCTACACAGGGATTTTGCGAAATGCGTGAATATTACCCGAAAATTATCTTGGTAGAAACTTTAAAGTAAAAAGAGTATCATCCCCGCTTTATATTTTTTATCAGATACAGGCACTTATGCAAAAAGAATTTCTTTTTACTTCTGAATCTGTTTCAGAAGGACATCCAGATAAAATCGCAGATCAAATATCCGATGCTGTTCTTGACGCCATGCTAGAACAAGATATAAACGCTCGGGTAGCCTGTGAAGTATTTGTAAAAACAGGCATGGTTTTAGTCGGTGGCGAAGTCACGACAAGAGCCTGGGTTGATATCGAATCTGTCGTTAGAAACGTGGTGCGTGATATTGGCTACAACAGTTCGCAAATGGGATTTGATTGGGAATCCTGCGCGGTGATGTCTGCCATTGGCAAACAATCGCAAGATATCGCTCAAGGTGTTGACCGTAAAAACCTTGAGGAACAAGGTGCCGGCGATCAGGGATTGATGTTTGGTTATGCCACCAACGAAACACCGGTATTTATGCCAGCGCCTATCTTTTATGCGCATGAACTTGTCAAAAGACAAGCGAGATTGCGTAAAGAAGATATTTTACCGTGGCTCCGACCCGATGCAAAAAGTCAGGTCACTTTCCGCTATCACAATGCGAAACCGGTTGGTATTGATACGGTTGTTTTATCGACCCAACATGATCCTGATATCGAACAAGATGACCTGGTTAAAGCTGTTATCTCTGAAATTATTCTCCCAGTACTACCCGCTGAATGGGTTGATAAAAAAACCAAGTTTTTTGTTAATCCCACCGGTCGTTTTGTCATTGGCGGCCCGCTCGGTGATTGCGGCCTGACAGGACGAAAAATTATTGTGGATACGTATGGCGGGATGGCACGTCATGGCGGCGGATGTTTTTCTGGCAAGGATCCATCCAAAGTCGATCGTTCAGCTGCATACGCATGTCGTTACGTTGCAAAAAATATTGTTGCGGCTGGCATTGCGGATCGTTGTGAAATTCAAGTTTCTTATGCCATTGGTGTAGCAGAACCCATTTCCATTACCATCGAAACATTCGGCACAGGAAAAATTCCAGAAAAAGACATCATTCCGCTGGTGCGTGAATATTTCGATTTACGTCCTTATGGCATTATTAAAATGCTGGATTTGTTAAAACCAATTTATCGTCAGACAGCGACGTATGGGCATTTTGGTCGTGAAGATTTAAATGTCAGCTGGGAAAAAACAGATAAAGCCGATATTTTGCGCGAAGCAGCTAATATAGCCGTTGATACACATTAATATTAGAGGTAGGACAACTTATGCAAACAACCAGTCTCAAAGCAATCAAAGCAGATTACAAAGTAGCGAACATCGGTCTAGCTGAATGGGGCCGTAAAGAAATCAGTATCGCAGAAACAGAAATGCCAGGATTAATGGCATTGCGCGAAATGTATCAAACTAAAAAACCATTAAAAGGCGCGCGTATTGTAGGCTGTTTGCACATGACGGTTCAAACTGCGGTGTTGATTGAAACATTAATTGCATTAGGCGCTGAAGTGCGCTGGTCATCTTGCAATATTTTCTCAACGCAAGATCATGCAGCCGCTGCCATGGCAGAAGCCGGTGTACCCGTCTTTGCATGGAAAGGTGAAACGGAAGAAGAATATTGGTGGTGTGTCGAACAAACCATTACAGGTCCCGATGGTTGGCGTCCGAACATGGTGTTGGATGATGGCGGTGATTTGACTCTATTATTGCATGACAAACATCCTGAGATTTTAAAAAATATTAAAGGCTTTACTGAAGAAACCACCACAGGCGTGCATCGTCTTTATGAAATGTTTAAAGAAGGCAAGCTCAAAGCGCCAGCAATCAATGTGAATGACTCTGTCACAAAATCTAAATTTGATAATTTATACGGTTGCCGCGAATCGTTAATTGACGGTATCAAACGCGCAACTGATGTCATGATCGCAGGTAAAATTGCGATTGTGTGTGGTTATGGTGATGTTGGTAAAGGTTGCGCGCAATCATTACGTGCGTTTGGTGCAACCGTTTGG
>Ga0207068_1030_pt1 | contig 45548 bp, 40 predicted proteins | sample Alteio_BWMinCont_23_FD_153475 | JGI IMG/M metagenome (GOLD analysis project Ga0207068, IMG submission 153475) | Enriched cells from forest soil in Barre Woods Harvard Forest LTER site, Petersham, Massachusetts, United States -... | ecosystem: Environmental > Terrestrial > Soil > Temperate forest >... | reverse complement strand
CAGTTAAACAGCAGGCTCTAACAAAGCACCAAATCGACGCTTACGACTTGCAAAAAAATTAAGAGCACCATCCAATTCTTGAGCATCAAAGTCAGGCCAGTAGGTGTCTGTAAAATATATTTCAGTGTAAGCTAATTGCCACAGTAGGAAATTACTGATTCGCCGTTCACCACTGGTGCGGATAAGAAGATCTGGATCAGGAAGAGATGAGAGCGCAATTCTACTTTGGATTGAATCCAAAGAAATCGCCTCACTAGAAAGATGGCCTTTTTCAACTTCTATAGCAATTTGGCGAACCGCTTGAGCGATATCCCAGCGACCGCCATAATTAACTGCTACAATAAGTTTAAGGCCCGTGTTATTTTTCGTAAGTTGTTCAGCTTTGAATATCAACTTACGTAAAGTTTCATCTAGGCTAGTACGATCACCAATTATATTTAATTGAATATTTTGCTCGTGAAGTTCATTAACTTCGCGAGTTAAAACACCCGCAAATAGTTTCATAATGAAACTAACTTCGGGAGCAGGACGTTTCCAGTTCTCGCTGCTAAATGCGAATAAGGTCAGAATGTCAATTTTCCTTGCGACACAATCTCTGACTAATCGCTTAACAGCTTTTTTCCCAGCTTTATGTCCTGCTATCCTCGGCAGATGCTTCTTTTGCGCCCAGCGGCCGTTTCCATCCATGATCACCGCGATATGACGTGGAAGCATCTTCATCATTTAAACAACCGACAGTAGGTATATAAACTATTGCTCTGGGTGTTAACAAATCAACTAAACGAATTTGTAAACTAAGCCAAGAACAACTTGGTGAGAAAGCACCTTACCTACGTTCGTGACTCTGCTATATTGGGTATAGTCATATTCACCACGGAGATCCCAATTTTGAACTATATTGGTTTGAGCACCTAGACCCAGGCCCCAACCAGATTTATTGGAATTTCCACCAGCTGTATTGTTGAAATGACTTTGTTCCCATGATCCACGAAGATAACCCAACACGTGTGAGGTAATCATGTAGCCTGGTAAAACGCTAACGCCAGCACCCCAAGTGTCTCTTCCACTAGCCCCTAAAGAATTGTTCCAACTTTTTAGCTTAGCGGAGTCTTGAGCAAACAACTCACCAGCTAAATAATAGGTTTGATCCCATAGAGCGCCATAACCAAGAGACAACATTCCGGTAAACTCTTCAGCTACGGAAGGACTTCCTGTGACGTTAACTCGTGGACCAACACCTAAACCAACGTATGGACCCGCCGTGTAAACTTCTACTGGGCATGGAGCTTCGCCTTTGTAAACTGGCTCACCTTGCTCACCTTTGTAATTCTTATGAGCATAGGCAAGGTTCGAACTTAAAGCTACGACTGCACTTGCAATGATTAATTTCCTAAACATAAAATCTCCTAATTAAGCCATTATGATAACTGGTCACTGTTCACGGATAAAAGCACCAAATCTTAATCTATCGTCCGGATAGGTAAGAGATACTTTCAGCCACCATTTTAAATTATTCTGATTCCTTTTGCCAATATTTTTAGCTAGTTAAACAATGAACTTTTTTATCATACTTTAATCTAACTAGAAATTACTAGTGTAAATGTCGCTCCATGCTTTATTAAGAAACACTTTAATTATTTAAAGCAAAGTTTCGCTCAACTTTCCCGCCGATTTAATCAAAATATCATGAACTACTAAGACTGATAGGACAGCCCACTAATTTTTTTGCTTCAAAATATGCGTATTAAAGGCAAAAATTTTGTAACTGCGCCTGCTCGATTTTATTCGCATCAAACCAGGCAAATAAAATATATAACTTTCTAACCAACGATTGATCGTAATGATCGATATTTAACAACGCATGCATGATCTTGTTAGAAAAGATATTATAAACCTCATTAAGTACATATATTTTTTGCAAAACAAAATTAATTAAATACTCATTATCACTAAATGTAAAGCCTCTTTTTTTATTAAATTTAATATTATGTTTTAATAACTCTGCTTTTAATGATTTCTTATTATCCGGTTTTATATTATATGCAGAAATCGAAAGTAATGGATTTCGAGCTTCATAACCACAATATAAAGAAATATTATCTGAATCTCTCAAAAGTTGATTTCTCATATAATCTAAAGATTCGCATAGTTTAATTTTGTAAAGTGGCTGACCTTTAAAATGGTCGCTCCAATACTTAGTCATTTCTTGAGAAAATTCAAAATATATTTGCTCTACAATTTCCTTGGGCGCTAACGGCAAGATTCGATCGCAAATTCTATATAAAAAATAGTAAGAAAACTCTTTATCTTTACTATGAAGATGATAGAAGAATCTTTTATATTTAGATGGAACTAGATTTTTTAGGTAATTGAGCTTTGTTAAAATCGAAATTTTATTAAAATTTTTAAATGAGTTATAACCACCATATAATTCATCGCCTCCCGTCCCTAAAAATACTAATTTTAATTTTTTGTTATCATTACTCATTCTAGCATTGGATAATATATTAAATAATTGTATTCCGTCTGAACTAGGTTGCTCTAAAAGATGCGGATATTCAGAATATAATCCATGAATGTCAATTGAGTTTTCAATAAAATCAATATTTACGTTTTTACAAATTTTGCTTGCATTTTCAAATGCAACTTTAGATTCGTCTACATGACAAAATGATCTATAAGTTAAAATTTTAAAATCAAGGGATTGCTCAGCTAGCATATTTAATATGTATGTTGAGTCAACTCCAGAGCTTAGCAGCAATGCTGGTTGAACATCCGTTGTATTAAGGGAATATTGAGCATATTTTTTAAAACTCAAAATCGAATTGTCTAAAAGCTCATTAACTGTATTGTATATTTTTAATTTCCAGTCACTTGAAAAAGTTAATTCATGCCCTGAACTAAGCATATAAATTTCTTCATATATAGTTCTAGGCTCACGCACATAACCAGATAACAAATATTCATATAAAGAAATTTGATTTATTTTCAATTTTTTATTAAATTTCTTTAAAAGAATATATGTAATCGCTTTGATAGTTGATGAAACTATAAAAATTTTATCATCCATATAATAATAAACAGGTTTTTCTCCATAAAAATCTCTTAAAACATGGACAATATTATTTTGCTTATCAAATTTTAAAAGCGCATACATTCCTGACAGTTTATCCCTAAAATTAAAATTGTTTTCAATCAATTCAGAAATTGCCAGGGTATCCGAATTTGCTGTTTCAACTAACGCCTTGTAGTTGTAAATTTCTCCAGTAAATAAAAGGATATTTTTTTTACCAATGACGGGTTGATTTGATCTAGGAGAAAGATCCAAGATTGATAATCTAACGTGACCAAAATAGTTATTTTCCATCTGGTAGACACCACTCGCATCTTTGCCTCTATATGACATCAGTGCAAGTGCGCTTTCGAACATGTTGATAAAGTTTTCATCTTTATCTTTTAATCTTATATATAAAAATCCGCACATTTATGTAAATCCCAAAGATTGTTAGTTCATTTTATTAATCCTGAATAACTGCATTTTTTATATCAACACATATTTTTTGTGTTTCAAATGCTTCTTCAACGTCACATTTGAGCATGTCTTTGTTTTCTAAATAGTCAATCGCATTCACTACTAAATTATAAAGCGGGTCTTTTAACGCAAGAACTGTATTTTCTTTGCCTAGAGTGGCATATTTTTTAAAAATGCCATCTTGTTTTACAACTTGATATTTCATTTTATAATCGGAGTCAATAAATTTTACTCGCCTTTTTTCAAATAAAATATCTAACTCAAATATGCTATATTTATTTGAATCACCTGTTTGTAAAAAAAACTGTTTGCATTTATCAAATTGCAAGAATCCAGAAATAGTTTTATCATCATGACTATAATCAGCATGATGATGCAATGGAATAAAATTTTTTACTTCGCCGAACAAATGGCGACATAGATCAATCATATGCGATCCATTATGTAAAATCCCTTTGTTATAAATACCAGAAGCACATAGTATTTTACCATACGCATTTAAATCGATATGCTCTTTTAATCGCTGCACTTCAATTAAAAATCTTCTAGTGTAATTTACAAGCAAAGGTATATTGAATTTTTTATATAGTGCAATAACATGACTTGTGTCAGCTAATGATGTAGTTATCGGTTTTTCACAAATTACTATTTTTGGTTTATAGTCACTCAATTTTACAAGCAAATCAAAATGAGTTTCATTTGGTGTGCATATACTGACAATATCAGGCGCATAAGTAGTAAAGACATTATCTAATTCAGCATAATAATTTACATTCCAACGTTTAGCGATTTTTTTTGCTATTTGTAAATTACAATCTACAAAACCTAGGAATTCAATTTTTGGATGTTTGGTGTATGCATGAGCATGGGTTAACACTTTATTAGCGTTGGGAAAATCAAATTGACCGCCAATTTTTCCCGCGCCTATCACTATCGCCTTGTATTTTTTTTTCATATTATAGCTTCCAACTCAGCCAAACTTCTTACCAAATGTATATTCTTCATAGGTAATAGATTTTCTTGTTGTTCAAAAGGAAGGAAATTAATGGCTTTTTTTTCACAAATACTGGCAGTGATTAAAGCCATGGTATTTATACCTATCACAATTTTAGAACTAGCAATATCTTCTAGTAAGTTATTTGTTGATATTTTAATTTTATGCCGATAATTTTCAATTATTCTTACATATTTTTCTCTATTTTCTGATGGATGTAATCGTAGAATTAATTGATCGTCCTTTGCATGACAAACGAAGAAATTTAGCAGTTGTGATAGAATCGTGAATTCACAAATTGTGACATTATTAGTAAATTTTTTTTGCACTTCGCTTATTGGCTGCGCTAATATTAAAATTGATTGGTCATTTCGTGAAATTGCAATTTCTTTATAAGCTTTATGTACTTCATCAAAATAACAGTTTGGTTCTAATTTTATAGGATATCCAGGAAAATTTTGTCGTGCAATTGTCAAAGCATATTGATCACCTACCCAAATTTCATCGGGTACATTGTTATGCCAATCAAGATTTGGATAACCAAATCTTTCTTTATAATTCACCCAATGATCTAAATAAGCTATCGTTTTAATTTTTAATTTTCTTGCACAAGATAAAAATAAAGCTTCAAACTGCGACCATCCCGTAGAAGCTAATAAATACTGCACTGAACGATATTTCCCACATAATAAATATATATCGTTTAAATCGATAGAAACAACATGAAAATTAATATTTTTTCTACGAAAAATTTGTTCGGCAGGTCCGCTGACGAAAATAACAAAATCATATTTTTCTTGGTTTTTTTTTATATATGCAGAAAGTACTTCGGCTCCCCCAGCATCATGACTTGCTACAAGTATAGGTCCAGAAGTCATCATGTTTCTGTTAACTTTTCTAAAGTTAATTGATCTTTTAATTCATATACCTTGTGAAATGCAGCAACAACATCATCCATATCATTTTTTGTTGCTTGATAATGCATATATTCATGGGTAATTAATTTTTTTTCATGCATCAATTCAACAACTGGACATGTTCCTTTTTCATAAGAGAGTTTATTTTGCGCCAAATTAAACGGATATCCTTTACTACCAAATGCTTTTTGCTGTTGGAAAATAGGTAATAAATAGAGTGGTTTTACGTATCCAGCGCCTACTCTTTTACCTTCATGTTCTCGTAATTCTATATAGGGCAATTCCGCTTTTAATGCCTCAACAAATATTTCTCTTTTCACACCTACAATGTTTTCATCAAACAAGAATGGCTGCATGTAATAGGCATGCCCAGCATGAGGACGCATTGGTGCACTCATTAATCCTGGCATACCTTTAAGTTTTTCATTTAAATAATTACAATTTTCGATACGACCAGCCATAATTGTTTCAAGTTTTTTTAATAATGATCGTCCTAATGCAGCTTGAATTTCAGTTAATCTGAAGTTATATCCAAGCATATTAGCTAAATTCTGAGTCCCTTTGCCTGCAACAACTGCCTCAGCATGATTACGAATCAATCTAACACGATCAGCTAAATCATCATCATTTGTTACAACGACCCCTCCCTCACCCGTATGAATATGTTTATGATAATTCAATGAGTAAACACCAAGATCAGACAATGTACCTGCCCATTGATCTTTATATTTTACACCTGGAGCTTGTGCTGCATCTTCGATAACTTTCAAATTATATGTTTTTGCAATTGCTTTAATCGCCTCAGCATCATGAGGAAGACCAAATAAATCGACTATAATAATTGCTTTTGTTTGTGGCGTTATTTTTTTACGAATAGATTCTGGGTCTAAGCAAAAATGGGTTTTCTCAATATCAGCAAAAACAGGAATTGCACCATAAAATAAAGGAGCAGTTGCTGAAATACACATTGAATAAGGCGTCACTATGATTTCATCACCAGGCTCAATTTCCAATGCACCCACCGCACACTGCAAACCTGAACTGCATGAATTCACAGCAATAGCATGTTTTACATTGAAATAAGCAGCCCACTCTTCTTCAAATGCTCTAACCTCGGGCCCTCCATTAAAATCGTCATGCCACGCTCCTAAATATCTAGACAAAACACCAGAATCCAAAACTCTATTTACTGCATGTTTTTCTTCATCGCCTATGATTTTATGCGCAGGAAACAATTTAGTTCTAATTGGCTTTCCACCGTGAATTGCAAGTTGTGACATATCATCCTCCTTACATTAGGGTCTGTTTACAATTGGTTTGTGAGGTTTAAAAAGCGGTAGAATCGGCCAAAATAGACGAAAATTTTCGTTAAATAGCCCTGCTATTCGCCTCAAATTTTCGTCTATTTTGTCTCGATTCCCCACTTTTTAAACCTCACAAACCAATTGTAAACAAACCCTATTCGTATTGAGTGATTTTTTCTTTTTCGTTTTGATACAAGATGCGATATTTCATCTCAGCCATTATCCAATCTTCTTCATTATCTATATCTTGAACCTGCCATTCAGGTAGAACCATACCTGCTGTATGTTCGCCTAGTAATGTTGGCATTTCCAAAAACTCTTTGGCACGAATCCAATAAAATTGTCCTGCATCATGATAAATGGGTTCAAGATCTTGTGAGCGCGTTAAAACGTGCTCAGGTTGAAGCATTTTAATCATTCCTTGTTTTAATCGGACCGCACGCTGAATAGGATATGAAAAACGAACTATTGGATTAAGTACATGAATATTTTTATTGTTTGTCATCATAGCCATCGCCATCTGCAAACTATCTGGTGTAACAAATGGTGCAGTTGGATAAATACAACATGCAAATTGCGGAATAACACCGAGACTTTGATATTTTTGAAGAACCTCAACAATAACATCAGCTGTCGAAGCATGATCAGATGCCGCTTGCTGTGATCTCATAAAAGGTACTTTAGCATTCCATTGCTGAGCAACTTCAGCAATTTCATCATCATCAGTCGACACCATGACTTCATCAAAACACTTTGACTTCAATGCTGCCTGAATAGAATAAGAAATAATCGGTTGATCACAAAATCTTCTGATGTTTTTACGTGGAATGCGCTTACTACCACCACGTGCTGGAATAATAGCTATTTTCATTGAATTAAGATCCTCAATAATTATTTTTGTGCAATAGATGACAAAACATCGCTCGAAAAATTCTTAAGTTTGCCGAAAAAATTCTACCGAAACGAGGTTGATCTTCGCGCTCTTTGATCGGAATTAAAATTTGAACAAACGCTTTACCTTTTCTCAATCCATACAACGAAAGTTCCGTGCCAATTGATTTGTAAGAATCAAAATGTCCTAGTTCTTCATATAAATTCATGCGATAACCTTTCATTCCACATAGTGGGTCGAAAAATCCAAAACGTAACCGAGTATAGATTGAAAAAACAAGCTCAGCTAAACGAGCTTTATTAGGGCGCACACCCAATACAAGATCATTACCTTGTTGTAAATGTGACAAAAAAGTCGATATGAATGATTTATCATGCTGTCCATCTGCATCGAATGTAATAGCATATTGCGCACTGAGTCTCTTAGCTTCTGCAAATCCTGAATTTAACGCAGCATCATAACCTTTGTTTACTGAATGTTTTACAACAACGGCACCGGCCTGCTCCGCCAATAAGCTCGTGTTGTCATGGGAACAATCATCAACCACAATAACACGTCCATATGAATTCACATTTTCTACTACACGCGCAATCGTATTTGCTTCGTTATATGCGGGAATGATGATCGCTACTTGAGATCGCTCCAACATAAATGCTCTCCAGATTCCACATCACGCATCAATGTACGTCCGATAACATTACTTAAATGATAAGGTTCAATAGAGTTATTTGGACTTGGTCTTAAAACTTCTAAATGTTGTTCCGTAATTTTAGTACCTGAAGTCAAAGCGGAAGAAGCTCTAATGGATCGACGTTGTAAAACAACAGTATCACGCTCATTATCTTCCACTTTTTTTATTGCTGTTCCTAAACTAGCTTCAAGTTCACGAGTTCTATCTACCATTTCACGCCAAGTAGCTCGATCTAAAGAAAAAGCATGATCGGGACCCACACGAGAACAATCATTTGTGAAATGTTTTTCTATAACTCTAGCACCCAATGCAACAGCGCCAATAACAGTCACATTTCCTGGCGTATGATCAGATAGCCCTAATACCACATCTGGAAACATTTGTTGATAACATTTAAGAACATTAAGATTAATGTATTTAAAATTTTCTAATGAAGCAGTGTAATTAGTATTACATTGCATTAAAACAACATCCTTTGTTTTGGATAACGCAATATTCATGGCCATACAAACATCTTCAAAATTTGATGCGCCTGTTGCAATCAAAATAGGCTTATTTTTGGTGCTCATATAGTTTATAACTTCATGCCACGTAATATCGCCAGAACCAATCTTAAATGCTTCTACGTAAGGTTCCACGCTATCAACCAACTCTAATGAGTAGGGTGACGTTAAAAATGCGATTCCTGCATCTTCACACGTTTTTTTTAAAATTGGAGTCCAGTCCACATTAAGTGACGCATCTTGATAAACTTCAAATACACTTTTTTGCCATTTTGATTGATGTGATTTTTGTGAGCCCATTGATTTAAATCCGTAATCGCTCACGATAGTTTTAGCAGTAAAATGCTGGAATTTAGCAGCATCAGCACCTGCTTCTGCGCAAAGATAAATGAGGTCCTTTGCCCGTTCTAAGTCACCATCATGATTCGCTGCAATATCTGCAATGAAATAGGTTGGGTAATTTAAACCAATTGTTTTACCGCCAATTTTTAAATCGCGCATTCTTCCTCCCAAAAACGATATCCTAATTTTAAATTTCTATTCTTAATCTTAGCCACCCAACCGCTTTCATATTGATTACGTAAGTAATCCAATCCATCATCAACGGTTGGGAAATTGCAACCTAATGCATTTGATAATTTTTCATTGGACAACGCCATATTTTTGGGACGTTTAGCAACTAGACCTGCTTCATCAATACTTGAAGAGAGTATTTTATCAGTCGATAATTCAAACGCAGATGCCATACGTAAAGCAAATTCGTATTTTGATAGCAAGGTATTTCCAGTTATATGGTAAATTCCACTTAGATCGGTATTTAACAACTTTAAAACAGTATCAGCCACATGTGAAACATGAATGGGGGTAAAAAAAACATCCGTAAACATGTTTAACTGTTTTTTTTCAATTAAAGCCTTTAATATCCATTCAGCAAAGGTAAAATTGTTTTTGGGATTCCACCCAAATATATTAGTTCTTAAAACAATACCTTTTTCATTATTTAAAACTACTTTCTCCCCTTCATATTTAGTTTGTCCATAAACGCTGAGAGGATTGGGCATATCATTTTCTATGTAGATTTCTTTTTTATTTCCATCAAAAACACCATCAGATGAAATATATATTAAGCGACCGCCCCATTTAGAAATAGTATTCGAGATAACTTCTGTTGTACCAGCATGCGTTCTTCGTGCTAGATCAATTTGATTTTCACAAGCATCTACATTTACCATTGCAGCACAGTGAATAACAACATCGGGTTGGATATGATTGAGCCATTGCATTAAGACATCAAAATCTAATAAATCAAACATATCCCATTTAATATTAGTTTGGCTCAACCCCTGACTTCGACTTGTCGCAAAAACAGAATGAACCTTCGCAAAGCAATCTAGCATTGCCGTACCAAGCATTCCGCTTGCTCCTGTTATTGCGATCTTACGCATTTTTTTTCCTATGAGTGCATTTCATTTAATTCTTCATTATTGAGAAAATGAGGATTCGTTCCAGAATGATACTCGAAACCATCTTTTACAGGAGCTCCTTTTTCACCAACAGCATTCACTGAATAATCAACCGAATTGGTGAATTTAATGGAGGGTTGTATACTATAGTGATCGTAAAATTCTAATACTAATCGCGCATCGTCATAAGGACACAATACTTCATGTAATTTTTCACCTGGCCTGATACCTACCGTTTTTAAAGAAAGCTCAGGCGCCATCGATTTCGCTAAATCCACAATTTTAACCGAGGGAATTTTGGGTACAAAAATTTCACCGCCATGCATACGGTTAAATGATTTTAAAACAAATTCGACACCCTGTTGCAAGGTAATCCAAAATCGCGTCATGCGTTCATCTGTAATGGGTAATTCTTTTGCATCTTCTTTAATTAATTTTTTAAAATAGGGTATAACTGACCCTCTTGAACCAACAACATTCCCGTATCTCACTACTGAAAAAGTTGTTCTATGCCCACCCGCAATATTGTTGGCAGCAACAAAAAGTTTGTCCGATGCAAGCTTTGACGCACCATATAGATTGATTGGATTGACTGCTTTATCTGTTGAAAGAGCAATCACTTTTTCAACTTCATTTTCAATACAGGCTTGAATAACGTTTTGAGCTCCATCAACGTTCGTTTTAATACACTCCATCGGATTATATTCAGCTGCGGGTACCTGTTTGAGCGCTGCTGCATGAATAACGTAATTTACTCCACGCATTGCTTGACGAAGTCGTGTGACATCTCGAACATCTCCAATAAAATAACGCATGCAACTTTGATTAAAAATTTGTTGCATTTCAAATTGTTTTAACTCATCGCGAGAAAAAATAACAATTTTTTTAGGATTAAATCTTTCCAAGATGACTTTAGCACAATGCATCCCAAATGAACCTGTTCCGCCAGTAATGAATATCGATTTATTATTAAACACTTTGATCTCCTTTCAAAAATCTATTTATTGATTTCCAACATTTTTTTTAAGCCATCATCTAAATTATATTGAGGCACATATCCTAGCAATCTATTTGCATTATCAATATTTGCCAATGAGTGGCGTATATCACCATCACGAAAATTGCGATAAATAACTTTCGCATTAGATAAGTTTAAGTTTTCAACAATCATATCGTACAATTTTTTTAATGTATTCTGTTCATTCACAGCAATATTATAAACACGATTCATTGCTTCTGAGTTTGCAGTCATGGCTGCTAGCAAGTTTGCTTGAATTGCATTATCAACATAACAGAAATCACGCGTTGTTTCGCCATCACCATTAATGTAAACAGGTTTTTTTTCTTTCAATGCATTAACCCATAAAGGAATGACAGCAGCATATGGCCCATTAGGATTTTGTCTTGGACCAAAAACATTGAAATAACGTAACCCAATTGTTTTAATTCCATAACATGTTGAAAATGCTTTTGCATAAAGCTCATTGGTATATTTTGAAACCGCGTATGGCGACAACGGATTGCCTATTTTTTCTTCATTCTTAGGTAATTCTTGTGAGTCGCCATATACAGAGCTAGAAGATGCATAAACAAAACGCTTTACTTCGGCTTCTTTTGCTGCAGTTAATACATTAAGAAATCCATTCACATTGGTGGCATTGGTTAACTCAGGCGCTTTAATTGAACGCGGCACACTTCCTAATGCAGCTTGGTGCAATACAATATCCACTCCTTGCATGACTTTCTTACAATCTTCAGGAGAGCAAATGTCGCCTTCATAAAATTTAAAATGATTCTGCTGTTTTTGGGGAAATATGCTTAATACTTCGTCCAAATTAGCTTGAAATCCTGTTGAAAAATTATCAATGCCGATGACTATTTGATCTAGTTGCAATAATGTTTCAAGCAGATTACATCCGATAAATCCTGCAACACCTGTGATTAGCCACGTGTATTGATTTAGTTTTAAATCTTCTTTTAATTTTTCATAACAGTTTGACATACGCTATCCTATAAACGCCAAACTTGCACACCTTGCGCGGATAAATCATGGTGAGATAAAATACTTTTTACATCCAAAACAAGTTTTGGATGGGCTAATTTAGTACTCATATCATTGTGATCCATACGTTTATAAACATCATGCGCAACAGCCAAAATCATAGCATCTAAGTTATTGAATTGATCCCATTTAGTTAATTGAATTCCGTATTCTCGTTCTACATGTTCACCATCTGCGATAGGATCATGCACTAACACATTAACATGATAACTTTTTAATTCATGAACAATATCGATTACACGACTATTGCGAATATCAGGACAATCTTCCTTGAATGTTAATCCAAGAATTCCCACAGTAGCATCTTTTATTTTTTTACCTAACCGACTAATTTGTTTGATCGTTTGCTCTGCAATATATTTTCCCATATTATCATTGATACGACGGCCCGCCAGAATGACTTCGGGATGAATGCCGCACTCAATTGCTTTGTAGGTCAAATAATAAGGGTCAACACCGATACAATGCCCACCCACTAAACCTGGTTTAAATGGTAAGAAATTCCACTTGGTTTGCGCAGCAGATAAAACTTCTTCTGTATCAATACCTAATTTATTGAATATCAGTGCAAATTCATTAATTAAGGCAATATTTACATCACGCTGCGTATTTTCTATGACTTTTGCAGCTTCTGCAACCATAATGCTAGAAACCTTATGGACGCCTGCTTTAACAACTTGTGAATAAACATGTGCAACGATATCTAATGATTCTGGTGTTTGCGCAGAAACAATTTTTTTGATAGAAGCAAAGGTTCGTTCTTTATCACCTGGATTAATACGTTCTGGCGAATAGCCCACAAAAAAATCGCTGCCGCTTTTTAATCCAGAAATTTTTTCTAAAACCGGAATACAACGTGATTCAGTAGCGCCAGGATAAACTGTAGATTCATAGACGACTATATCACCTCGTTTCAAATGTGAGGCAAGAAGTTCGGATGCACTTATCAAATGGGAAAAATCAGGTTGTTTAGCTCGATTAATTGGAGAAGGTACTGCAATGATATGAAAATCAGCACCAACTAAATCAGCTGCATCAGAAGTAAATTGCAATTTTTTATTATTAAGATTGCAACTGACAACTTCACCTGTAATATCTTTAGCCTGTTTGAGCTGTTCAATTCGACGAGGGTTTATATCGAATGCTATAACGGACATTTTTTCCGCAAATGCAACTGCGACAGGTAATCCAACATACCCTAAACCAATTACCGAAATATTACGATGCATTGTGTTTTTTTTTTCATTTTGCCGTTCCATTTGTCAAAATCCATTTTAAATCTGATACGATCGCTGATGTTATTATTTTAAGTATCGAATGTCGATTGCTTTTTTTCAAGCACATCATTCATATTGTTTATATCATCAGTTTGCGCAAGCTTTTAAACAGTGGAATCACTCATTGAATAGCTATACTGGTAGTTGCCGCCCTGTTTCCCTATTTTATCTTTTAAATAATTAAAAATAGTACCTTGAATTTTAACACCGCAATTCTCAAGGCGTTTTAATGTTAAACTGACCTCTTCTGCTTGATGTGTTTCTGAACCAACCACCAACAAATTGGTGCTTGCCAACGACCCAATGATTGCACTATCCGTAACAGCCAAAACAGGTGGTGTATCAATTATAATAAAATCATATTGAGCTGAAACAGTATCAATAAATTTTTTGAAGCGATCATTTATGAATAACTCTGAAGGATTAGGCGGATAATTACCGCAAGGTAAAAAAGTCAATAAGTTAACAGAACTAGTTTTGAGTGTTTTTTCAATGGAGACGGCTCCCAACAGTATTTCACTTAACCCTGGCTGACGATCCATATTAAAATAATGATTCAAATACCCTTTACGCATATCGCCATCAATTAATAATATTTTTTTGCCCGCTTCAGAAAGAAGATACGCAAAATTAATAGAGATAAATGATTTCCCAATACCAGGGCTGACACCTGTAATTGAAACAATATTATTGGTAGCGCCTGCTAAGATAAATTGAAAACTTGTTCTAAGACTTCGCAAAGATTCTGAAAATAAATCTTGTGGGTATTTTTCAACAACAATATCCAGAGAGGGTTGCATTTTCATTTTAAAATTTTGTGTATTTTTAGTTTGCTGTTTGCAATAAGGAATAATCGCCAAGTTGATAATACTGAAATTTTTCTCTATCCAGTGAGGATCATCAATATGACGATGGAATGCCTTACGGGTCATTATAATCAAACATCCCAAAATAAATCCAAGTAATGCACTTGCCGCAATTACAACAGGCATCTGTTTAGATAATGGCGCCTCTGGCAAAAATGGACGAGCTAATACTCGTACACTGCTAAGCGTACCCTCTTTACTCGCACGCAATTCCTGTATTTTAGTTAATAGGATTAAGTACAATCTATTTCTAACTTGCACATCTCGCATCATTGAGACCATAATTTGATCTGCGGCAGGAATTTTTTTAATCTGATTTTCTAAAGAAAATTTTTCCTTTCGCAATTGATCAATTCTATTACGTATTTCAATAACGAAAGGATGCTTAGTCGTATAATTCTGTAATAATGCAATTCGCTGTAATGACAGTGAAGTAATTTGTTTTTCAACACCTGCCAACTGACTCATTAATGCTTGTGTCTCAAGTTTAATATCTATTTTTCCACTGCTCGCACGATAACGATTCAAGGTCGTTTCTGAATCATCTAAAGAAGCTTTAACGGCAGGCAATTGATGCTCATAGACCTCTAGCATTTTTTGTGATTCTGAAGATTTGCGTGAAATATCTAAATCTTGAACCACATCAGCAATAGTATTCAATATTTCCCCAATGCGCACAGGGTCAGTATCTTTCATGTTCACTTGCATAATACCTGTTTTTTCTCTACCGCCCTCGTCTAAAGATTCAATTTGTATTCGTGGGATAAGACTATTCACAATACCGATATCTGAATAACGAAAAAGATCAAATTCAGCATTTTTGTTCGCCGTAATAGAGTTTACTTGGATGACAATACCCTTATTACTATTTACTAGTGTTTTTTTGGTTTCGCCTGAAATCAATATATTTCCATCATGATCAAATAATTGAAAATGAGTAGGATCTATTACTTTTAATCGTAAGGATTTACCATCATATTGATCAGGAACAATGAGTTGACCAACGAGAATATGGCCTTGTGATCCAGGCCATATTTTCTCTAAAATGGAGGTGCTATGTGGACGAATATTCAGACCTAACCCTAGTTTTTTTACCACAGGACCTAACACGACACGAGATTTAATCAATTCCATTTGGGTAGCGGTTTCATTTACTTCACTGCTGACAGCCAGCTGTTGAAATAAATTCATTTTTCCAGACTTTCCATCATCTACTTGAAGCAGCATATTCTCAGTATATTGATAAGGCTGATATAAAACATAAGCAATTGACAGTAATATAACTACTCCCATTGAAATTAAAATTAATAACTTATTTTCGAAAAAAATATAAATCAAAGCACGAAAATCAACATCTATATCAAGCCCGCCTAAGTTACTATTTGATTTATTAGTCACAGAATTCATCTCACTTTTCCATTATTCTAAGAATTTCTAATACTCGCCTGCGTATAAAAATAACCCTGAATCGTAGGCATAAACTCATTAAGAAATCTATTCCAATTCGTCATGACTGCAGATGAAACATAAATAACATCGCTCGGTTGCAAACGAAAATTCTCTGCTAATAATAATAAATCTGGTGTCCTTGCATCCAACCAATAAATCGTAGGATGAGTGAAATAGCCACGAATGACGTAAATATGTTGTGTATCAGCTGCATTGGGATCAAAACTGCCTGACAGCGTCAATGCATCAGCAATTGACATCGATTGGTCATTCAGCGGAAGCAATCCGGGTTTCATGACCTCACCTAATACATACACTTTTTTACTTCTATAATCCGCTACACGTACCATCACTTGGGGATTGGGGATATAGACTCTTAAACGATGAGTCAGTTGAGCCTGTACCTCATCAATGGTTTTTCCACCCACATCAACATATCCAACTAGAGGAAAATAAATCTTCCCCTTATAATTTACTAAATATCCTGATGTTCCAGCTGCTTGAGTAGAATTTGTAGGATTCAACGCTGTCGTTTGCGCGGGTGTATTAAATTCCGGATGCCGCCAAACAAAAATGTTAAGCACATCTTGTGGCGCTACATGGTAAATATAAGCAGAAGAAGTCGGATTCTTGACCAAAAAAGAAGGTGTAATTGGAATAACAACCGGATTAACGTTAACAATTTTTGGCGTTTCAATTTTACGCATAGAGCTCACATTGATGCCGCTCATGCCTGGTAAGAAACTATTATTACATCCTCCTAATAAAGTTACTAAGAGAAAAAAAACGATGGCTCTAATTTGCATATCAACATCCGTTACTTATTCGTATCGTTTATGAAAGTAGGGTTATTTCCATAAACGCTTATGCCAATCTTGCACACCCTGTTCGATGAGAGACAGCGTGTGTTCGAATACTTGGATTGAACGTTTGTAGGGATCAGGAATGTCAAAACCACCCCATTTTCCCAAGCGGTGTACTCTACCACAAACTACTGGAAATCTGTATTCTAGTTGTTTTTGATGCTCCAATTCCATCACTAAAATTAAATCAGACTGCAAGGCTATCTCTATTGTAATTTGACGCGCCCGATGTAAACTGATATCAACATTTTTCTTTTCTTTCATCAATTGTTGCGCACATAAATCTGCAGGATGATTAACCATAGCGGTAATGCCCGCTGAACTAATTTGAATTTCAGGATAGCTTTCTGATAACTGATACTTTAATAAACCTTCAGCTATAGGGCTGCGGCAAATGTTACCCATACAAATTATTAAAATATTTTTTATCATGTGATGCCTAATTGATCCGATTTTAATTCTATGACTTTATGAGAAACCAATTGATACTCAGGCACCACTTGGCATAAGAGCGAAAACAATTTTGACTCGTCATGCATCACGTAAGCCTCCTCCATTTGATTTAATTGATTTAATAATGTTGTCCAATTACAACGTTGCGCCTTAGCTCTATGGATTTTGGGATGTATAGTTGGACTTAATTGCTCTCCCGCATAAAATAGCTCTTCATGTAATTTTTCTCCAGGTCTTAATCCCGTATATTGAATATGGACATCTTCGCCTAATATTTTACCCGACAATCTAATGAGCTGTTCTGCCAGATAGCTGATCTTTATAGGTTCGCCCATATCTAAAACAAATATCTCTCCACGTCCGCCAAGTGAAGCAGCTTGCATAATCAGTTGACTGGCTTCAGGAATCGTCATAAAAAAACGTGTCATATCAGGATGGGTGACGGTCAAAGGTCCGCCTTCTTGCAGTTGCGCTCTAAAGCGCGGGACAACACTGCCCGCAGAATCTAACACATTCCCAAATCGAACAGTAATAAATTGTGTACTTGAATGGTCATTAAAATTCTGACAGAAAATTTCTGAAGCCCTTTTAGTTGCGCCCATGATATTGGTTGGATGCACTGCTTTATCTGTTGAAATCAATACAAACGTTTTGACTTCATGCGCAACAGCTTCTTCAGAAATTATTCTAGTGCCAACAATATTATTATGTATGGCCACTCGTAAATTAGTTTCTAATAATGGCACATGCTTGTAAGCAGCCGCATGGAAAATCAATTCAGGACGAAATTTTGCCAATGTGTTTTTAATTCCCTCTCTATCCGTTACGCTGCAGAGAATACAATTTAAATTTAAGTTAGGGAATTTTTTACGCAATTTCATTTCGATAGAATATATATTGTATTCACAATTATCTACGATAATTAAATTGGCAGGTGCAAGGGAAGCTAGTTGTGTGCTTAACTCAGAACCAATTGAACCACCGCCACCTGTAACCAATACCGTCTTATTCATGATATAGACACAAATTTTTTCCCAAGCTAAATTAATTTGTTCCCGTCCTAACAAATCTTCCAGCGAGACTTCACGCAATGCATTTATGCTCACTCGACCTTCAGTCAATTCTTTTAGACTGGGAAGTGTTTGAAAAGGAACATTGGCTCTCTCACAAAAACTGACTATCCGACGCATATTAGAAGAAGAAGCTGAAGGCACAGCAATTAAAATGAGCTCAATTTGTAATTCTTTCACTAAACGAGGAATATCTGGAGAACTACCCCGAACACGAATTCCGTGAATCTCCTTACCTAGAATCGCAACATTATCATCAACAAATGCAACAGCCTGAAATCCTTCTTTTGAATAACGACTGAGATTTCTAACTATGCCATCACCAGCACTTCCTGCTCCAACTATCAAAATACGTTTACCGTTATGAAAAATACTTTGGTAGTCCTTCAACCAACGAAAGAAAACTCTTGGCGCCGATAGAAATAAAATCAATAGCATTCCATACACAATCGGTATAACACGTGAAGGCATATTTATTTTGGTATAGATATAAGTAAAAACAATAATACCTAATACACCAATACTGGTTGCATTAACTATTCGAATCAAATCTGGAATTGACGCAAAGCGCCATATCCCTCTGTATAATCCGCAATAATAAAAACTACATGCTTGAATGAATATCAATCCAGGCAGTAAAGTAAACACGATGGGAGGAAATTTTTGAAGATTCATACATAACGAGAATGCAGTAAACCACGCTAGAATGACCATGGACATATCAATGCAAAAAATCATTACTAAACGGCAGTTACGCAAAACTTCTATCATGTAACATCCTTGCTTGATAAATTTTTATATTACAACTTCTTCTGTCGCATGCGAAGCTTGTTTTATAACTTGAGTAATAATTTTTGCCATCTCTTGCATATTATCTTCTGTCAAAGTGGGATGCACTAAAAACATTAAACTCGTTTCTCCCAGCATTTTAGCAACTGGAAATCTTGTTTGCGGTTGTAAATTTGCGTTGATGAACGCTTGCTCTCGATATATCTCGCTACAGATACCTGTAAAACAGGGAACTCCTCTCGCTAAAATTTCTTGCATAATTCTATCTCTATTCCAACCTGATTTTAATAATTCAGGACGAACAAAAGTATAATATTTATAATAAGCGTGTTTTATTGATGCTGGAGGTTGAGTCAATCGCAACGCAGCCAATTTTGCAAAAGCTTCTGAAAGAATCGCCGCATTGTTTTGACGAATTTGAATCCAGGTAGGTAATTTTTTCAATTGCAACCTACCAATCGCTGCTTGCATTTCAGTCATGCGCCAATTGGTGCCAAATGATTCATGCACCCACCGAAATCCGGGTGAATATTCTCGATGGTAAACTGCATCATACGATTTGCCATGATCCTTAAAAGCCCAAATTTTCTCCCAGATTTCTTTATTATTTGTTGTAACCATTCCACCCTCGCCTCCTGTGGTAATGATTTTATCCTGACAGAAAGAAAATGCAGAAACATCGCCCCATCCACCCACTTGCTTACCTTGGTACAAAGCGCCGTGAGCCTGTGCACAATCCTCAATCACATAGAGTTTATGTTTTTTTGCTAACGAGTTGATCGAATCCATTTCACATGGCCAACCTGCAAGATGCACCACAATAATTGCTTTTGTTCGTTTAGACAGAACCGCTTCAATCGATTTCGCCGTCATATTCTGACTTACAGGATCAACATCAGCGAGAACTGGAGTCGCCCCACGCATAACAGCCGCACTGGCTGAAGCAATGAATGTTCGACTCGTTGTTATCACCTCATCACCCTCTCCAATATTAAGGGCATATAAAGCAGCCTCTAAAGCGACCGTACCATTCATTAATGAAACAGCGTACTTTACTCCTACCGAGTTAGCATATTCTTCTTCAAAAATTCGACACTGCTCTCCTGTCCAGTAGTTAACTTTATTCGAACGTAAAACAGCGCTAACTGCTTCAATTTCCTGTTCAGAAAAAGCTGGCCAATGAGGCCAATCAAATTGATTTTGTTTTATAGTTTCATTTTTTATTCCAATCATTAAGAAATCCTTTTTAGATGCTGTCATGTCACAAAATTTATGGTTTGTTGAGTAAGTTCTAACGTTTTTAATCTTACACCAGCTATCCACAAACTGAAAATATAGATAATCGCCGATGATATCATCAACAAAGCTAAATGCATTGCTCTCCATACCCATAAATGGTTTATCCATATTTGAACATTATTCGTAACAAAATATAACCATAGTGCTACTATGCTATTTGCAAAAAATAACTTCATAAAAAATAGCTTCCATCCTGGCAAAGGAACATATATGTTTAATCGTCGCAAAAAATAATATAAGAAAATGCTATTAAAAAGTGCAGATAAAGACGTCGCCATAGCAATTCCAGCATGCGCGAAACGATGAATAAACATAATATTAAAAATAAAGTTAAGTATCATTGCCGCAAGACTAACTATTACGGGGGTTCGCATATCCTGCCTAGAATAAAATCCCACTATTAATATCTTAATTAAAATTAATGGAGTTAAGCCAATCGCAAAAACAGTCAGGCTTTTACAAGACATTGCAACAGCATATCCATTTAGAAGACCATGTTGAAATAACGTGCTTAACAAGGGCCCGGCTAATAGCGCAATAAATATTGCGCTGGGCAACCCCACTAATAACGCAGAGCGAAATGCCCAATCTAATATTTCTGAAAAATAGTGGACCGATTTAACTAAATTACAGCGAGCCAATTGGGGTAATATGACAGTGCTTATTGCTACTCCAAAAATACCGATAGGCACATCTATTAATCGATCTGAAAAATATAACCAAGAAATACTGCCCGATTGCAAAAGAGAAGCAAAATAGGAATCTAAAAAAAGGTTTATTTGCCATACAGATACACCTAGTAATAAAGGTATCATTAGCTTAATGACTCTTTTTACACCCGGATTAGAAAACTTAACTTGAGGTCGACCTAATATCCTATATGGTTTCAAAAACCATAATTGAAATCCAAGCTGGATAACAGCCGCGATCACAATTGCCCATGCCAAAACGTAAATTGACACCTCTGCTTTTGAACAAAAACATAAAGCGGCGATTATCATAGCAATACTAAGCAAAGCGGGTGTGATAGCAGGAACCCAAAAGCGATTATACGTATTTAAAATGGCACTAAAAAAAGCAGTCAATGATGATAATATCAAAAAAGGAAACGTGATTTGCAATACTTTAACTGTCCAAGTGAACTTTACTCCACCCACTAAGAATCCTGGCGCAATGAGCTTAACAATCCACGAGGAAAAAAAAATGCCTCCCAACGTAATAATTAATAAAATAAAAGTCAGCGTTCCAATCATTGAAGCGATGAAATATTTCAATTGTTTTTCGTTTGATTGATTTTGATATTGAACAAGCACAGGTATAAAAGCCTGCGAAAGAGAACCTTCCGCAAATAGCTGACGTATTATGTTTGGAATTTCAAACGCAATCGAAAACGAATCCCATAACGCTGTTGCACCAAACAAACTTGCCATAACAACATCTCTAATAAACCCCAATACTCTTGAGATCATAGTCATACTTGCAACAGTATATATAAATTTATTTATACTCTTAATCATGAAATTTATCGCACAAATTAATTCGCCTGTTAAGAACCTTGGACAGATTCTGATATATTTCAACGAGCAAGCAATAATCCCTTTCTCAATAATGCCTCATAAATTGTAGAATTATGGATAAATCTTCCTAATTTAAAAGGAATGAGTCGCCCAGCAAACCCTAATTTAAAAAATAATAATGGATCATCTGACGCTGAAGTAACTCCTCCTCCCAAATGTGCAAATTGACATCCCATTTTTTGAGCATAGATAAATGCTTCATGAAGCAATAAGTTTGTAGCACATAATTGCTTACCTATGTCATTCGAAGCAGACAAATGATATTCAAGAGTTTTGTGTTGGATAAAAAATATTGCTCCGCCTATTATTTCATTATCTAAAAAAGCAAGCAAACGAAATGCATTTTCTAGATTGAAAATACCCTTAAAATAAGAATGATTGAAAAAGTAATTTTCTTTTGCATTAATTTTTTTCATTAACTCATAGTATAGACCCGGAAAAATAGCTAAAAACTCCTCTGGGGATGCAAGCTTAATAACCACACCATTTTTTATCGCTTTTTTTATCGCAGTTCTTACTCTAGTGCTATAACTGCCCAATAAGTTGTTTGACGCTAGATCCACGCATACAGTATTTCTGACAGTTGTCACATCGCCATAGTAATATCGCCAATTGTTGATAAGAGGATGGAATCGAATTGTCTCTACAACAATATCCTCCTGCTCACACCACAATCTATAATTTTCTAATACTTTTTTAATAAATATCGGATCTTCAGAAGTTGCCACAGGGCCGCCATACCCATAAGCAGAAATAATTTCGTAATAATCGGTTTGTGGAATTAAGCATTTATGAAAAGGATGAAAATAAGCATTTATTTCATCTTCGTATGAAAAAAAAGCGGGCTCCAACGTTGATCTATTTGCATCAGCAACAACATAACTTGGATTCAAGCCAGGAAAATTCAACAGCTCTGCATGCTTATTTAAAAACATGACCGCATCAGCAAGCATTCCATTCATAAATCTTTTCCTAGATTTATACCTCTTAAGATTTCATAGATATAATTAATGCCAGAGCTCGTCAAGAAAATTTAGAATTGTACTGGCCAAATTTTCTTGACTCATAAAAGAATATCTCTTAATTTCATCTTTTAACTTGAGAGCCTAACGTTTTCTATAGTTAAACACTAACCAATTGACTTTAATAAAGTTTTTCTATATTACATTATAGCGAGATCAATCATTAAAAAATCAATGCGTTAGTGCGAGATTCGGACTATCAAGCTATTGACGTTTGCCATCACTCCATTAGGATCACAAGTATGCATGTTTCTATTATTATTACAACATATAATGCCGAGAAGTTTATTTTGAGCACCCTTAATTCCATTCTTGCGCAAACATATAACTTGTACGAAGTGATTATTATTGATGATGGATCTACAGATAAAACCGTCGATGTAATTAATCAATTTATTTCGAATCATCATGCAGAAGAATTCAAATTATTTCTTATGCAACGCTCAGGGCGCGCTAACGCATTACAATTTGGCATTTCAAAAGCAAAGCATGACTGGATTGCCATTCTTGATGCAGATGATTTATGGCATGAACGTAAACTTGAGATCCAAGTAAAGTATCTTAAGCATTACAAGATTTACTTTTTAGCCGCTCGTTGCGTCGTATTCCAAAATGAAAATGAAATTGATACAGCCCGATTGATAGATGGCAATATAAACTCCAAACTCATTAAATCAATCAAATTAAACGAAATGTTGCGCTGTAACAAAATCTCGCATATCTCTGTGTTATTTTCTAAAAATTTCGCGAATTATAATACCGCGCGGAAAAAACAAATTGATTATGAGCTATGGCTACGATTACTTTCGCAGAATGTGCCCTTATATATTTTAGATATCCCATTAGCGTATCACAGAGTCCATGACGGACAGTTCTTTGAGTCAAGCAACAGATTGATATACTCAGCTAGCGCTACATTGCTGCAACTTCATTATTGCATAAAAAATTACAAACCATTGTCAGCAGTATTTGTAATAACTAAGATTTTTTATTACATCTTTGTCAGCAAAAAAATGAGATTGAAATTTGCAAATTTGAATCTTTTTCGTTAAGATTCTCGGCTACAAGGGAGAGCTTAGTATGGAAAATGAAAGATACACAAAGACCATTAAAAATCGATTTGAAAAAGATGCTGTTGCATTTGATGCAATCTACAGCAAAGAAAACGGTGAATTTCACACGTGGTTCAACAAAACCTTCAGAAAACCTGTTTTTGAAAGATTTGACGTTGCTTTTCGCACTCTTTCCGACTTAAATGGTAAGACCATTTTAGACATAGGTTGTGGTTCCGGCATTTATTCTATCAACTTTGCGCTCCGCGGTGCTGCTAAAGTTGTGGGCGTCGACTTTTCTCATGCAATGCTTAATATTGCAAAAAACCGAGCTAAAGAGCAACAAGTTGAATCAATTTGTGATTTTCAATTGAATGATTTCAACAAGATCACTTTCAATGAGAAATTTGATTACTCTATCGCCATGGGAGTTTTCGATTATTTGCAAGATCCTATCTCTTTTTTACGCAAAATGAAATCCGTAACGAAAAATACAATTATCGGCTCTTTCCCAGGATATTCGTTAATCAGAGGTCCTCTCCGCAAGTTAAGATATGCTTTAACCTCAAAAGGATCTGTACATTATTATAGCCGCGCTGACATGGAGCGGATTATCCATGAAGTTAAATTTCAACATAGTGAAATTATACCTGTTAAAACAGGCAGTGGATTTATCTTAGTTGCAACACCTTAAACTCTACGCTAAGGCTCTGTGTAAAAAATAATCATCCCGCAGAGCCTAAGAGGAACAATTAGTGATTAAACGCAATTTGGATCTTTTTATTTCTACATTTTGCATTATAGTGCTGCTTCCTCTTATTGTGATTATTGCCCTACTCATCCTTCTTGAAAGCGGAAGGCCCGTTTTCTTTATTCAGAAAAGAGTAGGCAAAAATAAAAACCTATTTAATATGTACAAGTTTCGCAGCATGCGAGTCAACAATATTGACCCTTTTCAACTTGGACCAATAAAGCACTCGCATCAACTTGTAACAAAAGTCGGTTATTTTATTCGCCGCACAAAACTTGATGAGCTACCCCAATTACTCAATGTCATTAGATGTGAGATGAGCCTGGTAGGACCTCGCCCCTGCTTGCCTGAAAGATTGGACCAAATGAATCACGATGAATGTCGTCGTTTTGATGCATTACCAGGCATAACTGGATGGGCTGAAGTGAATGGTAATCTAGAGTTAGACTGGAATGAGCAGTTGTTACTTGATTTATGGTATATCAATAATCAATCAACTCAATTAGACTTGAAAATTCTAATTAAAACATTTTTTGTATTGATACTTGGCTCTATCAGAAATGAAAAAGCATTAAACCTCGCAAAAAAAACACGCTTCACATAAATAAATTTGACTTGGAAAATTAATAATGAATGTGCTAATAATTGCTCCTCATCCAGATGATGAAGTATTAGGTTGTGGAGGGGTGATTGCGAAGCTATCCGCCCAAAAAAATGATGTCTACGTCGGAGTTATCACATCCGGCATATCTCAATTATCAGCGCAACAAATTGAAACAGAAAAAAAAGTGGCAACTGAGGCAAATCAATTATTAGGCGTAAAAAAAACCTTTTTTTGTGATTTACCCGCTGCCGAACTGGACACAATTGCACATCGTAAAACAAATGAAGCCATTGTTACCTTATTACGCAACACCGAACCTGATATACTTTTCGTTCCTTTCTTAGGGGATATTCATTTAGACCATCAGCATGTATTTAATTCTGCGCTTGTTGCTGCTCGTCCGATTCAAAAGAAATATCCTAAAAAAATTTATGCCTATGAAACACTTTCAGAAACAAACTGGAATGCTGCATACCTCACACCGGGTTTTCATCCTAACGTTTTTTTTGATATATCTTCTTATCTGGATTTGAAGTTACGAGCATTTGAAATATATAAAAGCGAAGTTAAACAATTCCCACATGAACGCTCATTAGAAACTTTAAAAGCTTTAGCAACTTTAAGAGGCAGCACTGTACACCTTCCCGCAGCAGAAGCCTTTGTGCTTATTCGAGAGGTTGGTTGATATGAGTTATTCTCATATCGAGTCTAGTTATCCTTCATCTCTAGCAAGAAGGGGAATAATCGACAAATTCATCTTATTATCAACATATGTTCTTTTTTTTCTATTGCCATGGTATCTCAATGGATTAGGAAACACTCAGCCTGCAGATATCGCGTTATTTTCAGCTATGATTTTTCTTATTTTAAATCGTGGTTTTTATGGATTGAATTTAGTCTCACGCTCAAAAGCATATGCAGCCTTAATATTCTTCCTAGTTTACGCCATTGTTCGATTTTGCACATCAATCATTAATGAGCCAAATGATGCGTCCATTCATCTTTTAATTGAAAATATTTATTATTTAATAATGCTGATTTCACTTGTTTCTATTATTTTTTATTTTTATGCAACTCGCACACACCAAGAATTTTATCGCATTATGATAAACTGTCTGATTATTACGATGTTATTACCATTAATTAATTTAATCATCGGCAATTCAATTCATCTTAATTTAACAGACGTACTCGATGATAATAGCATTGATAGAGCAATGCTAACGTTTAAGAATGCAAATCAATTAGGTTTTTTTGCGCTTACTAATTTATCAATATTTTTTTATATATCCCTTTATTCAAAGAAACAAAATATTGCTATCAATAAGTTAATTTCATTATTTATCATCAACGTCAATTTCATTTTTTTATTATTATCTCAAAGCAGAGCTGCCGCCCCTGCTGTTATCTTATACGCCTTATCATATGCATTTATTTTCAGAATTCGTTTACAAAAAGGATTATTAATTATACTTTGGTGCTTAATTTTCTGCCTTGTTCTTACTTTATCAGCTAAAATGATTTTGGCGTTAATGCTTGCATCTAGAGGATCAATGACTTCTTGGACCAGCTCGGGTTTAATATCAGAAGTTTATGACCGTGCATTTCAAGGAGCATCTTTCAATCTTAACTATTTCAGCTATTTTTTATTTGGGTACGGCTCTGAGACCAACCCATGGCGTGTCGATCACCTTGAGTTCCATAATAATTTTCTATCTATCTTTAACCAACTTGGTATACTTGGCTTAATTTTGTATTCCTATTTAATATTTCGACACCTTATCGATTTATATAAAAAGAATTTTATATATATTATTCCATTTTTGTGTTACCTATTTTATTCACAATTACAATATGCATTCAGAACACGGAATAATTGGGTGTTTTTTGCTGTATTGATATTTGTGATATTAACTCCTCTTAGAAAAAACAAAAATAATCTCATAACATAACTATTGGATTCTCTATGTGCGGTATAGCTGGCGCAATTAATTATTATAAATATGATTTAGATAAAATCAAATTTTCCTTATATCATAGAGGACCAGATGAACAAAATATCCATATTGAGGAAAATATTGCGTTTGTGCATACACGTCTAGCCATTCAAGACATTGCCAATGGTAAGCAACCTTTTTTCTTTGAAAACCATACTATTATTTTTAATGGTGAAATTTACAATCATTTAGAATTAAGAAAGCTATTGCCAAATACCAGATTCAAAACCATGTCTGATACTGAAACATTATTACATCTTTATATCCGGTTTAAACATGCTTGTTTTGATCTATTTGATGGTATGTTCGCAGTGGCAATTTATGATAAAAACCAGCAATCACTCATGATTGCTAGAGATAGAGCAGGGAAAAAACCGCTCTATTTTTTTCAAGACAAAGATAGCTTTTTGTTCGCGAGCGAATTAAATACAATAAAAAGTGTAGCAAAACTTACCATTGATCATGATGCAATTAATGCATTTCTAAGATGCGGTTTTATTTATAACACAGCGACGCCTTATAACGAAATTAAAGAATTAGAAGCTGGCACTTATATAGAGCTCAACACTCGTACGCTGCAATTCACATCTAAAAAATATTTTGATATCACAACGCATTATGAAAAAAATCAATTAAGACATTCTGAAGCTGATATTTTAACTAAGTTAGAAAAAACATTATCAAAGAGTATCAAAGATAGACTATTAAGCAGTGATCTAGAAGTAGGCATTTTCCTTAGTGGCGGGATAGATAGTAATTTGATCACTGCACTAGCGTCGCAATACCAAAAAAATGTTAAAACCTTCACTGTTAAATTTTCATCTGATTACGATGAGTCTCATTTAGCAAAATTGACAGCCCAACAATACCAAACAAAGCACATTGAAATTGATATTTCTCAATCACTCAATAATATTAAGACAGATATAGAAAAAATCCTCGTCAACTACGGCGAACCATTTATGGATAGTAGTGCTATACCGAGTTACTACATAGCTAAAGAGGCAAAACGTCATGTGACAGTAGCACTAACTGGAGATGGCGCAGATGAATTATTTGGCGGATATCGTCGCTATGTTCCACTAAATAATTACCTGTTACGTTCAATTAAATATATTTCCTTTATCCATCGCTTATTACCTACTCCGAACAATAAAAAAAGCTTTTATAACTATTTTTTTCGTCTTCTTGGATTACATAATAAAAAAGGTCTCGATTATTATTTATCAGCCACATCCGATGTTTTTGAAGATGTTTATTCATTTAAGACGAATCATATATTCAATGAAATGGAATCCGTCATAAAAAACACTCAAAGCAAAAAGTTATCCCCGTTAGCACAAATGATGATTTTAGATTTTAATGTTATTTTACGTACAGATTTGATGGTAAAAATGGACATCGCTACTATGAGAAATTCATTAGAAGTAAGAAGTCCTTTTTTATCAAAATACATGCTGGAATTTGCGCCAACAATTCCTGACAAATATAAAATCAACCGTTTCACTACAAAATATTTATTAAGGCAGCTTGCTAAAAAACATCTTCCTGCTGCCTTAATCCATCAACCAAAAAGAGGATTTGAAATTCCGCTAATGCAGTGGGTAGAGAATGATTTAAAAGATTCTATTTTCGCTTCTTTAAATAATAATTGTTTTTCTTTGAATTTTATTGATTCACAATTTTTACATAAGTTATTGGAAAATAAATTAACTATTTCAGCAAACAGAAGAGCAAGTATTTTATGGAATTTATTTTGTTTAGAGGTTTGGTACAAAAATGAAAAAAACTTTTTTAATAGTAGCAAGCTACGCTGAATCATTCCTCAATTTCAGATACAATCTTATTAAGGAGTTGGTTTCACAAGGCTATTCAGTCATTACGTGCGCGCCAAAAAATGATAATGTATCCTCAAAATTGTCCGAACTAAACGTGAAGTTTATCCCAACTTCATTGAATCGGACTGGCTCTAATCCTTTTTCTGATTTATTTTATATTCTAGAACTAGTTAAAATTATGAGAAATACCAAGCCAGACATTGTTTTCAGTTATGCGCATAAACCCGTTATTTATGCTTCAATCGCAGCAAAAATTGCAAGAATACCAAAGATATACTCGATGATTACTGGCATGGGGTATGTTTTCTCTGATAGCAGCACTAAAAGTAAATTTCTTAGTTTAATTGCAACTGTTTTATTCAAAATTTCTCTAAAGTTCAACAATATAATATTTTTTCAAAATATTGATAATTTAGAATCATTTTTAAAAATGAAAATCATCAACCAACATACCAAAACTGTACTCATCAATGGATCAGGAATCGATACAGAATTATTCAAACCAGCTACACTACCTGATTCAATTTCTTTTCTCTTAATCGCACGTTTGCTTATAGACAAAGGTATTCGCGAATATATTGCTGCTGCAAAAATAATAAAAAATAAATATCCTAATACAATTTTTAAATTAGTTGGTTGGATTGATACTAATCCTAATTCAATTTCACAGCATGAATTAACCTCTTGGATTAATGAAGGTATCATTCAATTTTTTGGAAAATTAGAAGATGTACGCCCTATCATTACACAATCTTCAATTTATGTTTTACCCTCATATTGTGAAGGTACACCACGGACAGTACTAGAAGCGATGGCAATGTCACGACCTATAATCACCACAGATGCTCCTGGCTGTAAAGAAACTGTAATTGATGGTATTAATGGATTTAAGGTGCCGGTAAAAAACATACAGCAACTTGCTGATGCAATGGAAAAATTTATTATTGACCCCCAACTTTGTGACAAAATGGGGCATCAAAGTCGAGAATTAGCGTTAAAAAAATATGATGTAAATACAGTAAATCAAACAATAATTAATGCAATACAAACGACATAACAGGAAAATACCTTATGTATAAACAATATGAAGAAATCAATATTGGCGATACTGCGAGCTTTACCCGCACCATTACTGAACAAGATATTCGCCAATTTGTTGAATTAACAGGTGATGATAATCCACTTCATACTGATAATGAATTTGCACTTAGAACATCCTATAAAAGACCAGTTGTGCATGGCATGCTTACCGCATCATTTATTTCAACTTTAGTTGGGAAATATTTACCTGGACCGGGAGCGCTTTGGATAGCACAAAATTTTGAATTCTGTCTACCTGTCCGGTTAAACGATACACTTCATATTCATGCAACAGTCTTATCAAAACATGCGGGACAAAGAGCTTTAACGTTAACCATGGAAGTCAAAAATCAACACAGCCAAATCATCTTAAAAGGTGAAGGCAAAATAAAAATGCTAGAGATTGAAATAAAAGAAAATGAAGTTGAAACAAAACCCATAAAAAAAGTGACAATTATTACCGGAGCAAGCAGAGGAATTGGAGCAACAACTGCCCTATATCTTGCAAAACAAGGCCACACTGTCATTATTAATTACTTGAGCAATCATTCTGATGCCGAAAAAATAATGAATATCATCAAGGAGCAAGGCGGTAACGGTCAAATTTACCAAGCAGATGTCACTGACATGAATGCAATAATGAAAATGGTTGCTCATGTCACCTCAACCTACGGCAGTATTACAGGTTTAGTCTGTAATGCAACAAGTAAAATTATTGCAAAAACGTTTGATGAACTTTCATGGGATGATCTTCAAGATCACTTAGATATCCAGTTGAAAGGAATGTTCAATTGTGTCAAAGCTGTACTTCCTCATTTTGAAAAAAATAAAATGGGATCAGCCGTTATCATGGGTAGTGTTGCAACGGATAATGTTCCACCTGTTAAATGGGCAGGATATACTTTAGCAAAATCCGCTCTCAGTTCACTAACAAAATCATTGGCTTTAGAATATGGACCAAAAGGTATTCGTTTTAATTTAGTTTCTCCTGGCATGACTGATACTGATCTAATTGCTGATATTCCGGAAAAAGCAAAATTATTAGCAACAATGCAAACTCCTTTGCGCAGGCTCGCAAAACCACAAGATATTGCTCAAGCCATTTCATTTTTATTAAATGATGAATCATCTTATATCTCGGGTGAAACATTACGAGTATGTGGAGGGCAAATAATGCTATGAGAACATTAACAGAGATTCATAATACTATTATCAAAGATGGAATTGGGGGGGTATTATCTGCTATTAATGAAATTGATATTTCTAATTCTACATCTAGCAAACCTGTTTCTATCTATTTTTTAATGAATTACACTATTAATCCAATTGAACCTCTCCTAAAATTATATCTTTACGAATCTGGCTTGATACCGAATATTGTTTTTGGTAATTATGACAATGTGATGCAAGAAATATTAACAACTCATTCTGCATTATATAGTGAAAAATTTGATCTTATCATTTGCTCACTCATGTATTCTCCGCTGGATTCAACTTTTTTAAAAAAATTAGAAAATGTAGAAATTTTTATTACCGAATTAAAACAATATTTTGATTTGCTACTATCAAATACAAGTTCACTTATCCTAATAAACACATTACTTTTACCTTTCACATCGGAAAATGGCATTGCCTCTAATACAACATTAAGTCGAACTGAAGCAATCCTGGAAATAAATCAATTTGTAAGGACATATGCACGTCAGCATGCTGGGCGATGTATTATAATGGATTGGAATCGTTATATACAATTGCTAGGAGAAAGTAATAGCATAGATTATCGTTATTGGTATATGTACAAAGCTCCCTTTAAAAAAGCATTTTTGAGTTATTATGCGAGTGACATTACAAAAGTCGCTAAAGCAATCAACGGCCGAACAAAGAAATGCCTCATTTTAGATTGTGATAATACTCTATGGAAAGGTATCATTGGTGAAGATGGAGTTTCAGGAATAAAACTCGATAACTATGATTATCCAGGAAAAATTTTTTACGACTTTCAAAGAAGCGTAGTCGACTTATCAAAGCGTGGCGTAATTATCACATTATGTAGCAAAAACAATGAAAACGATGTTTGGGAAGTTCTTGAAAATCACCCACATTGTTTGTTAAAGCGAGAGCATATAGCGGCTTATAAAATCAATTGGAAAAATAAGGCCGAAAATATTCTTGATTTAGTTCGTGATTTAAATATTGGTTTAGATAGTTGTGTATTCATTGACGACTCGCATAGCGAATGCGAACTAATCAAACAAGCTTTGCCTGAGGTAACCGTAATAAGGGTTCCAGATCCCATTTTTGAATATCCTACTCTATTACTCAATGAAGGATTATTCGATGGCTTAACAATCAATCCTGCCGATGCAGACAAAAATATTCAATATCAACAAGAAGAAAAAAGAAAACAATTACAAAAAACGGTTAATAATTTAAATGACTATTTAGCGTCCCTAGAGCTGAAGGCACACATTGATTTAATGGCTAATAATGAAATTCAAAGAATTTCACAGCTTACCCAAAAAACAAATCAATTCAACTTAAGTACACGACGTTATACAGAACAACAAATTAAAGATTTTCATGATTCTAGCCATCATGCAATATATGCTCTCAATGTTAAGGATAAATTTGGAAATTATGGATTAACAGGAGCGCTCATTGCAAAGCATGATAATAGCCAGGGATATATCGATACTTTCTTATTAAGCTGTCGTATTCTATCTAGAAATCTCGAATTTATCTTTCTTGAAACATGTCTGAAAGAGCTCAGCCAACAATGGAAAATAACAACGTGGCTGGCTGAATATATAAAAAATGACAAAAATATGCAGATTCAGGATTTTTTAGAAAAAGCTAATTTTAAACATTACTCTAATAATATTTATAGTATGGATATGAATGATTGGGACGGTTACAATATCAATCATATTAAAATTTTCAAGGAAAGGTTGAGCTATGCTTGAAGTACGCGTGAAAAAAGTAATATCCCAAGTATTCAATGTTCCTGCGGAAAGTATCAATGAAAACACTTCTCCAGATACACTAAAAAAATGGGATTCCTTGGGTCATATGAATCTTGTGATTGCCTTAGAAGAAGAGTTTGGTATCACTTTATCAGAGCAGCAAATAATTGAGATACTTAATTATCCTTTAATAGTGCACACAATAAAAGAAGCAGTATGCCCTGCATAAGATGAATTTATAGGATTTTAAATGGATCATTCATCTAATACTAAAATTATTCCTTATGTTGATGATTACTGGAATAGTTATCATGAGTTTGCTAAATCTGAATGGGGCGTTAATTCGTATCAAGCCCAGAAAAATTATGTCCGTTGGCTATATGATGAAAATCCTTCGCCTAATAAATTACCAACTGATTTTTTGATTGTCGTATCTACCCAGAATCGTGTGGTTGGCTGTATACACAAACTCAGAATGCCTTGGATTTTTCAATCAAATTCAATAGAAATTCCTACTATCCACAATCTTGTAGTTGATAGAGAACATCGGGGGCATTATGGCCTACCTTTAATTTTGAAATCATTACGTGCTGATGAATATGGAATTGTTCCCGGTACAGCACCGCCTCTCAGTGGAATCTTTGATAAATTAAAATGCCAACCTATCATCGTGCACTGGCACAGAAAAGTGTTAAGACCATTTACAGGAATTATGCAGCTAGTCATGCAGAAATTGCTAAAAAAATGTAATTATAGTTATTTTGTACCTGAGATAAATTTTCAAAACAATTCTCATTTCAACATAACTACTCAACCACCTCCAGATATTTTATTGAAAATTGCTAATACATTAAATAAACGGACAAATATAAATGAAGTGCATTCTTTCTGGAATGAATCTTGGTTGAAATGGCGCTTTTTCCATGAAATTGGCCCTAAGCATTTACTCATCTATAAAACGATCAATGGCACTGATGACATTGACTTCATGATTATTTCTTTAGGGCCCAGACATGGTTTAAATGTTGCCAGGCTTGTTGAATTTTCGGTAACAAACAGGGATACTTTTATTACTTTATTATCTCAAGCTGAAAATTACGCCAAAAAAGCGAGGGCACATGTTTTTTTAGCTTATATTCCGGAAACAAACACAAAGAACGTGATTCTAACGTCGAGATGGAAAAAAATTCACCCCTCTCCTGCTAATACATATTTTTATCATCGAAATAAAGAATGTTATTTTGATCGATATATTATGTCTGCCTCAACAGTTGATTGTGGATTTGAAGCAATAAGAGGTTAATATATGTCTGCATATTTTATAATTAGTTTTGATTGTGAAGGTAAATGGGGTGTTGCTGACCATTTGACAGATCATCATCGTCAATACTTTACAAATCAAAACTTGATAAATACATATACTCGAATTCTGAATCTGTTGGAAAAATATGAAATTCCTGCAACGTTTGCTTTTGTGGGTGCATTCACATTATCCGTTGAAGAATATTATTGTCATCAAGATAGATTCCGCGCTCCTAGTGTTAATGGAATAGACTGGTTAGTTAATTTTAAAAAAGAGGTGAATGCAAAAAATTTTGATGGCTGGTTTGTTCCAAAATGTCTTGAACTCGTGGAACAACATTATATCCATGAAATTGCTTCGCATGGATTCACGCATCTTCCTTTAGATGAAAAATCCATCACACAAAACGCTTTTTTAAATGAAATGGCTTTAATTAAAGATTTAACTCGTTATGGCAAAAATTCAGATTTGACTCTTGTATATCCAAGAAATCAGATTGGATATGTCGATGAATTAAAGAATTTTGGATTTATTGGATATCGAAACGACCTAGATCATAAGCAAAACACGCCATTTAACGCATTACGTCGATTAAGTAGAGAATTTAATATTTTTTCCCCAAAATCAGATCCTCATATTCAACAAACAGAATTACCTATTCGCATTCCATCAGGCCATTTTTTAAATTGGCGATATGGTGTGCGCAAAAAAATCCCTCCGCAAATCACTGTAACTCGTTGGAAAAATATGTTAGAACACGCTATAAAGAATAACGATGTCGTTCATTTGTGGTCTCACCCTCATAATTTTATTGATGGTAAAGATATGTTTAGTTTATTTGAAAATATCTTAAAAAATGTTGCTTATGAAATTAAAAATCAACGTTTAAAAGCCGTTACGCAAAGAAACTACTGCCAGCTTTTTAAAAAAAATGCCTTATATTAACCAATAAGAGAAGGAGCTCATGACTTAATGAATATGGCCAAAAAAGTATCGAAAGAAATAATTATCGAAAAATGTCTAAGCTTCTCTATTTTTGCTATTTTTTTATTTTTACCATGGTACCACAATTATTCTGGAAAAATACAGCCAGTAGATCTTCCAATTTTGTTTACTTTGTTTTTATTTATAATCAATAAGCGTTTTTTTAATTTTCATTATTTAACTATCTCGCGCAATTATTGTATTTGTTTTGCGTTAATTGGTTATACTATCATGCGTTATGGCTTTGCATATTTTCATAACAACCTTGTATTGCATGACCTTCTCGCAAATTTTTATTATCTCATTTTATTGACTCTATTTATTGATATTTTATTATATCTATACCAAACGTGTAGCTTACAACTATTTTATGAAACAATTATATCCTGCTTACTTATCGCACCTATTTTACCTTTAGGTATATTGATAGTTTTTGGTCCTAATTATGGATTAGCAAAATTACAACTAGTTGAGCCAACCATTGTTCGCCCAATATTGACGTTTAATAATGCCAATCAATTGGGCTTTTTTGCCCTGATTAATCTTTCTATATTCTTCTATTTAAATCTTTTTGTGCAAAACACCGATGTTAAAATTAATAAAGTTTTTTCATTAATCATTATCAATGTAAATTTATTACTTTTAATCTTATCAGTAAGCCGCGCGGCTACTCCCGCATTTTTACTCTATTTACTATCTTATGGATTTATATTTAAGTTTAATCTTACTAAAAAAAATCGATTAACCTGGTTAATTATTATAAGTTGTTTAGCATTTTTAGGCGTAATTTATATACAGCATCATTTACTACTGCTAAAAACCAATAACACAACCGCTATCAATCAAAGCTTCATTTATGATTTTTATGATAGAGCAATTAAAGGGATTAATTACAATTTTAATAATATTTATTTATTCTTATTTGGATGCGCTTCACAAACAAATCCTTTACGCCCTGATGGTTTAGAGTTTCATAATAATTTTTTAGGAATTTTCAATGAAATTGGTTTAATTGGTCTATCAATATATTCGGCGTTGATACTCAGTCTATTTTTTGAGTTATGGAAAAAAGGCTTTTACTATTTATTTCCTTTCATATGTTATTTGCTATATTCTGAAATGCATTACGCATTTAGAACAAGAATTAATTGGCTATTTTTTGGTATGTTGATTTTTATCATGGCTTATAAAGAGGCGACCAACCAGCGTTCTATACAACATGATCAAAGTATAGGTAACACAAAATTATATAATTGATTTCCTATTTTTTACAAGTGGTTCGATTGCGTCTGCAATTTTTTGAGATGCTAATTTAGAGCCATTATTATTCATGTGCACGACATCATAAATATATTCTCGTGTTTTCGGTATCTCTTTATCTAAATCAATAATAAGAATACCGTTTTTCTTACCTATTGCTCGAATAGTATCATTCAATGAATCAAAAAGATCTTTAAATTCCTTATATGATAAACCATAACTGAATAAAGACGATTTCATGTAGGCTATAATAGTAGGATCAGGATTAATATTGAATCGATTTTCCTGTGTCATTAATACTGGAGTAATATGTCGTATTTTGCAAATATCAATAATCGTTTGCAAATTCATAGCAAATTCATCAAGTATTTTTGCTTTATTAACGATTAATTTGGTACCTCTTTTTGCGCGAAATTCATCAGGGTTTATCTGTAAATGTCTTTGCAAATAAAATTTAAGATTGGGAAATACATTATTAGCGAACATGCTAAGCACATCTAACATGACTGGTCTTTTTTCTACAATAAGTGATCGAGTTGGATTATCATTCCAATAACTTTTTTCTACCAATAATATTACCAGATCGTTTATATTCTCCATCATAACTACAACATTTGGATGAATACTAATTACTTTATTTAATAAAATGTTTATCGAATGCATCGTGTTATTACCGCTCACTCCTGCATTGTAGGAGTTTACTTTTAGCCCTAAATTACTACTTAGTATCTTACCTACTAAATATGGAAAACGTAAATCTTCATCTACAAACGCGCATTCTGTTGTAGACCCTCCAAGAAATGCAATGGTGAAATCAGACTTGGTATAAACTGAAGATGGTATAATGAATCCATTCTCATCAGTGCGTAGCAGGAATTGTTTTCCAGCCAAGTCATCTGTTGTTTTTAGCTCGTCATTTTCTAGAATCATTTTTGCATAAAAAAATGGGCCATGTTCACGAAGTTCAATATACCGTTCCTTGCCTTTATTGATTACTTCTATTCGTGGCTCATTACAAATCTTTTCTACCAAAAAAGAAAAAATAATAAAAAAAACCAAGATTATAATAAAAATAGTTTTTTTGGGATTATTTTCAAAAATATTTCTCTTCAAACTCATCCGTGACACCTTAAAATAATGTATAAATTAATGGCGCTAATGCAGCATTTTGTGCTATTAAAATAAGCAATCCTAAAATTAACATTATTAAGATGATAGGCAATAACCAGATTTTTTTTCTTGCGCGCAAAAATCCCCATAAATCTAATAATAAATCAATCATTAATATGGTTTCCTTAAATCATTATTGGCTTCTCTAGATAAAATCCTATAGGTCATCGTATTTTTATCTACTGAATACAATCTGTTTTTTTTGGAAACACGACGAAAAAAAGCGATGAATGTAAAAATGGTAAAATATATAATAGCAAAAATTAGCCTGGTATTTACCCAGCTTAAAATATGTAATAATTTATAAGAAATTATTTTTAAAGAATTTACAAATTTAGGAATAGTCACTCCTAAAAATAAGACCATTACAATAGCTACTAATGCTATTTCAGCTAAAACCATATGATGGATTCTTGCTGACAAGATTGCAATTAATAGTAAATACAGAGAAAAAACTAAAATAAATTTCAGATTATTTTTCTCGATCGCAGTTATTTTCATATTCAATCCAAATTCACTGTTTCGCCTTTCTTAAAATTTGCCCGTAGACCAATTGACTGCTCTTCCTTTAGCAACAGTATGTTTTCTAGCACAAGCACATCAATGTGTGTGCACATAAAACACCGAAAAGCCTCTTCGGGCGTGCAAACTATAGGTTCGCCTCGAACATTAAATGAAGTATTTACGATGACTGGACAATTAGTTAATTTTTCAAATGCTGTGATCAAATGATAAAATCGTGGATTTGTATTCTCATGAACAGTTTGGATCCGAGCTGAATAATCCACGTGTGTGATTGCTGGGATAGTTGTTAATGGAGTTCTTAATTTTTCAAAACCTAATACTTGATCTACTGATTGTCCTGTAAATTGTTTTCCATTAACATTTGCGACTAATAACATATATGGACTTGAGCATTTCATATCAAACCATTCAGAAGTTTTGTCACTAAGCACGGCGGGCGCAAAGGGTCGAAATGATTCTCGGAATTTTATCTTAAGATTCATAACTGATTGCATTTTTTGATTGCGTGCATCGCCAAGAATTGAACGGTTTCCTAATGCGCGCGGTCCAAATTCCATTCTACCTTGAAACCATCCTACTATTTTTTGCTTATTGATTAGCTCAGCTGTCTTCGATAATAAATTTTCATCTGATAGATGATGATATTGAGCGCCAATGATATCTAAATATTCTTTAATTTTTTGATTGGAGAAACTCGGTCCTAAATATGAGCCAAGCATGCTATCTGTTTCTGAAGGAAAGCGTGGATTGTTTAGATGCTCATACCAAACAGACAAAGCTGCTCCTAGTGCACCACCTGCATCACCAGCCGCTGGCTGAATCCAAATATCTTTAAATATTTTTTCTCGCAAAATTTTCCCATTTGCAACGCAGTTTAAAGCCACCCCACCTGCTAAACATAAATTATCTACTTTTAATTCGCGTTGAATTGTTTTTGCTATTTTTATCACAACTTCCTCAGTTACAACTTGTATTGACATTGCGATATCCATATCATTTTGGGTTATTTCAGCTTCGGGTTGACGCGGAGAACGGCCGAATAATTTAGCAAAATTTTTATTCGTCATTTTTAACCCTGCTGCATAATCAAAATACTTCATATTCAATCGATAAGTTCCATCTTCTTTAATATCGATTAAATTATTTAAAATGAGGTCGACATACCTAGGTTCCCCATAAGGCGCTAAACCCATCAATTTGTACTCACCTGAATTCACTTTAAATCCTAAGAAATATGTAAATGCAGAATAAAGTAACCCTAATGAATGTGGGAAATGAATTTCCCATTGAGGTATCAATTTATTATCTTGCCCTAACCAAACCGATGTTGTTGCCCATTCTCCGACACCATCAAGACAGAGAACTGCCGCTTCTTGAAAAGGCGAAGGAAAAAAGGCAGATGCGGCATGGGATTGATGATGCTGTGAAAAAAGTAATGGAGCTTTTGATCTAATTCTTTTATTACTTAACTTATTTAACTCAAACTTAATGTTCTTTTTTAAAAATAATTTTTCTTTCAACCAAACAGGCATGCTTTTTAAAAAAGAAGAAAATCCATTTGGGGCAAACGTTAAATAGGTTTCAAGCAATCGATCAAAAGTAAGCAATGGTTTATCGTAGAAAATAAAATAATCAATATCGTCTATATTTAAATTGCCTTCCTGTAAACAATATAGAATGCTATTTCTCGGAAAGCTAGGATCATGTTTTATGCGTGTAAATCTTTCTTCTTGAGCACAAGCAATGATTTTATCTCTTTGTAATAAAGCAGCCGCACTATCATGATAGAAAGCCGATATTCCTAATATATTCATTCTTTATCCAATCAAATTTATAGTCATGCTGTCACTACATCGGCCATTATTTTAAATTTTTCATTGAAATGGCATAATTGTTGAAATGTTCCCTCACTTGTAATAACGCCTTTTTCAAAAAAATATATTTTTTCGCATTTTTTTACTGTTGTTAATCGGTGTGCAACTATGATTATAGTTTTTTTAGTTGCTAATAATTGAATAGCATCCATGATAGAAGATTCTGTCAAACCATCAAGCGCACTCGTTGCTTCATCAAGCACCAGTATTTCTGGATCGTGATATAAAGCACGCGCAATTCCAATTCGCTGTCTTTGACCACCGCTTAAACGTACGCCTCTTTCACCAATCACCGTATCGTATGTTTGAGGTAATTCAGTCATGACGAACTCGTGTATATTGGCAATTTTTGCTGCATTTATTACAGCATCCATATTGATTTTGTCATCAGGCACACCAAATGCAATATTTTTTGCGATACTGTTGTCTGCAAGATAAATTGATTGCGGCACGTATCCCAGATTTTTCTGCCAACGCTTCATATTTTCAGTTGTTAATATTACATCATCAACTGCTATATTACCCTGCTGTGGATGCAACAAACCCAAAATTAAATCAATGGTAGTCGTTTTTCCGGATCCGGTGGAACCCACAAAACCGATACAGGATTTAGCAGGAATGATTAAACTCAAATCATTAACAACGGGTTGTTTTGATTCAGTATAATAAAAACTAATGTTCTTTAATTCTAGTTTATTATTAAAAGGCAAAATCTGTATATTTTTATCACTTTCTGGAAGTATTGTATCAGTTTGATTGGTCATCAAATCCTGATATAAAAGATCTGTTGCTTTACGATGAACACGTATTCGAGTAACACCAACAAAAATTTGTTGTAGTGCAGGCATTAATCGATAACTGGCAAATGCATAGAGTGAAACATACGAAATAGCACTAGACACGTCATTCTTCGTAAGTACTAAATAAAAAACAATAGATAGTATTCCACCCGAAGCAATAGCTTCCAAAGCATATCGGGGTGTAAGTGAAATTACATCTGTAAATGCCTTATGATGTGCATGTTTACTTGCATGAATCGAAAATTGATCCAGAAAAACATTTTCATTATTTAATAGTTTTATATCCTTGATCCCACTTAAGGCTTCAGATGAAATTTTAAAACGACCTTGATTCGCATATATGAGCTCTTCTGACATTTTACCTAGTTTACTTTTTACAGAGGTATAAATACATGTATATACACCGCCTAACACGATCATCATCGTGATTGCAAGTGCTGGATCAATCAAAAATAACAGCGAAACAACGAACGTTGTTACAATACTTTTAGCAATTAAATCCATACCAGGAATTAATACATAGGTCGTTACTGTACTCACTTCGGATAGAATATTTTTCCCCAGTTCTGATGTATTGCGATTTAAAAAAAAGCTATAGGGTTGATTTAAATATTTGGTTAGGAGTCTTTTTGATAAAGTATATTCTCGCAAATTAGCAAATCTCAAAATTAACCACGTTGTCAACATGGTATAAACATTCCCTAAAACACACAAAACAAAGACAATCATGCCGAGAAAAATAATAAAATGATAAGGTGAATGAAAATGTAACCCATGATAAATCATGGATAATTTTACATTGTGCTCTATTGCTGATGGATTAGTTACCACAGCCATAAATGGCATAATAGATGCAACACCAACAACATCAAAAGCTGCCATAATAATCATAGCAAAAAATATACGGCGAGCCTGTTTTCGCTCTTGCCGCGTTAATATTGCAAAAATCTTTGATAATGTTTCAAACATAATCTAATTCTTTATTTTCTTTCGTCGTTGGGATGTTAGCATCATCATAAATTTTCTGGATTTGCTCTGCAATTTTCATACACACATTATTTCTTCTCGTTTTGCCTAAAAAAGCTAGAAAATCATCAGGAATATACTTACCATCACGCTCTTTTAATAATGTATAAAACTCAGATGCTAACAAACCCATGCGTACACTATCACATGCTTTTCCATTGCGAATATGTGTCTCTCTTAAATATCCTTCCAGTTTATAACCGAGCAATTCCAGCCTATTAACCCACTTCCACAATCCTACGTGTTGACCCGCGTAAATTTTATTTAAATTCAAGCGATCAAACCCATGCTGCGTCATCAATGCCATGGCTTCAAGAGGCGCCCATTTTGGATAGGAAGTTGCACCTATGACAATTGCAATTTCTGCTGTTCGATTGATGAAATCGATCGACTTTAAAGATACTGTTCCAAGCAGTAAATCTTTTTCAATATCTACTATTGCCATTAGGAGCATATCTGTTCTATCAATGCTATTTTTTATAATTTGGAATTGTTTTTCTTTTGTATTTGGATATACACCATGCATCAGATATTTGGTAATTTCTGCATCATTAAACCATTGATGCCATTCACCTTCTTCCACATCTTTTTCAAGATCAGGTGATCGTAAATAAATCTTTTTACCCACTAAAAAAGCATTTTTCATTTTTGCCTCTCCATTATGCATCATGTTTCATTTAAGAATAATTTAAGTTCATCTGAAATTTTATCGATATAACTACTACTATAATTTGTTGGAGATCCAAAACCAAAATGCTTAGCACTTGAAACAAGCGTGTAATACAGCGCAGCGACATCGGTATGATCAAATTTGTGATTGATTAAATTATCTATATTTTCTTTTATATTTCGGTAATCTCTTGCCTGATACACATTTTTAGAAATATTGTAATACTTTTCCCCAAAAGACAATACCGGCCGTTTCTGTAATAATGCCTCAAGTCCCATGGTTGACGAAATAGCTGTCACCCCTTTGCAGTATTTGATTAATTCGTAGTTATCCATCGTATCAGAAACAAATGCAACATTATGATATTGATTAATTTCCTTATAATAACTCAATGGCCTTCGACCAATACTACCCTTATGCTCTTTCACAAGCAGCCAATATCCTGCTGGTAAACTTTTTGAAATCATTTCGATAATACGTGGTTGATCATGAAGCCAGCGTCCCTGAATCAAGGTTGTCGCTTCTGGTTGAAAATGCAGAGGGTAAATAAAATAATTTAAATTTGCTAATTTCTCAATTGAAATGGCATTTTTCCTGATAAATTTCCCATATTTAACTTTCCGCAACACTCTGATAATTCTGTGATAAGGCAATGATAGAGGGTTTTTATCAAAATATAGCCCTGATGTATCTTTTAAAAAATTGATCATGTAGCGAAAAAATATTTTTACATCCTGAAAATTAAAAATGCGATAATTCATTTCCCCTGCGAGAAAATATGCGGGTTTTTTCCTCGCCTCAACATACGCTGTTAACTTTTCATCAATTTCCGCAACATTAATTGTTTGATCTTCAAAAGCTTTACATGTTTGATCAAATTTTTCTTCTAGATCGATTGGCCCACCATCGACTCGATTCGAAAAACATAATGCATCCTCAAGACCAAGATAACCTGTATACAAAAATTGTATATTATGTTCACGACAGAAAATTGAAGCAAAAAAAGAAATGTAATCATCGATTGCTTCTGCAAATACTACCTCTGCTTTTGTCTCAAGTACTTCTCGTATAAATATACGCGTCATTTCCTGCGCGATATAAAGTCGTTTTTCTTTGTCTAAACGCATTAAGTGTCTATCGGTATGAATTAATTCGGAAACACAAACATGATATTTATTTTCAATTTCAGTTAAAAATGACAAATCAATTTTAATGTTTTTTTCATTAATTATGTCAGAAATATAACTGACATGAGAGTAAATCGAATTTTCTAACGATGGATGTTTTGCATAAGCCATTCCATAAAATCGATCGAAATATTTTTTCTGCTTCAAGACTAACGATAGGTCAGTAAAATAGCGATGCTTTACACTAAACAAATAATAAACTGATCTCATTAACAATTTTCCATTTTTACCGTATTAAATAAATTAGCTATAACCCAACATCCCAAACCGCACAGTTAACCCAATACTAACAACAGGTGTATTTAGTTTATGATGCAATGAATTAATATCACTCAGACTCGCTTGCAAACCAATCGCTTTTGTCAGAGGAATATGCGCACCAATCACTGGCTCTACTATGGCACCTCCACCAACAGAAAGATTACCTCCTCCTCCCGCTCCCACAAGAAATTCGCCAAATAGATTGAAATGTTTAAGTACTTCATTTGTTTCTAAACCAGGTCCTATCATCCCTGTTGCATAACCTCCCGCGTGATTTCCACTGTATGCGCTTGCTGCTTGATAAGAAAAGAAAACATGTTTCGTAAAAAATTGATCGATCTGAAATGCAATCAGATTAATATCTGATGTTATGTTAGAGCTTTCTCGTTGTGGATGAAAATAAGTTTGATTCAGTAGTTCTAATCGCCAATTTTGAGTTTCAAAATGAGTTGGTAGTGAAATAACAGGTTCGCTTCCGTATGTCATGAAATTCAAATGATAAATTAATTCGCCTGTCGCCGTTGCTGCTTTAAGATTTCCTTTTGGAGCCCACAAATAACCACCGCTCAATCGTGCAGCAAACTGCGAACCCAAAGGAATTTCTACTCCCAGTTGTGGCTGGATAAGAACACCGCCTCCAGTTTGCACATTGCCACCACCACCTGCGCCCACTCCTAATTGCGGAATCACTGCAAGATTGTATACACTTGGTTGCCAATGCATACCTAAGCCGCCCATGATATCCATATAACCATTCGGAATTCCATGAAATGCGCCTGCCGCTTTTAAATAACCAAAAACGTGGTCAGTCAGATAATGATCGAGCTCAGCACCAACTAAGCTTATTGTTCCATCTTGTACATCCCCATTCACATTCTGTGTGCCGGGTTTCTGTCGATAGGCTTGTACTAATAAAGCAAAATCATTGCGGTTGGGTGCTAAATATTGTCCCTTAAATAGAGAAATTTCATTTAAATTAAATAAGGAATTTGTTTGATCATCCGGCGGTAAATAATAAAAATCACACGGAATATCCAGGTCCAAGCCAATTTGATGACTACGAATGATGCCGCTAGGGAAATTTATATAGCTATAATGCACACCCAATCGCGCGAGTTTCCAAGCATATTCAATTCCAATTTGTGGCCGTATCATCAATCCACCACCCACTAAGGATGAT
>Ga0207068_1029_pt1 | contig 45930 bp, 32 predicted proteins | sample Alteio_BWMinCont_23_FD_153475 | JGI IMG/M metagenome (GOLD analysis project Ga0207068, IMG submission 153475) | Enriched cells from forest soil in Barre Woods Harvard Forest LTER site, Petersham, Massachusetts, United States -... | ecosystem: Environmental > Terrestrial > Soil > Temperate forest >... | reverse complement strand
GCTTTACATCGATAAAGACGTTTCTTTTGCCGATCTCAAACAGACCATGCTTTACTTTGCCCAGGAAATGTTTGGAAAGCAAACGCAAATCCGTTTACGTCCTTCCTATTTCCCCTTTACAGAACCCAGTGCAGAAATGGATATTTCCTGCACCATCTGTGGAGGAAAAGGCTGCAATATTTGTAAGCATAGCGGGTGGGTGGAAATCCTGGGATGTGGTATGGTAGATCCGAACGTTCTTGAAAATTGTAAAATTGATCCACTAATATATTCCGGCTTTGCTTTTGGGATGGGGATAGAGCGTGTAGCCATGCTCCGTTATCAGGTAAATGATCTCCGCCTATTTTCAGAAAATGATGTGCGTTTTCTTGCTCAATTCCGTTCTGCAATCTGAGCTTACCCGTTAGAGATCTTAACGGCCGCCGTCTTCTGACGATGGTTTTCATACATGACATGGATAATTCCATCAGCCATCCCTATCTGTGGTACGATAATTTTATCGATAGAAGCTGCTTTCATGATTGTCATAAAAATCTTGGCGGCCGGAACAATTACATCCGCCCTGTCGGCATTCAATCCAAGTACCTTGATGCGGTCTTCAAATGAAAAAGACTCAATAAATTCACAGATATCTCTAAGCTTGGTAATACTTAACGGCTTATTCTGCTTCCGCCTCGACATTTTAAAAATTTTATTGATATTCCCTCCCGAGCCGATAGCGGTAAGGGGGTGATAACCATCGGTGGCTTGTTTGATCCAGTCCTTAAATTCCTTCCACTGCTCCTTTGCAACCTGCTCATGCAAAAGACGAATGGTACCGATATTAAAGGATCGTGATACAACGGATTGGTTCTTGGAAAAAAGTGTTACCTCGGTACTACCTCCACCAACATCGATATATAGGTAATCACTTGATTTATCCAGTTTCTCTGCAACATGATTGGAGTATACAATCTCCGCCTCTGTCTTCCCATCAATAATTTCAACTTTAATCCCTGCTTCTTTACGGATTCTTTCCACAATCTCATTCCCGTTCTGTGCGTCTCTCAAGGCAGAAGTGGCGCAGGCTTTAGTTCCCTGAACCTCATAAAAATCGATCAGCAGCCTGAACGATTTCATTACCGTAATCAATTTTTCAATTTTACGTTCGGATATTTTCTTTTTCAGAAAAGCATCCTCACCGAGCCTGAGTGGCACTCGCACAAGATCGGCCTTCTTGAAAATACCATCTTCACCGTTCTCATAAACATTGCATAACAGTAAACGGATGGCGTTGGAGCCAATGTCAATTGCCGCGAACTTCAAGGATAGGTTTTTGCTTTAGAGGTGGAATAGCCTGCATTTCAAAGTATTTGAATATTTCATCCTGAGAAACAATGGGCTTATCTCCGGTTTTCATTCGGAAACGATTGTCCTGTCGCTTATTCAGAAGACGTGCTTTCGTGTTATCTTTTAGTTGGATATTGATGACATCTCTCATTTCCTTCTGAATTTCCTTACTGTAAATTGGTACGGCTATTTCAGAGCGATTGTTGAGGTTTCGTATCATCCAGTCGGCCGAAGATATAAAATACTTTTCATCACCTCCGTTATAAAATATGAACACACGGGCATGTTCCAGGTATCGTCCGACTATACTGGAGGCCTGAATATTATTGCTGAAACCAGGTGTTTCAGTAACCAAAGAACAGATACCACGGATAAGAAGCTTTACTTCTACCCCGGCATTGCTGGCTTCATAGAGCTTTCTGATCAATTCCGGGTCTGTAAGGCTATTCATTTTTAGGAGGATCGACGCCTTCTTTTTCTTTCTTGCATTTTCAATTTCGATGTTAATAAGTTGAAGAAATTTCTTCCGCATATTGAATGGAGAAACAACCAGATGTTTGTAAACACCTAACTTGAGGTTGTCCCCGAAAAAACCAAAGACCCTTTCCACCTCTTCCGCGATCCTTGAATCCGACGTGAGCAGACTCTTATCTGAATATATTTTGGAAGTTTGCTCATTAAAGTTCCCCGTACCTACATGCACATACTTCACGGGCTTACCTTGTTCTTTTCTGACAATGAGCAGCAGCTTAGAATGCACTTTCAAACCGGGTACCCCATAAATCACTCGTGCACCTTCTTCCTGAAGACGGTTCGCCCAGTAGATGTTATTTTCTTCATCGAATCTAGCCTGTAGTTCGACGACCAGAGTTACTTGTTTACCATTTTTCACTGCATTGATCAGGGCATTCATCACATTGGAATTACGGGCTGCTCGGTATAAGGTGGTACTGATACTTACAACCCGCGGATCAATGGAGGCTTCTCTAAGAAGATTGATAATGTGGTGAAAACTTTGGTAAGGATAATGAAGCATTATATCTTTTCGCCGAAGTACGCTGAACATACTCACCCCTTCAGGCAAATCTTTGTGATTACTTGCATGCCTCTGAGGGTAACAAAGTTCCTTCATCCCAAGGTCCGGAAACTTCATAAAATCCTTAAAATTATGATAGCGCCCTCCGGGAATGAGGCTATCCGAACCGATGAATTTGATCCGTTTGCTGAAATAATCCAGCGTATCATCAGGCATCTCGGAATCATAAACAAAACGAACAGGCTGGCCCACCTTCCTCTTTTTCAAGCTTCGGGAAATTTTTTCAAGAATGCTCTGTGATACATCGGTATCGATATCAAGCTCTGCATCCCGGGTAAGCTTTATAGTATGTGCCTCAATCTTATCATAATCGAACAGGTAGAACATTTCATGCAAACAGAAACGGATCACATCATCCAGAAGGATCACAAATTTCTTTTTGCCCAAAGCCGGTAATACGAGAAATCTGGAAAGAACATCTGTCGGGACCTCTACCAAAGAATGTTTAGGCTTTTTACCTGACTTTGATAATTTGATGGCCAGATAAATCGATTTGTCTTTCAGGAACGGAAACTTCCTCGCACTGTCCAGCATAATTGGGACCAGGGAGGGCAAGACTTCATCGTGAAAATAGTCTTTAACAAATTTTGCTTGTGATGGCTTTAGTGATTTTTCATTGATAATGAAGACGTTGCTCTTTTCAAGGTCCAGCAGAAGGTTGGTATAGATCCGCTCGAATTTTTCTTCATTCTCCTTGCTGATTTCTACAATCTTTTCCAGGACATCCACCGGATCCTGTCCAATGAGGTCAAGGCCTTTTTTACCCAGACGAACCATCCTTTTGATTGTAGCGACACGGACACGGAAAAATTCATCTCGATTATTGGAAAAGATACCCAGGAAACGGATTCGTTCCATCAGTGGAACACCAGGGTCTTCGGCCTCCTGCAACACGCGATCATTAAATGACAACCAGCTAAGGTCACGATATGTAAAAGGGATTTTTTTTCGAGGCAATTTCCTGGCTTTCTTTCTTCGGGTAAGCATCTTCATGGGTGAAAGGTTAAAGATTCAACTAATAATGAGGGTTTCCAAAAGCAGGGAAACAGCTTAACATAATCATAACATAATAAGGGCATAAGTGGAGAGCTGGTTAGAGACGGATTTAGCCAACCTTTTTAGGAAAATCAAACTGAAGCAACTTGCAGGTGCCGAGCATGGCCCATCGTGGTATGCTGGTCTCCAGTGTCACTGTGCCGCAAGTAGGAAGATGTCCAATTTCAGAGCCGCCAAGCCGGTTGGCCACCATTGATATCGTTTCATTATGTCCGAAAACAAGAACCGTTTCCCAGGTTCCTGGAAGACTTCGCAATACCTCCAGAAAGTCTTCTTCATCTGCACCGTATAGTTTGGATGTAAATAGGCATTGTTTCTCATCCAGGCCGAAAGTGCGGGCAAAAATAAGGGCGGTGGATGCTGCTCTGATGGCTGTACTGCTATATAATCCGTTGGGGTGAATGCCACTGGCCTTCAATCTTATAGACATGGATCGAGCATCGGCATACCCCCTTTCATTCAGGGGGCGGTCGATATCATCAAGTCCTTCATGGGCCCATTCGGACTTGGCATGGCGGATCAGGCAAAGTTTCTTCATTAAAATTGATTATTATTGGAATATTAATGCCTGATTCAAATATACAGATAATATGACGAGACCACTTTCTTATATAACCGTCTTTACACTACTGGCCGTTTTATTGGTCGGTACTTCCTGGATGCAGAACGATAGCCGAAAGACTGTTTTTTCAGCCATCCGGGCCGAAGAATATAATAACACCCATGTTTCCGATGCCCTTCAGGAGGCTACTTCCAAAATAGGGCACCGTTTAACAGGCAGTGAAAATGGTCATAAAGCCGAACAATTTGCTTATGATCTCTTTAAAAAATACGGATATAAAGCTGTAGCCTTTCACGAATTTGAGGTGGAAGCCTGGAGCCGTGAGAATGTACACTTGAATATTTATTATGGAAATAAGGATACAGCTGCCGGCAACCCCGTAACCGGAACAGATTTTCCTCAAAAACTGAACCCTTCAAACGCAAACTGTGTTCGCACCCCTGAAGTCGTAAGTCTGGCCCATTCTCCTGTTAAAGCCGATGTTTTTGCCCGAGTCATAGACCTAAGCAACGGGCTTAAAAAAGATTTCGAAGCATTGAAAGACAGTATCCCTGGGAAAATAGTGCTTCTCAATTTGGGCATTTACCCAAAAGATTCAACCCTTAAAAACCTGCACCGATCAGAAAAAACAGCTCTGGCCATTCAGTACAAAGCAGCCGGATGTATCTTCATTAATAATGTGGAAGGCCGGATATTACTTACCGGTACAGCCTCTGTAAACGGAAAGCTGATCTCCATCCCTGCCGTATGCATCACCCAGGAAGACGGGCAGAGCCTACGTCAATGCATGAGCCTCTCGCCAATTACCCAGGCACGAATCGTGATGAATAACCGGAGCGGGAAAATTAAAGCCCGTAATGTAATAGCTACCCTTCCTGGTTCTTCACTGAAAGAGGAGGAAATAATCATTTGCGGTCACCTCGACAGCTGGGATCTTGCCACGGGAGCCATCGACAATGGAATCGGTTCTTTCACCGTCATGGAAATTGCAAGAGTTTTCGAGAAATTGAAGATCAAACCCCTCCGAACGATCCGATTTGTAACGTTTATGGGGGAAGAACAAGGACTGCTTGGATCGCGCGCGCTGGTGAAAGAGATGACAAAAGATGGGAAACTGAATAAACTCCGTTATGTCATGAACCTTGATATGGATGGGAATACGGAGGGCTTTAATATCTGCGGAAGGCCGGAAATGGAAAGTTTTGTCAAAAAACTTGTTTCCGATATCCAGGCTGTTGAACCTTCATTCAAGGGCACTTTTGCAAATCGAGCCGGTCTCCACAGTGACCATCAACCATTCCTGGAACAGGGGGTGCCTATCATCGCTTCCGAAGGCAACCTTGATAAATCAGTTTATAAATACTACCATAGCAATAAGGATAATTTCGCTCTTGTCAATCCGGAGCATATGAACCGCTGTGCCATGTTTATGGGAATGATGCTTTATGCACTGGCCAGTGAACCTGAGATTCCTGCAAAAAAATTAAACGATGAAGAAACAAGGGCTTTCCTGTTGAAGGCGAATCTGAAAGAGGAGCTTCAGCTGGAGGAAATGTGGAGGTGGGAGAAGTAGGATTTAATCCTTAATTTTAGACTTCAGTTTAGAATGTAGCCCGTGCGAAAAAAAACATTTACCTATGAGGAAGCTCTTAAGAAGAGTATTGAATACTTCCAGGATGATGATTTCGCCGCTTCTACCTGGCTGAATAAATATGCCATGAAAAATAAGGCGGGCGATTATCTGGAATCTTCTCCGGATGATATGCACAAGCGTCTGGCTAAAGCATTTTCACAGAAGGAAAAAGATTTTCAGCAGAAAGCTCTTTCCCCACAGAAACAGAAGCTACTCTCCGACTACGGAAAATTACGCAAGCCTCTCACCGAAAAAAAGATCTACGAATACTTTAAGAACTTTGCCTACATCGTGCCCCAAGGAAGTGTGATGTCTTCATTAAGTAACAACCACACGCTGGCTTCCTTATCCAATTGTATTGTTCTTCCCGAAATATATGATTCTTATGGAGGGATACTCTATACCGATCAGCAGCTCGCCCAACTATTCAAAAGACGTTGCGGGGTAGGCATCGACCTGAGTAGCCTCCGTCCCTCCGGAATGTTTGTACTCAATGCTGCAGGATCGACTTCAGGAGCGGTGTCCTTTATGGAACGCTTCTCCAACACAACCAGAGAGGTTGCACAGAATGGCCGGCGCGGCGCTTTGATGATTACGATGGATATAGCCCATCCGGATATTCTTCAGTTCATCAACAGCAAACAGGATCTTGGTAAGATTACAGGAGCGAATATTTCTGTCAGAATCAGTGATGCTTTCATGGAAGCTGCTCAGCACAAGAATAATTTCATTCTGCGCTTTCCGGTAAAAGGGGGCAAACCACTCTTCTCCAATTCCGTCAGTGCACCCCAATTATGGGAAAGCCTGGTTGAATGTGCACATAACACTGCTGAACCGGGGATTATTTTCTGGGATCGTCAGCACCACTACTCAACCTCCTCCCTCTATCCGGGATTTGAAAATATCAGTACCAACCCCTGCTCTGAAATTGCCATGCAAGGGGGTGACAGTTGTAGATTAGTTGCACTAAATCTTTTTACACTTGTAAAAGACCCCTTCACGCCTTCTGCCCGATTTGACTATGAAAAGTTTCAGGAGGTTGTTTACGAAGCCCAAAGGCTGATGGACGATCTGGTGGAACTGGAACTGGAAACCATAGAACGCATCCTGCATAAGATTTCTACCGATCCGGAACCCAAGGGAATAAAATATGTAGAAAAGGAAACATGGGAACTGATCCTGTCTAACGGAAAAAAAGGAAGACGAACGGGTCTTGGTTTTACTGCACTTGGCGATACCCTTGCTGCCCTCGGCCTCCCCTTCGATTCCGATAAGGCTTTAAAAGAAGTAGAATCCATCATGCGAACAAAATGCCAGGCTGAATTCAACAGCTCTATAGATCTCGCTATTGAACGAGGCAGCTTCCAAGGCTTTGATAAAAAAATTGAGAAAAAATCTAAATTTGTAAATATGCTCAGGCAGGAATTTCCTGAACTTCATGACCGCATGCTGAAATGCGGAAGAAGAAATATTTCCCTAAGCACGGTTGCACCTACAGGTACTCTTAGCATACTCACCCAAACCTCTTCAGGCATTGAACCTGTCTTTATGCTTAGCTATAAGCGGAGACGTAAAGTGAATACCAATGACAAGAACAGTAGAATTGATTTCATTGATGCCTCCGGTGATGCCTGGCAGGAGTTTGGGGTTTACCATCCTAGACTAAAACAATGGATGGAGGTAACCGGAGAATCAGATATTAAAAAAAGCCCATATCAGGGTTCAACGGCTTCTGAAATTAATTGGCAGAAAAGACTTAAACTTCAAAGCATTGTTCAGAAATACACGACACATTCGATAAGCTCTACGATTAATCTTCCAGCCGAAGCGTCAGTCAAACTAGTCGAGGAGATTTTTTTTCAGGCCTGGAAAAAAGAGCTGAAAGGAATTACCATTTACAGAGAAGGTTCCAGAAGCGGGGTACTGCTTCCCGAAAATGAAACCCAAACTGACGCAAACGCTCCTTTGGCTAAACATGATGAGGTATCGCGAGATCATACCTGCCCGAATTGTGCTGATCCCGATGGAATTATATATGAAGAGGGATGTTTGAAGTGTAAGAGTTGCGGGTATGGATTGTGCGGTTGAGGAGGAAATTGCTTTGCAGTAAAAAATATTTTAGCATATGAAACGATTATTCCTTACCTGTGTGTTTGCCTTTTCGATAGCTCTTGCCATCGCTCAGCAGCCTAATGATGATTTAAAAACATTCACCCCTAAAGGATACAAGATCCTCTTTCAATACGATTCCGATCTAAATCTGGATTCACTGAAAGATAAAATTCTTGTACTTGGCACAGACCGTTCGATGGGAGATTCTTTGCTCCGGTCTATTCTGCCGGAAGGAACCAATATCTTGAAACGCCCGGTCATCCTCCTCCTTCGCCAGAAAGACGGAAGCCTGAAAAGAGTGACGCGCAATGACCAGGCCATTGCTCAGGCATTAGCCAATACAGATCCATTCAGCGGCATTAAATGTGAGCCCGGTGTCTTCACGATTGAGCATACGGTCAATAACGGTCCTACTCACTGCACTGTCGCCTCCCGCTTTGAATGGTCTCCGAAGCAAAACGACTGGCTCCTGAAAATTTATTCTCATACCTGCATTTTCACCACCGCTGGGGCAGGATCCAATGAAGACGGGTACAAGGAAAAAACACCTAAGAATTTCGGAAAGATCCCTTTCGGAAAATATAAATATCCCATGGAAATTGAAATAGATGAATGGGGTCAATAGCACTTTTATCCTTCAATCATGCACACGAATCGATTGGTTTTGTTTTTATTGTTGATTAGTCTAACCAATGCCTCAAGGGCCCAGAACTGGTCCTGGGCAAAAAGTGGAACCGTCACGCACACTACCGAATCAAGCTTCGGATCCGGAGTCAGTGCCGACCATTCAGGCAATCTGTATGCCGTCGGGTATTATGGTTCACCAACCCTTGCTTTGGCTTCTGTAACACTTTCCAACAATGGAGCGAACGGAGATGATTTTTTTATTGTGAAGTACGATGTAAACGGGAGCATTTCCTGGGCCAAATCATTTGGTGGCACTGGAAATGATGAGGCTTATGGAGTAAGCACAGATGTACATGGCAATGTATACATTACCGGCACCTTTGATTCACCTACGATCACACTTGGCACTTCAACTTTTTCAAATGCCGGCGGCCAGGATCTCTTTTTGATGAAGCTCGATAAAAACGGCAATGTGATCTGGGCCAGAACTTATGGTGGAAGTGGAAGTGATGTGAGCAACTTCGTAGGTACTGATAGTCGTGGAAAACCTTTTATAACCGGTCAATTCACCTCTCACTTCCTCCATTTCGGATCCACTATATTGGTTGATACAACTGTTCAGACCCAACCTTTTGTCGTACGATTAGATACCGCAGGAAATATTCTCTGGGCGCGAACAGCAACAGGAACCGGTGGTGGCAATGGTAATTTCGGAGCTGCCGCCTGTGCGGATACTGCTTCCAATCTTTTTGTGGCTGGAGGTTTCGCCTTCTCCACCCTCCATCTTGGAACTGATTCCGTTCTGAACAGCGGAGTAACAAATATGTTTCTTGCAAAATTTGATTCCGTTGGAAATGTGATATGGATAAGGGCAGCTGGAGGGGCCAATGAAGATGCTGCAACAGGTGTTGGTGCCGATGGTTATGGAAATGTATTTGTATGTGGAAGTTTTAATTCTCCATCTATCGCATTTGGCACTTCTGTCCTTACCAATGCGGGAAACAGTGATATCTTCATTGCCAAATATGGTCCTGACGGAAGTTCAAAATGGGCTGCCGGCACTGGTGGAACAGGAATTGACCAGGCAAAAAGTATAGGTGTTGACCAGAATGGATATGCTTACCTCTGCGGTAGCTTTGGTTCACCATCCATCGATTTCGGAAATGGAAGTCTGGTTGATAATGGAACTCTGAATTTATTCCTGGCTGAGTATAGCCCCATTGGAATTCCACTTTGGTCAAAATCATCCGGAGGTTCAGCATCTGATTATGCTTTGTCTGCCTGTACGGATGCTTCCGGCAATGGATATATTGCCGGTTATTTCAATTCATCGAGTGTTTCGTTTGGAGGAACTACACTTGTTGCAACGGGTATTTCGAATATGCTCGTTGCTAAGATTGCTGGTATAACAGGAATCGAATTGTATTCTACCGCAATTAATGAAATGAATGCTTACCCGAATCCAGTTGAGGATTTGCTTACTTTCCGATTTAAAGATCCGGAAAATACCTCCGGCTTCGTTGTACTCTACAATAGTTTAGGGCAGGAAACGAAACGTATAGCTTTTTCAGAAGCAACTTCCATTAGTATCTCCGTAGAGTATCTAAGTAAAGGCGTTTACTTCTACTCCGTGCTCGATTCAGAAAGAAGAACGATGGCCCGAGGTAAGGTCATCAAGCTTTGATACCCGTTATATCCTGATACCCACCATCAGGATATCATCCACCTGCTCCAGATTTCCCCGCCAGGATTCAATATTGTTTTCCAGGCTTTCCTTCTGCTCACTCATATTCAGATGCTGAATCGTCACAAGGTACTGTTTGAGCTGATTGGATTTGTATTTTTTCCCAGTAGGTCCGCCGAACTGATCCACATACCCGTCTGAGAATAGATAGAGACTATCACCTGTTTTGAGCGGAATGGATTGGTTGGTGTATTTCTTATCCGGTTCTTCCTCATGACTGCCTATAGAGATCTTGTCTCCTTTATACTCTGTAATAATTTTGTTTCTAACAACATACAAGGGGTTATACGCTCCTGCATAATCCATAGTCATCCGCGTCAGATTTATAGAACAGAATGCGATATCCATTCCATCCTTGATCCTATACTCCATAATACTATGCTTCATTCTTTCACTCATCCCTTTGTTAAGGCGATCAAGAATTTCGGCTGGTGTGCTAAGTGGATTAATATCTACTGCTGTTTCCAGCATATGGCTCGCAACGATACTCAGGAATGCGCCCGGAACACCATGGCCGGTGCAATCCACTGCACCTATCTGGAGGAAGTGCTCTCCCTTGATTGTAAATTCCCTGAAGAACACGAAATCTCCGCTCACAATATCCTTTGGCCGGTAGAGGATAAATGCTTCCGGCACATGTTTACAGATATCACCAATAGAAGGCATGAGTGTCTCCTGGATCCGTTTTGCATATCGGATACTATCCGTGATATCCTTATTTTTTTCAGCAAGTTCATTATTCTTAACAGCCAGCTCCACTGTACGCTCTTCAACCATTGCCTCCAGTTTTCTCTTGGCTATTTTCAAATTCCGGGTTCTGATTACATCGAAAACGTAGATACCAAATACGGAGAATAGTACGATGCCAATATAAAAGGTCATGGTTTGCCAAAAGGCAGGTTTGACGGTGAAAGTATATTCAGCAGGTTTTTCGCACCAGAGCCCGTCGTTATTGGAAGCTTTTACCAGAAATTTATAGGTACCGGGAGGTACATTTGAATAAACAGCCTCATTTACATTCTGTGCCACGGGAGACCAGTCTTTATCAAAACCTTCCAGTTTATATTGATAGAGTACTTTTTCCGGGTTTGTCAGACTGATGCCCGTGAATACAAAAGTAAGATGGTTCTGGCTATAGTTGAAGGTATGATTCACTGGAAACTCCTGGTCTTTCATGAACACTTTGATACCCGACACAAATACTTGAGGTGCAGTAGTGTTTAGCTTATCTTCTGAAGGGCTGAATCGCACGGCACCCATGATTGTACCAAACCAGATATTCCCTTTTTTATCTTTACAGGTAGCATTCGGGTTCGTTTCTACTCCCAGGAATCCTTCGCTTCGTCCATAGTGACTGAAATGGCTCGTTTTTGGATCAAACTTGTCAATACCCCTGTTATGGCCTATCCATATATTAGAGTTATCATCGGAGATAATAGAGTAGGGCGAATCTGTCATCATGCCATTCTGGACGGTGTAATTCTTGAATGATTTTCCATCAAAGCGAAAGAGTCCTCCACCATAGGAACCAAACCAGATATTATGGTCTTTGTCTTCACTGATTGCGAGAATAAACCGATGATCAATACCATTTGTCTCATCGTATTTCATAAAACTGGATCCATCATAAACACTCAGGTTTCCGCCCAAAGCGCCGAACCAGAGGTTATCTTTCCCATCACGAAATATCCGATACACATAGTTTCCTCCGAGTCCATCGGCAGTAGTGAAGTTTCGGAATGATTTGGTATCCAGCTCGTATTTAGAAACTCCTTCCTTGGTTCCGAACCACATATTTCCTTTTACATCTTCATTGATTGCATAAACCACATCACTGGCAAGTCCATTAGTGGTGGTATAGGTTTTAAATCGGGTTTGGCCTTTTTCAAGTTCACATACCCCATTGAACCCTGTTCCGAACCACAGATTGCCTTTGGAATCCTGAAAACAGGAAAGCACTACATTACTCGACAGACCATCTTTGGTGGAGTATGTATTGATTTTGAATTTTTCCTCCAGATTCACAGGGTCGGTCGTGAATGAAACTTTTGTCAACCCATCATTTGTTCCCAGCCACAGGTTTCCTTCTTTATCACATAGGGTAGACCAGATAATATTATTGGAAATACCATCAGCCTGGTCAAGCAGGATGAAGCGATCGCCCCGGTATTGATTGAGCCCGATGTCTGTTCCAATCCATACGTTGTTTTCCCGATCCTGATAAATTGCATTTACGTTAAAGTAATTAAGTCCTTGTTTGGTTCCATAGGTTTTCATGATCGCCTTTCTCAAGGCTTCCATACGGTTAGTTGATTTAAACGGAGATATTTTGGTGGCCCCTCCCGAAATGGTACCTAGCCAGATATTATGCAAATTATCTTCATAGACCACATTTACAAAGTTCGCTGCAAGGCCCCTGGAAGTAGAGAAGGTCATTGTTTTACCACGAATCGAGGCCGCCGGTGATTTTTGAGAGAAATCAGCAGACACCTGAATCATCATGGCACCTGCATCGGCTGTTCCGATCCACATTTCATTTCCGTTTACGCAGGTAAGTCTGACAATCTTGTCGCTGATCAAACCATTAGAAGCGTTCAGGACACTGAATGAAGATTTGGAAAAGTTTTCCAGCTTCGGGTCGTAAATAGTGATCCCCATATCTGTGGCAATCCAGATATTACCCAGGTGGTCTGTCACCACCTGGTAGATATAGTCACTCACCAGACCATCCTTTTTCGAAAGGGCGAACATCTTGTTTTTAACCGGGTCATAAATAAAAACTCCAGAGCCTTCCGTTCCGATCCAGAAATAACCTTTAGCATCCTCCATGATGGTGGTAACGGTTTTGAAACGGGTATAATCCTCGAGGTGCATATCTTCAAAAGCCTTGTTTTTGCTGTTGTACCGTGTCACACCGCCGGCCCAGTGTCCGAACCACAAATCACCATTTTTATCTTTATAGGAAGAGGTAACCCAATCTTCCGCCATTCCGTTTTTTTTGGAATAGGTAGAAAATGTTCGTCCATTATATCGTGTAAGGCCAGCAAGAGTACCAATCCATAGATTTCCTTCTCCATCCTGGATAATGGTTTGAACCGTAGACTGAGAGAGTCCTTGTTCCACGCCGTAGGTTATGAAACTGGTAGTCTGAGCCAGTGACTGAACGGAAAGAAAGACAAACAGAAAAAGCAGCTGAGGCAATAGCCTAAAAGCCCTGCTATTTTTTCTGAAGAGAGTGGAGTGCATCATGTTTTATTTCTTTAAGTATTTGGCCAACTCTGCGGCATAAGTTTTTTCATCGATCTCTTTTCCGTCTCTGTAGTAATAGGTGCTTCCCCAGATAAAATTTTCCTTCTTATAATTCACTGTGAAATTTCCATTCGTAATTATAGTCATGCGGATATCCGAAAGCATTCCTTCAGTCACAGATACGACAATATTCGGTACAGATATATGGGAGTAAGTGCTGGGGTCTTTAGCCGGAGTGCTTTCGATTCTGATTGTTCTTTCGGTCAGCGCTGCTGCTTCCACCAGCTTTTTAACCTGAGTTACCTTTATTTGTTTGTTAACGAGTGTATGTTCTTCCTTCTCTTTTTCCTTACGCCGCAGGGCTTCTGTTGCTCCCTTAAGCTCGGCAGTCTGTCGCATGCTCTGAATGACCGAGTTTGCTTCTGATTCATTTTTCATATTGTTAAACTTCTGAAGGTTTGCCTTTTTTTCACTTTCAGCAACCATCTTCAGCAGTTCATTTTCATACCGATTCTTGATTCCTCGGTTCTTCTTTTCGAGCAATGCTTTCTCCTGTCGTTCCTTCTCGAGCCTCATGGCATCGGTTTCCATAGTCTCCTCTTTCTTGGCCTGAAGTGCTTCTTCAGCCTTCCTCCTGCTCTCTTCATCTTTTGCTTTGGAGACAGCATCTTGCAGCGCTTTCTCTTCTGCGGCAGCCTTGGCTTTCCGGGCCTCTTCAGCTAATGCCGATTCTCTTGCTTTTCTTTCCGCATCTTCCTTTGCTTTTTGCTCAGCAGCAGCAATAAGAGCAGCTTGCTTCTTTGCTTCTTCTGCAGGATCAACTACAATTTTTTCCACGAATTTATATGTAGGATCATCTTCGAACCCATCCTTCCCGTTGTAAACGAGTTTAACAAAGGGTTGATCCTTATACAGCTCCGTATGGACTGTTTTGTTCCCGGGTTCGAAGAAAGGAATGTCAATCTTGTAAGCCGGAAACATACTCATTTTGTCTGGCGGAACTCGGAGATCCAGAATCATGAACATATCTACACATCCCGGAAAGGAGTAATTCATCCGGTATTGGTGGCCCATATCGAGGTCGAATTTGAAATTTCCGAGTCGCCCAGTAGTAATAGTCGTAAATGGTTTTCCATCCATGATGATGGCAACAGTGGCTCCAGCCAAAGGTTTATTATCCTTGGTTGTTTTGCCGATAAAACGCATATCTCCTTGCGCAAAAAGTCCGGTGCTGATAAAAAGCGAAAAAAGTACAATAAGGAGAAGGGCCGTGAACCGATGGTTCACAGGGTCAGCGTCATCCGTTTTGGTAGGCAGGAAGTTCATGAAATCTCTCGAAAGATAGAGAATATAGTTGAATTAGCCTCTCCAATAGGTGGCGTATAGGTGTTACCTCAACCTTCCGCTATGAATGTCCTAACGCAGAAATCGCAGCGTTATATCCAAATGAAATCTTTGTACTTTTGAGGAAAGAGGTAAACTATGAAGTTTGATATTCAACAGATTATTACTGCCACAATGATCCTTTTTGCGGTGGTTGATGTAATTGGATCATTGCCGGTATTACTCGATCTGAAGCAGAAGGTCGGTATTATTGACTCCGGGAAAGTAACCCTCGCTTCCGGTGGGATTATGATTGGGTTCCTCTTTATCGGAGAACCCCTTCTCCACCTTATTGGGATTGATGTCAGATCATTCGCCATTGCTGGCTCCTTTATCATTTTTTTCCTGGCTCTGGAAATGATCCTCGGAATCCGTTTCTACAAAGATGATAGCGCCGCCACCGCTGCTATTGTCCCCATTGCATTCCCTTTGATAGCCGGAACAGGAACGCTTACTACCCTGCTTTCGATGCGGGCTGCCTTTGAAATGAGCAACCTTATCGTTGCTATTCTGATCAATCTTGTTTTTGTGTATTTCGTCTTAAAGAATATTTTTCGAATTGAAAAGATACTGGGACCGGGAGGGATAAATATTCTTCGTAAGGTTTTCGGCATCATCCTGCTGGCCATTGCAGTCAAACTTTTTACAACGAATGCGGGAATAATTTTACCTAAGTAACATGATCTCAATCTATACCGACGGGGCCGCCCGAGGAAACCCAGGACCAGGAGGATATGGGATTGTCATGATTTTCGGGCCTCACCGCAAAGAGCTTTCCGAAGGCTTCCGGATGACCACCAACAACCGGATGGAATTGCTTAGTGTTATTGTTGCTTTGGAGTCATTAAAAAATCCAGGGAGTCTTGTAACGATTTATTCAGACAGCAAATATGTAGTAGACTCCGTTGAAAAAGGATGGGTCTTTAACTGGGAGAAGAAGTACTTCAATGGCAAGAAGAATATCGATCTCTGGCAGCGTTTTCTTCGTATCTATCCTAAGCACAAAATTAAATTTCATTGGGTCAAAGGCCATGCCAGCAATGTCGAAAACAACCGTTGTGATGAACTGGCTGTAGCCGCATCGTATGCAACTGCTCAGAGGATAGACTCGGGATATGAAAATGAAGTAGCTAAACTGAAGTAGGCTTTTGCAATCTGCTTCCTTCTTTGCTAAGCAATTGTAATTTCTTGAACTCCGATCCATGGTCTTTAGACTCCAAAAAGAACTTATTTTCCCGAATCCTGAATTGGCAGAAGAAGACGGTTTGTTGGCGGTAGGAGGAGATCTTAGTACCGAAAGATTAATGCTTGCTTACTCCAACAGCATTTTTCCCTGGCCTTCTGAAGGGCAACCCATCACCTGGTTCTCCCCTCCTGAACGATTTGTCCTCTTCCCCGAAAAGCTAAGGATATCATCCAGTATGAGCAAATTTCTGAAACATAAGTCCTTCGAAATGACTCTGAATAAAGCGTTTCCGGAAGTCATTGCTTCCTGTGCGGCCATAAAACGGATGGGGCAGCGGGGAACCTGGATTACCAAGGCCATGAAAGAAGCCTACATAAAACTCCATCAGGAAGGTCATGCCTGGTCTGTAGAAACCTGGTCGGAAGATGTCTTAGTTGGGGGTATTTACGGTGTCCTTGTTGCGAACGTTTTCTGCGGAGAAAGCATGTTCAGTAAGAAAAACAATGCGTCCAAAGCGGCTTTAATACATCTCATACAAAACCACTCCTTCAGCCTTATCGATTGCCAGGTGCATACAAACCACCTCGAAAGTCTCGGCGCGGAAATGATTTCAAGGGAGCAGTACCTATCGTATTTAAGATGATTCCTTCATTTCAGAATGAGGACTGGTACGTTCAGGCTCTACTCCGTCCCTTCATCGCTTTTCTCTACATTCGCAATACTTGAATTTATTTTGGTGCCAATCTCTTTGTACTTCGCCAGTTGATCCTCTAATGGCTGGATTCCAGCCTGAGGTGTATTCGCTGTTTTCAGGTCTGCAATCTTCTTTTGGGTTTTTTCCTGAAGGTCCTGATAATGGTTCAGCAGTTCTTTCAGGGAACTCATTCCGTAATATCTTACGTATTTATTCGCCGATCCTTTGAGAGACTCTTCCAGTATGGAAGTGCCCTGAAGTACGGTTTCATCTTTGCAACGATTCTTCAGGAACGTTCCAAAATTGAGCATAAAACCAATCTGCTCCCAGCTTTTAAACTTTGGTGCTGCATTGCGGAAGAACTCCAGGTTTTCATCTGATCCATAATTGGCATAGATGGAACAAACAGAACGAAGCACATGTGGATTTGTTTCATTGTTAAATGCCGCTGCTTCTTTCAAGCCTTCTGCCGGATTGGCCTTACCAATAGCCCCCAGGCCTTCTCCGATCACTCCATAAGACTGATCTTTCAGCGCATTTTCATAAACAGGTACTAAGGTCACGTCTTTAGGGAAATTTTTGGAGAGCATCTCTATGGCGGCACTCCGCACCAGAGCTTTTTCATCCTTTTCTGCCAGCACCTTCAGCATCTGTTTCTCGGCATCGTTATTATCCATCTTTCCATCCAGATCCCGGATGGCCGTTTCCCTGATTTTCCAGTATTTATCCTGCAAGGCCTTTTCAAATGTTTCTCTGGAGCCAGGGGCGTCAATCGCTTTATTCATGGCCTGTAATGCTTCAAGCCTGTCGAGATAAAGGGGACCATGGTTGTACATAAAAACCCATTCATCCTGGCTATGATTATCCTTTTTCGTACAAAGAAGCATTTTTTCTGCGTCCACATTAACCAGATCAGGCTTCGTTTCTGAATCGAAACTGAAATCTTCCGAAGCCTTGGTGATTATAATGTTTTTGTGCTGAACCTTTCCTCCTGCATAAATATCAATGATCAGAGGCAAGCGGAAGAGCTGTGTTTTGGAAAAGTCCTGAGTCTGTGCAATGGATACCGTTTCTTTCTGAGACGCTGCATCATAGGCATATTTAATATCCAGATCCGGTTTCCCTGGATTAAGAAACCATTCATTGAAAAACCAGTTCAGGTCTTCTCCGGTAACCTGTTCAAAGGCCAGGCGAAGGTTATGGATTTCAACAGAATTGAATTTATTGGTTTCGAGATACAGTTTGAGAGAGGCAAAAAAAGCATCATCTCCAACATATTTGCGGAGCATGTGCAATACGGCCCCGCCTTTGTTATAAGAATGCCCGTCAAACATATCCTCTTTGTCATCATACTGAAAACGGATGAGGTTTACATCTTTACCCGATTTAAGTTCCCTCAGATAACCCATCATGGATTCATATCCATGTTGGTCGGCCGCCTCTCCTCCATATTTATATTCTTCCCAGAGGTACTCACCATAAGTTGCAAACGATTCATTCAACGGAACATTCGACCATGACTCACAGGTCACGAGGTCGCCGAACCACTGGTGGAATAATTCATGTGAAATAACCGATTCGTTATCGTGATCAAGCATCTCTCGGTCTGTTTGTTGAAGAAATTCGCCATGAAGAGTGGCACTAGTATTCTCCATTGCTCCTGACACATAATCCCTCACCACAATTTGAGAATATTTAGGCCAAGCATAGTCCACTCCCAGTTTTTTTGAAAAGAATTCTATCATTTCAGGAGTGTTTCCAAAAATCGTTTTGGCATACCGGGCGTATTCCGGCTCCACATAATAATTGACTTCCCGGTCTCTCCATTTATCTTTTATAATCGAAAAATCACCCACTGCCATCATCACCAGATAAGGTGCATGAGGCAGCTTCATATTCCAATAATCGGTACGGCTGCCATCAGCATTCTCTGTCGAGGAAATCAGATCTCCATTCGAAAGTGTGACATATTTTTTAGGAACGGTCATAAATATTTCATCAGACATCCGTTGGTTCGTCCGGTCAATCGTTGGAAACCAGGCCGAATTGCTTTGTGTTTCCCCTTGAGTCCAGATCTGAATAGGTTTGTTCGGGTCCTTGCCCAGAGGGTTTATGAAATAAAGACCTTTGTCTGAGTTTATCGCATTGCTGCCTCCTTTTTTGAGATCATTCGGCTTGGCCGTATAATCTATAAAAACTGTAAAATGTTGCTCTTTACGGTATTCCTTATCCAGCTGAATGGTCATTACGTCCCCTGCATAGCTATAATTCAGCTTTTTATGTTCATTTCCTTCGACGAGAGACACTTCGTGGATTTCCATTCCCCGGGCATCGAGTACCAGGGTATTCTGAGGATAAAAATGAGGATGTGCAGTAATCGTTGCTTTACCGTAAAGCCAGGCCTTTTCATAGTCAAACCGAACATCCAGTTTGGTATGTACCAAGTCATTATACCTTGTTGCGGAAGCCCTGTAAACGATTGGCTCCGGCACCTTTTGTTTAGGCCTGGAGGTATCGGCAGAAGCAACGGCAACGGGAGTTACAGGAGTTGTCTTACCTGATTTTTTTACAGAATTGCAGGAGTTCAGCCAGAGGACTGAAGTAGTCAGAAGCAATAAAATTCTTGTTTTCACAGGACAATAAATTAGAGAAAGCCTTCAATGGCTGCAGGACTAAAGATGCAGAAAAACAAAAGAATAAAAAATACCGTATGGACGAACGGTTGCCGGTAATTATTTACGGGAGAATTTGATGATCAGTGCCGGGTATCTTGCTTATGAATAGTTATATTTGCAATCCAACCAAAAGAGACTAAATGGGTTCATCAGAATATAAAGTCACTGTCAATGGGAAAAAAGAACATACCATTGTTCTGGAAGACGATTCAAAAGGCAGTATTGATAATGTCGCCTTTGAATTGGATCAGATTCGGATTAAGGATGGGAGTTTCCATGTGCTCAGGAACAACCGCTCTTATTCGGTGGAAGTTCTGAAGGCCGATGCAGAAACCAAAAGTTTTTTGCTTACGGTGAACGGAACCAAATACAATCTCCAGGTTAAAGACAAATACGATGTACTTCTTCACAGCCTGGGTCTTGACAACCTCAACCAGAAGAAAGTGAATGACCTCAAAGCTCCAATGCCCGGGCTTGTGCTCTCTTTAGCCGTGTCGGAGGGCGCTGAGGTTAAAAAAGGAGACCCCTTGCTTGTACTCGAAGCCATGAAGATGGAAAATATTCTTAAATCGCCTGCTGATCTCGTGATCAAAAAAATACTTGCTAAAAAAGGGATGGCCGTAGAAAAAAACCAGGTACTGATTCAATTTCATTAATCCACTTAATTAAAAAAATAAAAATGAGCGAAGAAAACAATATGGAGAGACGGGAATTTCTCAGGAAAAGTGCCGTCTTAGGTTTAGGCGGACTTGCATTATCCAGTCTTCCGGGCATAATCACAGATACCAGAGCAGCATCCATTGGCGGGGGAGATTATTTCACCCTTCCTGCTTTGCCTTACTCTTATGATGCTCTGGAGCCTTTCATTGATAGGATGACTATGGAGATTCATCATAGCAAACATCACCAGGCCTATGTCACCAACTTGAATAAAGCACTTGCCAATGATAAAGCTGCCCCGACTGATATTACGGAGTTATGCAGAACTATTCATGATGGTAATTTTGCTCTTCGGAATAACGGAGGAGGCCATTTCAACCATAGTTTCTTCTGGAAACTCCTCAAACCACCTGTAGGGAAAGACCCCATGCAGGCATGCCCCCCCCCTCCTGCTGGAAAACTTTCGGAGGCGATTATCAGCACATTTGGAACAGTGGATGCTTTCAAACTTAAGTTTGAAGACAGGGCTAAAAGCGTATTCGGTTCCGGTTGGTGCTGGCTTATTGTTAACGATGTATACAAGCTGGAAATAACTACCTCCTCCAATCAGGATAATCCACTTATGCTTTTCTCCCCAAGTAAGGGGGTTCCAGTGCTTGCATTGGATGTATGGGAACATGCCTACTATCTTAAACATCAAAATCTTCGCATGGATTATGTGAAAGACTGGTGGCAAGTGGTGAACTGGGAGGAAGCTGAAAAACTCTATGTGGCAGGGAAACAAAAATAATCTTAAATTAGAAGCCTAAACCCCCTCTTTCACATCAATATAAAGTGCATTAAGGATGGAATTTACAGCAAAACAAGTAGCCGAATTACTCAAAGGGTCCGTTGAAGGGGATGCAACTGTAGTGGTCTCCAATTTATCAAAGATCGAGGAAGGGAAACCTGGCACTTTATCGTTCCTTGCAAACCCTGCATACACGCCATTTATTTATGAAACAGATGCATCCATAGTGATCCTGAATCATACCGTCGAACTTTCCAAACCGGTAAAAAAAACCTGTACCCTTATCCGCGTTGACGATGCTTACGGAAGCTTCGCTAAGCTTCTGGAAATATACCAGCAGTTCAGCCAGAATAAGAAAGGGGTGGAGCAACCTTCTTTCATCACACCAGGATCTACGTACGGAACAGACTGCTACATCGGGGCCTTCGCCTATGTAGGAGCGAATGTGCGGATCGGTAACAATGTGAAAATTTATCCTCAGTGCTATATTGGTGATAATTGCACCATTGGAGACAATACGGTGCTCTTTGCAGGTGTGAAAATTTATCATGATTGTGTAGTTGGAAAAGAATGTACCATCCATGCCAGCTCGGTTATAGGGAGTGATGGATTCGGATTTGCTCCGAATTCAGAGAATAATTACAAAAAAGTTCCACAGATCGGAAATGTGGTGATAGAGGATTATGTTGAAATTGGTTCCAACACATCAATTGATCGTGCAACTCTTGGATCTACAATCATCCACAAGGGAGTAAAGCTTGACAATCTGATACAGATTGCACACAATGTAGAGATCGGAGAAAATACAGTGATGGCCGGAGGGGTGTTCATCGCCGGATCAACAAAAATAGGGAAGAACGTAATGATTGGGGGACAGGCCGGAGTCATTGGCCACCTGAAAGTAGCTGACGGAGTTAAAATTGCTGGACAGTCGGGTGTTGGATCTGATATAGACAAAGAAGGAGAAATTGTCCAAGGCTCTCCCGCTTTTCCGATAGGAGAATACAAGCGAAGCTATGTGCTCTTCAGAGGATTGCAAAAGCTAAACTCCCGAATACGGGATCTTGAAACAGAAATTAAGAAAAATATTCCCTCCTGAGTAAGAGTGAGCATGCCTTTAGTATGACTGAGAAGAAATTTATTGATGTAGGGAAAGTACTGGGCGAAAAAGCTCCTACTTTGAAAAAATGGATGCCTGGATTTATCTTCCGCTGGCTCAAACGTAAACTTCATGAAGATGAGATCAACCATATGCTTCATGAGTTGAAGGATTACTATGGACTGGAATTCAACCGTGAAGGCCTGAATAGATTCGGAGTGAAAGTTGAATCTGTTAATCCCCACCATGTACCTCATACCGGAGGAATTATTGTTGCAGCCAACCATCCTCTCGGGGGGCTTGATGGCATGGCTTTGATCAAGGCGGTCGGAGAGATCAGGCCGGATGTGCGGTTCTTTGTAAATGATGTGCTTAAAAACCTGACCAACTTCGGTGAAGTATTTCAGGGGATCAATAAAGTGGGTTCTACCTCAGCTTCCTCACTCCGGGTCATGGAAAATATCTTTATGTCGCCCGATGCTGTATTGTTCTTCCCGGCAGGTCTTGTATCCCGTAAACAGCATGGAATGATCAGGGATCTGGAATGGAAAAAGAGTTTTGTAACACAAGCTCTGGACCATAAACGCATCATTGTTCCTGTATTCATTGAAGGGGAAAACTCAAATGCATTTTATCGCTTCGCAAATTTCAGGAAATTAATTGGCATTAAGGCGAACATAGAGATGCTCCTTCTTCCCGATGAAATGTTCAAACAGAAAGGGCATAAGGTGAAGATTCATTTCGGAAAACCTTTTGATGCTGCGATCATGGATTCCCGTAAAAACCACCGGGCATGGGCTGCCACAATAAAAGAATACATCTATTCTTCCGAATTCAAAAAAGGCATTTCTTTCGAAGAGTTTATCAAAGAAAGCAATTAAGCGCTGAGAAAAGAATCGAGTTTTTCAACGGTTTCTTTCCAGATGGTATTCCGGAATGATTTCTTGAAAAACCCCATATGATCAATTTTCCTGACCTTAAACTGAGCAGGCGTTACTTTCTGAATCGTAATACTTTTACTGCTCTTCACATTTTTCCAGTACTGCGGAACAGAACCCTTGTTTGCAATAGAATCGTCGGTAGTCCAGAATGCGTGTACCGGGAAATCATATTGTTGAAACGTACCTTCCGGCACCGTCTTTCCCATAAATTTCCGGTGAAAAAAATAATCCTGCTTCCAGCACCAGCTCCTCCATTCCCTGACAACATTCCTGGGAAGATTCTCCATATAGTTAAATCGCTTTGCCGCTATATAACCGGTAAGTGCAATACTCAAGGGAGTAAAAAGGTAGAAAAAATAGGCACTCAGGAGTCTAAACCTCCAGGGCATATGCCCGAAATAGCCGGTTGAAACTGCAAAGGTGACCATCCCCTTAATGCCACTCAGATCATTCATAAATCCGATCTGCTGGCCCCCTACACTATGGGCTACAATCAAAAAGGGTAAATCCGGGAAACGGGAATGAAGATATTGCTTAATGGCAGGCATATCTTTTACGCCGTAATCACTAAAGGTATAGTCACATCCTTTCAGTGTTGAGGGAGCAGATTCGCCACTACCCCGATAATCCCAAAGGCAACAGAGATATCCATGTCCTGCCAGGAAATCAAGAAAAGGAAGGTAGTACTCTTTCCTCAATGCCGTTCCTCCATTAAACTGGATCACTGCCCTGATAGCCTCCGGGACCAGCAGCACCCCTTTGAGAATGACACCATCCTCACATTTTACGCTGATCCGATCCCGTTTTATGGTTTGGTTCATAATCGTCTTTTTGACCGGAGTGGAATAATCTGTATATTTCGCTTCATGGCCCAGATAATGATAAGCCCGCAAAGATAGATGAAATACCATTTTTTGAGTCGTATTATTCTGATATTCCTTGAACTGTTGTGCGTTTCAATCCCGGCGCAACAAACCGTAACCGGAGATCAATCGGCCGACGAATCATCACCCCTGAGTAAAAAGCGGAAATATTCCTATTTTGTTTCAGACCGGTCGAGTGAATCAGGCAAAACGGACATTTATAAAGTCATCTCCACAGACAAAGAACCTTCCCTGATCCTGATCCGGGGACATATTGACGTAGCGGAAAATCCATCTATTAAGAAAGCAAAAATTGTGGTTTACAATGCTTCCAATGAAGAGAAGGTTGGAATCTTCAATTCTTCCAATGATGAGCGTGTTGGGGTATACAACACCAACCCCCTCACCGGTAATTACCTGCTGATACTCGTTCCGAATGTCAAGTATGTTTTCCAGGTGGATGTAGAAGGCTATGAAACAGCCAAACAACTTGTGGATGTTCCACTAAGAATTGATTATGAGATATGCAGGCAGGAAATAAAACTGAGAAAGAACGAGCAGCGGAAATCTAACTTACTTATTCACAATTATTTTTCAGACGAAAACGAAAAAGTTTTTTTATTACGAGCGGTTCCCGATTCACTTAACCATGACCTGGAATACCCGGCTCCTACCCCTGCTCCCAATAAATTCAACGCAAAGGCGGAGAAGCAAAAAGCCTATATGACTATTGACGAGCTGGTAAAGAAGCAAGTTGAAGAAGAAAAAAAGAAACCGCTGGACGCACTTAAAGCATTTAAAGCCGCGGATTACGAAACCGCTCTACCCCTCTATGCCTACCTCATTAAAAACGACCAGACAGACCCATTCCTCAATTACTATTTTGGGGTATGTCTTTTTCATTCGAATCAAAACAAAGCCCGAGCCATCAATTATCTGGAACTCGCCTCTCATTCTCCGAAAATTCCATACGATGTCTTTCTTTATTTGGCAAAGGCCTATCACGTTTCCTATATGTTCCAGGATGGTTTGAAGGCTCTCGAATGGTACAAAAAGAAAGCAAAGCCGGATGAAGTAATTAAGAATGGTGTTCGAGAGCTGATCAACAATTGCAATAGCGGCAACACACTCATGTCGGAGCAAGTGAATGTAGAGGTCATAAAACGAACTCCTATTGATGAAAAAAACATTCTCAGCTATTACAACTCAGATCTTATAAACGAAAAGTTACAATACAAAACCGATTTCTTCAACTCACCTATTGATAAAAAGCTGCATGCAAAACTCCTCATGTGCAAATCCGGAAACAGTGAAATCATTCAGGTGAGCTATGGCCTTCAGGAACAAAATGGAAAAGATTTGTACAGGAATACTGTTTCTGCCAAAGGAGTCAGAGGACAAAGCCAGACTTTGGGGCCCGATATCAATACACCCTATGATGAGGACTATCCTTACCTGACAAGAGACCGGAAAACTCTTTACTTTTCATCCAAAGGGCATAACAGCATGGGGGGATTTGACATCTTTAAGTGCACCCGAACCGATACACTCAGCCCTTGGTCCAAACCGGTGAATATGGGTTACCCGATCAATTCTCCTTACGACGACATCCTGTATATCCCGGAGAATGAAGATGAATCAGCCTCTTACTGTTCTAACCGTAAAAACGGAAAGTTTGAATACATACAGATCAAGACCCCTCAGAAAGAGCTTTCTTATTCCATTATCAAAGGACGCTTTGCCGCCATGGATTCTTCCAATAACAAGAACGCTATCCTCACTGTTTATAATGCAGAGAATGAAGAAATAGCCGGAGTTTACAAAACCAATGCAGATAACGGACACTATCTGATGGTGCTTTTATCCGGCACGTCCTATCACCTTACCATAGAGTGTGATGGCTTTCCTGAAATCAAAAGAAATTTTACTATTCCGGAGAAAAAGGGTGATTTCATTCTCCGGCAGGAAATTCTTTTGAGAAGCGATGGAGCTTTTCAAGTGCTCACGCTCAATAATTATTTTTCAGAAGAGGAGTCGCAGAAGGCTGGTGTGCTGCAGGATGCTGAGTTAACAAAAGCTGATGCCGGGGCTAAAGACAAACCCAAAAAAGAAGCTCCCCAGATCAGCATGCTGAAATCCGGCAAATCAAAACGGTCGGAAGAGCAACTTGCAAAAGATGGGGAGATGATGAAACAGGCTAAAAGCTTGTATGATCAGGAAAAATATAAAGAGTGCGTGGAAATATATCAGAGGCTTGAAATTGAGATCGATCTCGATCCTATCAGCTCCTATTACCTGGGGCTTGGGCTTTACTATTCATCCAGGGATAAGTCTGATTGCCTGGAAGATCTTGAATTTGCTTCTACCTCTAAAACAGTACCTGCCGATGTTTTTTATTTTCTTGGCAAAGCAAATCAGCTCAGCTACCGTTTCAGCAGGGCTATCAAATCATTTGAAAAATTCAAGCTCCTGGCCAGGCCAGCTGACCTCAGCAGATATGATGTGGATAAGGAAATACAATTTTGCAGGAACGGTATCCGCCTGGTCAACAACCCTGTAGTGCTGGAAGTCTATGACATGAAACAGGTTGAAAAAGAATCCGTCCATCTCTCGTTCACTCAACTCGAATCGGGAGCAAAGCTGCTGATAACTCCGGATGATCTACGCTCTGAAATTGATAAAAAGAAAAATTACAGGCCTATCCTTTTTCTATCGGCCGACAAATCAACCATCCTGTTTTCAAGTTATGGAACGGACGAATCAAACGGAAAAGACATTTACAAGCTAAACCAATTTTCAAATGGTAAATGGAGCCTCCTGCCACAGAATCTGACTATCATTAATAGTCCCCTGGACGAAGAGTTCCCCACCCTTTCTGCTGACGGAAAAACCCTTTATTTTGCATCGAAAGGCTTCGACTCCATGGGAGGATATGACCTTTTCAAAAGCATCTGGGATGAAACGACCATGAACTGGTCGCCCCCTGTTAACTTAGGAGCCCCTATCAACTCCCCTTTTGATGACATTTATTTTCTTGAATAAATACTTACTGCAGAACCCATCCTATCTCAGGGTCTTTTTGACTCTTTTAGGTTTGCAAAACCAGACATCCTAACCCATCTTTGGCCGGTAATTCCGGTATATACTTTTCTGAAACGAATTTTCAGCATATCAACTACAATCTATCACATCCCTCCGTCAAAGATCGGGCACGCCCCCCGGTCTTTTCTTTTTACACCTCTTTTCAATGCTCCTCCTTAAGAGGTATTTCCAGGTCAAATCGCCTCGAAATCATATATTTATGTTGAAATCATACATTATTGTCCCTGTTTTTCGTAAACCAATTTTGTTTTCGTAACTTGGTGTCATCTCAGCTTTCTCAACGCTATGCCCCAAAAGAGATTCACTCTTATTATTTTTTGTCTCCTGTCTGCTTCCGGCCTCTTTGCTTCCGGTAATGACAGTACAAAAATGGGTCTTCCTTCCGTCCGACTCGGAGCCGGGATGATGAGTTATTTTGGAAATGTAGGAACCCCTACACGAGTAGTTCCAAACAGTTTTGCAGATACCCGGGCCGGTTTCAACCTGAATATTGAAGAAAGACTCAGCAATGTATTTGCTATTTCTATTGACGGGCTCTATGGGCACCTCTCCGGGAATGAACATAGTGTTTCTGATAACCTTAATTTTGAAACAAAAGTGATACACGCCGGTATCAACCTGGTGCTTCCTTTTGATAATGGCTTCATCATGAAGCCGGGTAAGTATAACCTCATCCCATTTGTTTCCGTTGGCTTGGGTTATATGACTTTTCAACCTTATGGAGACCTCACAGATAGCCAGGGGCGACCTTATTATTACTGGACAGATGGCACCATCCGCAGTGTTCCGGAAACCTCTCCCAAAGCAACTACTGCGATTATGCTTCACCGTGATTATGTTTACAACACCCCGTTAGCAGCTTCTCAATCGTCACTCACCATTCCTCTAGGCCTTGGGTTCAAGATCAATTTCACAGAGAGTTTCGGATCTGACATTGGGTTTACGTATCATTATACACTCACTAACCATATAGATAATGCCAATACAGGCCCGACAGATAAATTTTTGTACACCTATGTATCCCTTCATTATCGTTTCGGAGCAAAGAACAGCAATGATTACACAACCGAAGTTGACAATACCGATTCTGATGCCGACGGTGTGATTGATTTGTATGACCAATGTCCCGGGACTCCCAAGGGAGTGAAGGTGGATGCGAAGGGCTGCCCCATCGATTCAGACAATGATGGAATTCCCGATTACCTTGATCAGGAGCCGAACTCTAAAGAAGGCGCTGTGGTTGATGAGCATGGGGTGACCATCAATTACAAAGAGGTAGCGGCCAAACACAAGGAAGAGTTAAAGATGTCTGCAAAAATGGATTCTGTGAATGATGCCATGAGTAAATACTTCAACAACAGACCACGTAAGGAAGTGCTTGACTCTATGGAAAGAAACCATGTCGTCGTTAAAGGAAAAGCCGGTTCCAAAAAAATTCCGGATGAATTCCAGGCAGTGGATAAAAATGGAGATGGCCTCATATCGGTCTCTGAGCTTACCTCTGCCATTGATGCATTCTTCTCCGGTGAGATGCCTGACATGAATGTTCAGAAGATCAATCGTCTGATTGATTATTTCTTTGAACAGCTCTGATGAAGAACGATCAGGCTTCCATACGGTCCCCTTTAATTGAAGAATCTTTCCAAATCATTTAAGAACATGAAAAGAATTTACCTGCTCATCGTGGCATTTGCATTATGCTCCGTATCATTTGTCAATGCTCAGGATTGGGTTGGAATGATGCGCAACCCGAAGATTCCGGTTCAGGAAGTACAAAAGGCCTTTTACAAATGGTATACCGAAAACCGAAGAACTGAAAAAGAAACAGCCGGAGAAGATGGCTTGGTAGAATCCTTCAAGCGCTGGGAGAATTACATGGTGCCCCGTAGCTATCCAAGTGGTGTGCGTCCCGACCCAGTAACCGTTGCACAGGGTCTTGAGCAGTTCAGAAGAAAACATGAAAGCACTTCGATAACCCTGAATCAACCCAACTGGAGCTATGCTGGTAACCTTAGTGTCCCTACAGGTGGAGGAGATGGAAGGATCAATCATCTTCGGTTTTATCCGGGAAGCACCACGAAGATGTATGCCTGTTCCCCAGGAGGAGGATTATGGAAAACAACCAATGGAGGAACAAGCTGGAGCACCAACACCGATACTCTTCAGGATCTTACCATTTCAGATATCGCAATTAATCCGGTCAACCCTCAGATCATGTACCTGGGAACGGGTGACAATGCGTCGCCTTGGTCGGGTCAAACGACCATCGGTGTTCTTAAATCTACAGATGGAGGCACTACCTGGAAAGCCACCGGGTTTAAGTATACCCTTCAGGCAACGGGCCCTTATTATATGGTGGTGAATGAACTGCAGATCAACCCCTCCAATCCGAATATGATTTGGGCCGCTACCAGTTTCGGATTATTCAGAACAATAGATGCCGGTGTTACCTGGACCAACATACTCAATGACAATATTCAAAGTCTGGAGCTGGAACCTCTCCACCCTTCCACCATTTATGCAGCTACCTATGCAGGACGGTTTTATCGTTCTGTGAATGACGGAACCAATTTCACTGCTATCCATAATGGCTTGCCTCCCTATGGAATTGGGATGACCATTGGTGTTTCTCCTGCTGATTCAAACAGGGTCTATGTACTTGCTCTGGATTCGGCAAAGGGTTATTTCCATAGCTTGTATATGTCAACCGACCGGGGACAACATTTCACCCTGAAATCAAGCCGTGCCACCGGGGCACCGAATATCCTTGGAAGTACGGCAGCAGGTACCGACTCCAGCGGAAATGGATGGTATTCTTTTACGATTGCAGTCTCTCAAACTAATGCAGATACTGTTTTTGTAGGTGGAATAGATCTCTGGCTTTCGGGGGATAAAGGAGTATCTTGGTCTTGCAAATCACAATGGTATGGCTCAGGAGCGCCTTATGTTCATGCCGATCAGCACCATCTGAGCTTTGTTCCCGGAAGCGGAAACACCGTGTTTGCAGCCTGCGACGGAGGACTCTTCAAGACTACGGATCTCGGTACTACCTGGACCGACTATAGCAACAACCTTGAAATCGGCCAGCTTTACAGTGTGGGTCTTTCCACTTTAACACCCGGTCTTTACATCAGCGGATGGCAGGATAACGGTACCAACTACCCACTCCCTTCCTGGAATCAGCTTTATGGAGGAGATGGAGAAGTTTGTTTCATTGATCGTACCAACAATTCCAATCTGTTTGTATCCTGGCAAAACGGAAATTTACTTTCCTCCACCAACGGAGGCTCTACTTTTAACAGTGCAACCACAGGCATTACCGAAACAGGACCGTGGACTACCCGTTGGCTGCAGGATCCTCAGAACCCGATCATATTGTATGCCGGCTTTGTCAATGTATGGCAATCGGGAGATTTAGGAAACTCCTGGTCTTCTTTAAGTAACTGGGGCACCTCCTCCATCGTTGCATTGGAGGTTGCACCTTCCAACAATCAATACATCTATGCAGCACAGTATGATTCTATTTTTATGAGCAATAATCAAGGCTCTACATGGACCAATATAAATGGCAATTTACCTTTAAGTCAGGCTTATCTCACCGATATTGCCGTGGATGCATCCAACCCCTTAAAAGCATTTGTGACCTTCTCCGGTTACAACTCCTCTGCTAAAGTATATGAAACTAAGAACGGTGGGCTCAGTTGGATTAATCTTTCTGTTGGATTACCCAACCTCCCGGTGAATACAATTGTGTATCATGCGAATAGTCCAAATGGAATATATGTTGGAACAGATAAAGGAATTTATTACCGCGACACCACCATGAATACCTGGGCAAGCTATAATACAGGACTTCCCAATGTGATGGTGAATGACCTGGCTATATTCAATCCTAACAATACCGTTGTTGCAGGAACATGGGGAAGAGGGACGTGGGAATCGCCGACCGCATTTTCAGCAGGAATTCCTGAATTTAATTCTGCAGCAGAAATAAATGTCTTTCCTAACCCTGGAACTGGAAAAATGACGGTAGAGGCTAGCGGTCTTGAACAGGGAGAATATGTTTTGGAAGTTGTTGATTTACTCGGGCAGACCGTTCTTCATAATAACCTTACCCTATTTGGTAATCTTCAGACCACCATTGATTTGTCTGCTCAATCCCGTGGTATCTACATTCTGTCCTTTAGAGGATTGAATATGCAGATGGAAAAGAAGGTGATTGTGAACTAAGACGAATCCTCGTTCCAATCTCCCGATTTACCCCTTTCCTCCCCCTATCCTTCTGATTTCCCTTAAAATGAGTGTTTCTGTGAAGGAATCTGCGAAAATCAGTCGTAAGATCCTGTTTCCATTTATGAAGAAATGTAAAATATGTAATGTATTTCTCTGGATGTATAAGACTTTACAAGTCCGATTGAGGCACCTTTGTTAAAGGAAAAAGATTTAAAAGACCTCTATGAAAACGACTGTAGCCGTATTCGACAATCATGAACTCGCTCTTCATGCCATTCAGGAATTGGACAAAAGTGGATTTCCACTCAAGAAAGTTTCGTTGGTAGGTAAGGCCTGCCTGGTGGAAGATAACATAAAGCTCAAAGACACCGAGTCCTCTAAGAATGCACCGTTGGTAGTGGGGGCTGCAGTAGGACCGATTATTGGTTTGCTCACCGGGATCGGAATTTTTGCCATTCCTGGCTTTGGTTTTCTGTTTGGTGCCGGAGCAGTAATTGGCATTATGGGAGGATTAGATCTGGGAATACTTACCGGAGGTATTATCACCCTCCTGGCCACATTGGGCATTTCAGAAGAACATCATGTCAAGTTTGAGGAACAAATCAAAACAGGAAAATTTCTGATGATTGTAGAAGGAAGCGAACGCGAAATAGAACATGCCAAAGAGCTCTTGCTTTCTGAACCCAAGCATCTTGAATTGGTCTGATAACCGCTAAATACTCTAAACATGAAATCTGTCCTTTTTATAATTCTGTTGACAAGCACCTTGCCGGGAATGATGCCCCGGCTTAATCAACGCGGTCCTCACCAGGGAACAGTAAAACCCTTAGATGACAAGTATCAGTTGGAAGTGTTAGGTTGTATGGATCATCTGGAGCTGTATGTGCTTGACAAAAAGCTTCAGTCAACCAGCAACTTCGAAATGAATGGAACCGTTACCTTCTATTATGCAGGAGCCTCTGAAAAACCGAAACAAAAGACATTAACAGTTCCATTAGTTGCCTATGGAAGAGACGGTTTCTCCGCTAAGCTTCCAGAAGAAAATTTTTCGTATTCAATCGTAACCCTAACCATCTTTGACAAAACTCTGGTTTCTCCTCAATTCCCAAATGAGTGTTCTAAAATTTCTGTGACTAAGTAAGTTTCGTCGATTCATGCACTCTTTCAGAACGAGGCTTTCTTATTTATAAACAGCAGCCAATTTTCCTGTCCTCAGCGAAATGAAGAATCCATTAAAACGAAATAGCCTGAGAATACTGGTTAAGACCTTGGTCTGGAGCTTCGGTATTGTAGTTGCTTTGATTTTAGTCTTGTTGGTGGTCTTGTCTTTACCACCAACACAGCGTTTCCTCACACATAAAGCCGAAACCTATCTCGGTGACAAAATTAAAAGCAAGGTTAGGATTGAAGAAATCGGGGTCTCCTTTCCGAAATTTATTCATCTGAAAAATATTTATCTGGAAGACCGGGATCAAGACACGCTGTTTTCCTGCCGCTCTCTGAAAATCGATATCAGCCTTTGGGCTCTCTTTTCAAAAGAAGTTAACATTAGCGCTATTGAAATAGAAGGCAGCACGGCTCATATAAAAAGAGCTATAGGAGATAGTACTTTCAATTATAGTTTCATTCCCCAAGCCTTTAGCTCTCCTGCTGCTCCAAAAGCAAAGACCTCCCCTACAGCCAGGCCTTGGACATTCTTTTTGGGCAGCCTTCGCCTGAAAGATATTTTTCTAACCTGGCATGATGAAGAAGGAGGATTAAAAGCGAATCTACACCTTGGAAAACTGGAGGCAGATGTAGAAATATTGAATCTTCCGGGAAGGAAGATCCTGTTCAGCAATATACTCCTCCATGAAACCCGATTTGCCATGGTACAAACCCCATCCAGGATTGTCTCCAGAGATACCAGCACTTCTGCCCCTTTCGACATAGGACTTTCAGAACTGGTGCTGTCGAAGGTTAATGTTTCCATGATCGACAGTTCCAAAGGAGTAAACCTCGATTTAGGCCTGGGCAAGCTCACTGCTCTTGTGAACAAACTTGATTTATTGAATCAGATCGTAGACTTGAATTCGGTGAATCTTTCTGACACAAAGTTCGGCCTTCGTACTCGTAAAGTTTTAGATAAATCCGGGACCGTTCCGTCTGGTGGACCAGCGTCCATTGTACCAAGTTGGGTTCTGTCTTTAAAGAAACTAGAACTTTCAGGTAATACATTTTCCTTCGATGCGACTGACAAAAAACCCAAGGAGCAGGGTGTGGATTATTCACACCTTTTTGTTTCAAATATTACTGCAGGCGCCAAAAACATCTTTGTAGGCGGAAAGCTTATTAAGGTGGATCTTGACCAGTTAATGTTGGAAGAAAGGTGCGGGCTGGTTCTGAAAAAATTTAAAACGCAGTTTACCTATGATTCCACACATCTGGAATTGGCTGACCTCGATCTGGAAACCGGGCGAAGTCATCTATCCAATTTTCTCTCCGTCTCTTTCCCCTCTCAGCAGGCGTTCCAGGATTCTCTTTCCAGCCTTTTATTCAAGGCCGATTTAAAGAATACGGTCATTGGCTTGAATGATATCCTCCTTTTTAAACCTGATATATTAGACAGCAGCATTTTTAATAATAACGTTCTGACCCAAATCAGGCTGAATGCCCTGGTAGATGGGACCTTAGCAAAATTGCAAGTACACCGCTTCGAATTGTCCACCCAGCAACATACCAGAGTGGTCTTCCAGGGGGAGCTGAAAAACATGCTCAAGCCTTCTTCTTTTTATGCAGATATCGGTCTCAAAGAATTTTCCACAGCGCTGAATGATTTAAATGCATTGCTTAAGCCCGCTGCATTTCCGAAATCCATCCAAGTTCCTGCACTTATAAACCTTTCCGGGAATTTTAAGGGTAGCCTGAAAGAATTCGTTGCGAATGCCGAACTCCTTTCTTCCTCTGGCTCCCTATCAGCCGATTTAATAGTAGACACCCTTACCGGCAAGGGTCAACCTCATTATGATTTAAATGCAAGAGCTGCTTCCCTCGACCTGGGAGCAATCTTGAAGCAGCCAGGTATTCTAGGGCCTGTCACCTTCACTGCTACAGCGGTAGGCCAGGGCTTGGATACGAATACCCTGAAAGCCACCTTGTCCATTTGTGCAGACAGTGCGTTTTTCAAAGGCTATGTATATAACAGTCTGACACTGGATGGACAGTTGGAAAAACAATCCTTTCTGGGAAATGTAAATCTGAACGATAAAAATATGGTTTTTAACCTGAACGCAAATTTCGACGCCGGTCAGCATCCACATTATCTTTGCAACCTCGATTTAAAAGGGGCTGAGCTGGGAGCTCTGGGATTCACCAAGGAAGGAATCCGCATCAGTGCCTTGCTTACTTCCGATTTAAAGAGTGCTCCCGGCAAAAATATGACCGGGAAAGTTCGAATGGTCAATGGACTGATGATCAAAGATAATAGGAGGCAGCCGATCGATTCCATTGTTTTGCAATCGAAATATACAGACGAAGGGGCAGAACTCAGTCTTCGGTCATCCTTCATGAGAGGTGATTTTAAAGGCAACCTCAACCTTTCCGAATTGCCTGCCTCTTTCTCTAAACTAATAAAATACTATTTTAATCCGGGAGAGTCCATATCCGTAGAACACTTGCAGGCACAGGATTTCCAATTCTCTCTGACGTTGCTGCATCAGGATCCCTTTACTGCTCTATTCCTTCCGGATCTCACCAAACTGAAATCAGCCTATATCAAAGGATCATTCAATAGCGAAGCGAATCAGCTCTCTCTCGATGCTGGTGTTCCACAATTTGCTTATCAAGGCATATTGGTTGACAGCTTGAAAATTAAATTCAATTCGGATGCCCAACAAATGAATTATGCCATTCACCTGACCGAGCTTTCCGACTCTTTAGTGAAAATAGTAAATATGGTCCTTAAGGGAAATATCAAACAGAACAATATTGCATTTAGTCTGCAAACATCCAAGCGGGATCAGAGTGAAATGATTTCTCTTGGAGGAAATCTGAAAACGAAAGGGAATAATTATGAGCTTCGTTTCGATCCCGAATTTGTTCTGAACAAGAAGAGGTGGGTGATGGATCAACATAACTATCTTCTTTGGGGAACGAGGGAATTCAATGCACATGAAATAATGCTCCGTGAAGGGGATCAGGAAATTTCTTTATCCAGCAAAGACAGCAGCGGTCACTCTCCTTTAAATTTAAAATTTAGAAATTTAGAAATTTTCGAATTTTCACAAATCATTGAAAACGACAGAACGCTCGTAACAGGGGTGCTGGAAGGAGAGGTCATTATTAAAGATCAGAACAAACGAGCTGCATTCACTTCAGACATCTCTCTCAAAGACTTTACTCTGTTGGATAAACCTATAGGCACCATTACCCTTCATAGTGACAATGAAAAATCGGTCGATCAGTATGCTTTAAAATTGCTTTTGAAAGGAAATGAAAATGATCTCAGTCTGGATGGAAACTACACTGCGGGGGTCAAAGCGAACAATCTCCATTTCAATCTTGATATACGAAACCTGAATCCGGCTTCCGCAGAACCTTTTCTTTCAGGTAACGTGACGCGTCTTTCAGGAGGAGTGAGTGGCTCTATGGTTATCACGGGAAATGCCGAATCACCGGGACTACAAGGTTCATTGCAACTTACCAAATGCTCTCTTAAACCGGCTATACTCAATTCACTGCTGATGATCCCCGAAGGGAAGCTGCTCTTTACGCCTGGGCGTGTGCAGTTTAGTTCCTTTACCCTACTCGATTCCCTAAACCATAAAGCAGCACTTAGCGGGTATGCCGATTTGCATGATTTCTCCAATATTGCTTTTGACCTGAAGATGAAAACGACCAATTTCCTGGCACTGAATACGACCGTAAAAGACAATCCTCTCTATTTTGGAACCGTGTATCTCGACAGTGATATACATCTACATGGAACACCCGATGCACCCGTAGCAGATGTTGTCATGCGACTGAATAAAGGCACCTCTATCACTTATGTAAACCCTGCCGACGCCGGGGTAACAGAAGAAAGCAAGGGAGTGGTTGAATTCGTGGATACGGCAAATGCATTCTCTCTCCAGAAAAACATAATGACCCGAAAGAATGCTGTAGAGGAGAAAAAAAAGAATGTGACGGGTATACAGCTGAATGCGGTAATAGCTATCGATAAGGCCACAAAACTAAAAATTATTGTGGATCCTTCTTCCGGAGATTCGCTCATCGTCATTGGCTCTGCCCAATTAACATTTACACTGGACCCCAATGGAAGGACTAGTCTCAATGGCCGTTATAAACTTAATGACGGAAGCTATCACCTGGCGATGGATGAAGTGATCCGGAGGAATTTTAAAATCGAATCGGGGGGTACGATCACCTGGTCGGGAGATGTTATGGATGCAGATGTAGAACTCAGTGCTGTTTACAAAGTTCATACTTCCCCGCTTGATCTCGTCCAGAGTCAGTTGGCAGGAATGAGTGAAGCCCAAAAGAATGCCTTCCGGCAAAATCTGAATTTCCTTGTCTATCTTAAGATGAGCGGGCCGATTACGCGCCCCGACCTCCACTTCGACATTAAGCTTCCGACTGACCAGGTAAGTTCTTTAAACGGGACAGTAACCGCCAGACTGGAACAATTAAGGACCGATGAAACGGAAATGAATAAACAAGTCTTCGCACTCCTGGCCTTAAATCGGTTTCTTGCAGAGGATCCGTTGGATAACTCCGGAGGAAACACTGCTCTTTCATCCACCGCCCGATCCAGTGCCGGCAAATTGCTTTCCGATCAACTGAATACCTTTTCAGGAAAGTATATTAAAGGAGTGGATCTCAACCTGGGTGTAGAATCTTACGAAGATTTTTCAACAGGCCAGGGCCAGGAAAGAACACAGGTCCAAATGGCCCTTTCCAAAAATCTGTTCGATTCTAAAGTGACAGTAAAAGTTGGAGGGAATGTGGATGTAGAAGGCGAGCGGGCCAAACAGAATAACGCCAGTGATGTAGCTGGCAATGTGGATATACAGTATAAGCTGACAACCGATGGAACCTATAAGTTGAAAGGCTTTCGGCAAAATGATTACCTGAACCCAATTGAAGGAGAAATAACTAAAACAGGTGTCGGGGTCATCTTTACAAAAGACTTTAACAGAATAAAGGAGTTATTCCGGAAATCTGAATCATTGGAGGATTAAATACAAAACGGAATTGCTTAAACAGACACGACTTAGTTCTTTTCTCTTGCTCATCCTTTTATTTGCAGGATGTAGCAACACCCGTTATCTTAAATCAGATGAGAGCTTATACACCGGGGCTAAAGTCATTGTACGCTCTGACCTTCCGGCTAAAAAAAGATCTTTAAAAAACGAACTTGAAAAGATCGCTTATCCGAAACCGAATACTGCTTTTCTGGGCATCCGTTACAAATTATGGTTCTATAATCTTGGGAATAACGGCAAACCAACAAGAATAAGGCGTTGGATCAAGGCAAAGGCTATGCAGGCTCCTGTGCTGGCTTCCCAGGTTCATCCGGATAAAACAGCTACCGTCTTGCGAAGTCGATTATACAGCAGGGGGTATCTCCATGCTCAGGTCTCCTCCATAGTGACTTTGCGCAAAGGAAAAACAAGTGTTACCTATACTGCTGACCTGGGTACACCCTTCTTCCTGGGTAAAGTGCGGTTTCCCTCTGGCAGCGATACTCTAAGTCTCAGAGTACGTAAAACCGAAAAAGAGAGCCTCCTGAAAGAAGGGATGCAATACGATCTCGGAGTGTTGAAGAATGAACGAATCCGGATTGATGGAATTCTTAAAGATTCGGGCTTCTATTATTTTAACCCCGATTACCTCCTCTTCAAAGCAGACACCAGCAACTTAAACAGAAAAGTAAATCTCTCCCTTGCAATAAAGCAGGATATACCGGACAAAGCTGCTGAGGCTTATCATATTGGTAAGATCTTTTTCAGTATCCGTTCTAAACTCCTGTCCGACAGTTTAACCCATACCAGCGACACTGTGCTCGTCAGCGGATGCTACTACCAGGATAAGGATAGCACGTTCAGGCCGGAGCCGATTCTTAACTCTGTCTTCCTTAAAAGCGGGAATCTATATAGCCAAAAGGATCATAGGCTAACCATCAGCCGCCTTGTTGGAATGGGCGTTTTCAGTTATGTAGGAATAAAATTCAAAGAACCAGACTCTCAGAAAGCCGGAATTCTGGACGTCTATATTGATTTAACTCCAATGCCCGGAAAATCTGTTACGGCAGAACTGGAGGCCGTCACCAAATCAGATAATTATACCGGACCGGAGCTTACAGTTAGTTATAAGAACAGAAATTTATGGAGGGGTGCGGAGTTGCTTGCGGTCAACGCAAACGGAAGTTTTGAGACCCAACTAACAGGAGGCTCCAAAAAATATAGCTCTTACGAGGTTGGCTCTAGTGTTCAATTATTTATTCCTCATTTTATGACTCCGTTTCCAATCAAACATGTTTCTGGGCTCTATGTCCCAAAAACAAAGGTGGATCTTGGTATCAGCCTGCTCCAGCGAGTGAATTATTTCAGCATGGATGTGATACACACTTCTTTTGGATATCAATGGAGAGAGTCTTTGCAAAAAGATCATTCGCTGGATCTGTTTTCTGTGAACTTTGCCAAACTTTTAAGTACCACTCCGGCCTTCAATACCCTGTTGATTGAAAACCCCTTCCTTAAAAAAAGTTTCCAGGAGCAGTTTATTATTGGATCTGACTACACCTTCACCTATAATTCTCAACTTGGGGCTCCTCATGCCAACCAATTTTATTTTAGCGCAAACCTCAACCCCGCTGGCAATGCAATCTTTGGAATCCAGTCGCTGATGAGCTCCCGATCAGCAACGGATGCTAACCCCTACCTGATAGGTGGTTATCCTTATGCTCAGTACACCAGAATCACGACAGACACCCGTTATTTCCACACCTTTAATTCAAAGCACAAAATTGCGACCCGATTAATTGTTGCGGCTGGTATTCCCTACGGGAATTCCAATACGATGCCTTACATAAAACAATTCTTCAGCGGGGGTCCGAATAGTCTACGCGCATTTCCGGCACGTTCCGTTGGGCCGGGTTCTTACGTTATACCTGCGAATCAGGCGGGGTCCACTTTTCTCGATCAATCAGGGGACATTAAACTGGAAGGCAATCTGGAATACCGCTTCCAGATTATTGGGCTCCTGAAGGGAGCCGCATTTCTGGATGCGGGGAATGTATGGCTTGCGAAAAAAAATCCGGAAATACCAGGAGGGGAGTTCAACATCGATACTTTTGAAAGTCAGCTGGCCGTAGGCACCGGTATTGGCTTAAGAGCTGATCTGAGCTTCTTCATTCTCCGTTTCGATTTAGGAATTCCCTTACGTCGCCCCAACCTCCCTGAAAGTGATCGTTGGGTAGGAAACCGAATCAACTTTGAGGATCCGAACTGGAGAAGCAATAACCTGGTATTGAATATTGCAATTGGCTATCCATTCTAATTCACTTAACCCATGAAAAAACTTAGATTGAAAGATTGGCTCCGGATTTTAAAATCAACCTTTCTAAAATGGTGGAGTGTTGATCCGTTCCGGCAAAGTGCGGTGATTGCTTATTATGCTATTTTCTCATTACCGGCTCTGTTGGTTATCGCCATATACCTCGCTGGTGCTGCCTTTGGGGAGGATGCTGTAAATGGTAAGGTAGCGGATAGCATTTCATCGGTCCTTGGGCATGAATCCGCTGTCCAAATCCAGGATATGCTTGTTAAAGCGAGTCACCTTCAAAATTCTTTGCTGACCGCCATCGTAGGAGTCATCACGCTTCTGTTTGGCGCTACCGGCGTTTTTATAGAACTTCAGAAGTCGTTAAATTTTATATGGGAAGTAAAACCCAAAGCCGGTCAAGGAATTGTGAAGATGCTTAAAGACCGGTTATTCTCCTTCGGCCTTGTTGTATCGATCGGGTTCCTCCTAACGATTTCACTCATCATCACCTCCTTGCTTACTTATCTAAGCGGATGGATTACGGTACGCTTCTCCTTGCTGGCTACCTTTTTGATTCATGCAATCAGTTTAGTCCTTTCGCTAACCACTATTTCTTCCTTATTTGCATTAATGTTCAAAGTTCTTCCGGACGTCAAAACCCAATGGAGGTATATCTGGCCAGGCGCCATATTAACAGGTATGCTTTTTCTGCTTGGGAAGTTTGCGCTTGGATTTTATTTTGGAAAGTTTCACCCGGCTTCTATCTACGGAGCTGCAGGCACGATTGTCCTGGTGTTGCTCTGGGTTTCTTATTCCTGTATGATTTTATTTTATGGGGCTGAGTTTACCAAACAATTTTCTCAGAAGCTGGAAGGGGAAGTCTCACCAGCATCGAATGCGGTCAGGAAGAAATCTGACTAGGGATTTACAGCATGATCTCTTCTTCTCTTCCTATGAGCTCACCGTCGAGGTTAAATTTAAGATGATACAAACAATTGGTATCACTTAATTCTACTTTGTAAACAAACTGACCGGAATGATCAATGGAAGTATTTATACCCCAGATAAACGCTCTGTGAAAGTTCTCATTTATATATCCTGAGAACAATGCCGGGAGTTGAGGGATGCTTTGAGGATATTTAGGTTTGCTGATGATCGTTTCCATGATTGCGTATTTTAAGTAAAAATAAACCCGATAAGCAAAGATCGCATTACGTATTTCATTACCATTACATTAAATGCTTGTAATGTTACATTTAACACAGGTTGAATTTCCATCCAGGCCTTCTACTCCTTGTCTTTATCCTTGTTCTTATCCTTCTTTTTGTCTTTCAGAAACCCTCTCAGTAGAAAGCTATGTTTAGCTGCATCCATATTTTGCTTAAATCCACCGGTACCCTGTCGTAGGTTAACAAGCGTTTGATTCATGTTATCGGCAAAGGAAGTATCCATAAAGAGCTTACCCACTGTTCCTTTACCGGAGTGAATATTATCCATAATATCCGATAGGTTTGTGGTGATACTCGCTGCATTATCCGCAGTTACTTTGAGCTTTTTGAAGATATCATCCATATTAATAGGAGCACTGCTTTCTAATACATCGTTGTTTTGCACTTCCTTTCCACCCGGAGGGCCTGGAGTGACGACTACAATCTTATTCCCCATCAAGCCTTCAGATCCTATCGTTGCTGTTGCGCCTTTATGGATGAACTTTCTAACACCTTCATCCAACATCATATCCACCCTGGCAGAGGTATCCGTGATCAGGGTAATGCTTTCAATTGTTCCGAAATTAATTCCCGAAAAACGGACGTTATTTCCCACTTGCAGTCCGCTCACATCTTTAAATGAGCTTCGCAATCTGAATGTAGTGCTAAACATGTGCTGCTTTTGCCCTACAAAATAGATACTGCTGATAAAAAGGAGGATACCTGCTATAACGAATATCCCTAGTGTGATTTTTTTTCCTGGCTCTTTTTTCATGGCTGATTATGTTAATGCTCTTGTATTTATTATTCAAAAAACGAATGAACCCACGGGTCTTCTGATTTTTTTAGTTCCTCATAAGTGCCTTCCGTGGAAAAGACCCCGTCTTTTATAATTAGAATTCGGTTACCCGTGATTCTGGCACATTCCATATCATGTGTAATGATGATGGAAGAGGTCTTGTTCTTCGTTTGCATTTCAAGGATCAGCTTACTGATCTCTCTGGAAGTAATCGGGTCTAATCCGGTCGTTGGCTCATCGTATAGCATAATTTCCGGTTTGAGGATCAGTGTTCTTGCCAGCCCAATCCGCTTTCGCATTCCTCCTGAAAGTTCAGAAGGCATTTTACCTGCGGTGTCGGGAAGCCCTACATTCTTCAAAGCTTCCATGACTAATGTTTCTGTTTCCTCGTCTGTCCTGGATTCTGTTCCTTCCAGTGGAAATTCCAAATTTTCGCGAACGGTCATGGAATCGTATAAGGCCGCACTTTGAAACAGAAAGCCTATTTTTTTTCTCAAGGTCTCCAGATCCCTTTCCTTCATATGAGCGGTATCCCATCCCTGAATAATAATTTCCCCTTCATCCGGCTCAATGAGCCCGACCAGGCATTTAATCAAAACAGACTTACCGCTACCTGATTTGCCGAGTACCACCAGGTTCTCTCCTTTTTTCAGAAGCAGATTAATATCTTTCAGAACCACCTTAGATCCGAATGAAACCTTTAAGTTTTTAATTTCCAAGGCTAACGTGCCCGTTTCTTTTTCTGTTGCTTCTTCCATATTATGAGAACAGACTGGTTAATTGAACTGCGATCATATCGATCAGAAACACAAGCAAGGAGCCTATCACAACGGCTGAATTGGCAGATTTTCCAACACCTTCAGTCCCTTTATCGGAGTTAAATCCTTTGTAACAGGCAATCAATCCAATTCCGAAGCCAAAAAATATGGTTTTAATAAAAGCCGGCATGATATCCATGAAGTCGAGCTTCTCAAACACTTGTGAAAAAAACAAGTGAGAACTGATATCCCCTTTCAGATTACATCCGAAGAAGGACCCGAACATGGAAATTGTATCGGAGAAAATAACCAACAGAGGCACCATTAAAGTGGTAGCGATCATTCTTGTCACCGCCAGATATTTAAAGGGTCTCCGGCCTGAAACCTGCATGGCATCGATCTGTTCAGTCACTTTCATCGATGCAAGCTCCGCACCAATTCCAGATCCCACTTTTCCTGCACAGATCAGTGCCGTAATAACGGGACCAATCTCCCGGATGATGGAAACGGCAACCATTGCCGGCAGCCACGATTCTGCACCAAACTCAGCCAGCGTAGGTCTGGATTGTATGGTAAGAACTAATCCCATAATAAATCCGGTAATCCCAACCAAGGGGAGGGTCCGGCAGCCAATGATATAACATTGCCTGGCGATTTCATTAAATTCAAAAGGCCTTTTAAAAAGTTCTTTGAAAAATTTCCATGTAAAAGCGGAGAGCAAGGCCATCTCTATAAAGAAGCCCTTTACTTTTGTCATAAATGAAGGCCCTTCTTCAGCAAGATCATCGCCTGCGGCTGTTTGAGCAATTTCATCCGTTTTCATTTCAGTGTTTTTATTTTTATGAAAGAAAATTTAGTAGCCGATGGGACTATATTGCCCAGCAGGAATCCCCAGGCCTTCAGCGGCTCTATATGGTCGAATACAACTTTGAGGATTGCAGTTAGAGGGATGGAAAGAAACATACCCGGCAAGCCCCATAGCATACCACCCACCAGCACTACCACGACGGAAACCAATGCATTGATTTTTACTTTGGAAGCCACCACCCTTGGAATGATATAGTGATTGTCAATAAACTGTATGATCGTATAGATAGCCAACACCAACAAAGGATAGGACATAGAATCTTTAGTTACAAAAGCTATAATCATTGGGAGGGCAATCGCAATGACTCCTCCGATATAGGGTATGACATTCAGGATGGCTCCGGTGATTCCGAGAATAATGGCATAATCAATACCCAGGATTAACAACCCGACGGAATTTAGTATGGCGATAACCACTGCTTCCACTGCCAGTCCAATCAAGTAACCGTGAATAATTCCTTTGGTCCGGTCGAGCACTTCAACGACAGCAGAATGATGTTCTATACGAAAGAGTTTACGTACAAACTCCAGGAGCAGTGTTTTGTAAAATAAAATCATAAATAAGTAGACAGGAAGGAGCATCAGGATGATCATGGCTCCGCTCAGATTCACTAAGGTCTTACCCACTACCATACCTGCATCACTGAACGCAAGATCTTCGGTGCTTTTGATCCAGGCTTTAATGCTGGTAAGCTTAATATTAAAATGTGTTGATATCCACCCGATGAATTGATTGCTGGTAGCTTCTGTTTTCGCTTTGAGTTGGGGATATGTATCTGAAAACATAGAAACCTGCGTGGAAACAAAATATAGAAGAGCGGCAATTATTATAAAGAGAAGAGCTACAGCCATGGAAATGGCGATAATCTTTGGCACTTTATGATTCACCAGGAAATTGACAAAGGGATTTAGCAGGATCGCAAGTAGGGTCGCATAAACAATCGGAACAATAATCGTCTGGCCAATAAACAGCGCATAAATGAAAGCGTAAACCCCAATAAAAATAAGGGCCATTTTAGCATAAAAAGGTATTCTTACGGTTTCCATGATCGAGAACAAATTCAGAGTGCTTTCATTTTGGAAAGTATTCCAGAGTTTGATACAAAGGTGCATGAAGGAGTAATCGAAAGTGTTGCATAAAATCGATCATCTCTTACATATTTCACTTGTTTTCAATGGAGGGATTCAGAACATCTCGCCAAGCCCGAAATAAAGGCCCTGGGAGCCATCAATGCCAAAGCCATAATCGATGGCCATATTGGTATTGGAATGTTTATTCACTTTGATGCGGAGGCCAGCACCCATACCTGGCCAGATCGTATCAAACTTATCGCCAGGCCAGTTGGAGACACATTGCGCATTCACAAATACAACTCCACCCAGGAGTCCGTTTTTTGTGATATGAAACCGGTATTCCGATTCCAGATAAACCAGGTTTCGTCCCCTGAAACGACTTTGGATATATCCTCTTCCTACGTTATTGTATTCATCCCAGCCTGTACTGGGTAAATCCAGATAGGGTGCATTACCACCCAAGGTAAACGAGTTATAACTCCAGAAGGCCAGGATATTTTTAGAGGTCCCAGGCATCTGGATATATTTGCGGAACTCTACCAGCAGGGACTGCCAATCCTGATCACTTCCCATCACCATCAGATTCGGACGGAAAACGATATTCGCATAGGTACCAGGGACGGGGTTAATAGGGTTTCTCCTGGAATCATAAAGCAGCTTCAGAGAAAAACCGGTAGAAACCGACTTGCTCGTTTTCCCATATTTTTCAAAATCCGTAACCACTCCTGTGCCTAAACCCTTTTCAGTGATATCCGCATGGTAGTCCATATTATAACCCACCCCTACAAAAAAATCGGGCACAATCATTTTCTGAACGGTCTCCCGAATGGCCATATAGGTATAGTTCAGCTGATCCCCATCCAATCGAGAGGTATGACCACCGAGCCCGTAAGTATCCTGAGGATAACGATAGAATCTCCAGTCGCCCAGCAAATTGTACTTATTCCCTTTTGACCAGAAACTGGTATGAATGGGGAAAATAATCTGGTGGTTCTGGGTATAGGTAAGGCTTGAATTAATCGTTGACAAGTTAGCTTTGGGTCCATCATCCGTATAGAAGGCGGCATTTGCAGCAATGGCAATAGCCGCTCTGGTAGTCACGGTATAGGCGGCGGCAGGAATAAAGGAAAAGTGAATTTGCCCTTTGGGAATGGTCTCCTCTTCTGCTATTAGAACCTTATGCGTAAGATTTTTCAGCACGTCAATAAGATCTTTTTGTTTGACAGGTTTCTCTTGTGCCGTAGCCTGCAGAGCGATCAGCACCATACAGGCAAGGCCAATAAAATGAAGGGAAAGGTTCCTCAGCATAAGAATCATTCGGGGCACCTGTTTCATCATATACTCTGAAGGTATTGAAAAGACATGAGCTTTCCTACAATTTAAACATTCGCGGCAAAAGTGCGTCATTGCGGTGGTCAATGTGTTATAGGTCTTCGACAGTATATTACACAGTTTACAGTATTAGACCTTTCCACGAAACCGCTCAGAAAGTAAAATGAAATACCTCTTCAGCCTTCCCCCCTGCATCGGAGTAAAACTTTAAGGCATGTTTGTCTTCTGAATGGGCTGCAACAAATAATTCCGGGGCACCGATCTTTTTACCATACGTTATCATATGCTCCATTAATTCCTTTCCTATTCCTTGTCGTTGGAACGATTTCTTAACG
>Ga0207068_1028_pt1 | contig 47679 bp, 44 predicted proteins | sample Alteio_BWMinCont_23_FD_153475 | JGI IMG/M metagenome (GOLD analysis project Ga0207068, IMG submission 153475) | Enriched cells from forest soil in Barre Woods Harvard Forest LTER site, Petersham, Massachusetts, United States -... | ecosystem: Environmental > Terrestrial > Soil > Temperate forest >... | reverse complement strand
ATTGCTGTAACGAATGCTGATAATAAGTCATATCAACCAAATTGGATCTGGAAAGATAAAATAACTTATGCCCTGAAATTATTAGGAAAGGCAACCGCTGCTCAAATAGCGGATGAAATAAAACGATTAGAGCCAGAAAAGGAACAAGATAAAAGGCTTGCTAGAAATGTGTCAATGAATGCGTCTTCTCTAAGTGTTAAAGGAGAAATAAAGGCAGATAATACAGGTAAGGTAAATATATATTATCTATAAAAAAACCCCATCAATCTTGCGGAGCGAGGGGTTCTTTAAACTTATAAGTGGTGTAGCATTTGGTAATGCGCCAGACCTGATAGTGTCTGGAGAAGTAAGGATCGAGGCCTTGCCACCGCACCATTTTCTTATACAAAGGTAGTGTAAATTATTTAAAAAGCAAGCCCATGTATACAATAGCACAATTCAGGAAGGAATACGGCAACGATGCACGATGCTTAGATCGCTTATTCACAATATCTTACGGCAAGATTGAGGGTTGCCCTGGCTGTGGTGTTGTTGGGGCTGAATTTAGACGTATAACCACTCGTCGGTGCTATCAATGCCGGGTGTGCTATCATCAATTATATCCAACCAAAGGTACAATCTTTGAAAAGACACGTACTCCGCTTACATATTGGTTCTATGCAATGTATCTTATGACCACTACCCGGAACGGTGTGTCTGCTAAAGAGCTGGAAAGGTGATACCGTTGTCTACTGTTTTCATCTTGGTTGTCTGCTTAGTCTATACAAAGATAGATCAAAAAACTCAAAAGTCAAGACATTTAAGTTAAATATTTTACACATGTCTTTATTGTCTTGTTTGTACATATCCTGTGCAAGATCAAGCCTTAGTAATAGTGTGTAATGAGTTGATTACAAACAAGTTATTAAATAGATTCAGACTGTCTTGAAGGGATATGTGCCTTCATGAAGGAGGGATAAAAAATTAAATTTACGTCCGATTTGAAACTTTTAGGGCTGATAAAAATGAAGAGAGACCCTGTTGATTTCGGCAAAGGGGGCCTTTTTCTCGTACTTTTAAGCATTAATATGACCCTATGCACAATTTTGCCTCCGACTGGGCCTCCTTATTCAGTCTTTCCTCTCTCATCAGTTTGCTGACACTCACCGTGCTTGAGATTGTACTTGGGGTTGATAATGTTATTTTCATTGCGATCGTTGCCGGCAAACTTCCGAGAGATCAGCAAGCCCGTGCGAGAGCAATAGGTCTTTCGTTTGCTTTGATTTTCAGAATCGGTTTACTCATTTCTATCACCTGGATACTTGGATTGAAGAAACCTTTAATAAGCCTTTGGGGCTTTGATGCAACAGGACGGGACCTGATCCTTTTTGGAGGAGGAGTCTTTTTGCTGGTCAAAACAATAGGTGAGATTATTTCTAAACTCCGGGGTGAAGATGAAGCCGCTTCCCTAAAACTTAAAACGATTTCGCTCACTGCGGTGATTATGCAGATTGTTTTTATTGATATTATTTTTTCGTTTGATTCAATTCTTACTGCAGTAAGCATGGTTTCAAATGTGCTGATCATGATCGGTGCTGTGATCGTGGCTATGTTTCTGATGTTGGCATTTTCGGGGAGGGTAAGCGACTTTATAAACCGTCATCCGACCATCAAAATGCTGGCTCTTGCATTCTTACTATTGGTAGCATTTATTCTTTTTATGGATGCTCTTCATTTTAATGTGGCTGTTGTCAAACCTTATATCTATGTTTCCATGGCTTTTGCTTTCGGCGTGGAACTGCTCAATATGAGGGAGCGAAGTGCTAAAGGCAAGTAAATGAAACAGGGTCTGCAATTATTCCTTATTACGTTTTTTTTATGCACCGTATGCTGTATCTCCCCGGGATACGGACAAAAATCGCTTCCTAACTACAATGCCATATTTAAACGGGAAGCATTGGAAGGAAAGTGGTACCTGGTGATGACGAATGCCAGACACTGGAACTCAGATAAAACCACCAATATCACTTTTGATTTCGTTTCCCCGAAATCACCTTCCGGAGAAACCGCAGATCATTTTAACGAAACAATCTCCTATCTCGAATCCGGCAAGCCAAAAGAAAGGACAAAAGCACTGTATCCCAGGGCGAACAAGGAATTCGGTGAACAAAAATTGTATAGAGGAAAACATTCCCAGGTACATTGGTATATCGTAGCCACAGCCACTGACAACCATTGGCTGGTTATTTATCTTCACGGAGGATTATTCAGGAAAGACGCAATAGAAGTAATTTCAAGAAACCCTAACCTCGACAAGGATGACCTGGAGCAGATCCGGAAATTATTTGAGGAGAGTTATTTTCTTCAATCTAAGACGAAGAAGATCAGGGAAAATATTCAAAAGTAGAGGGGCCGCTGGTCACGCTGATTTCCTGGTCTCTAAAAACCATGGAATGGAGTTCCAAGATGACGGAGCCATAGTTCAGAAATAACGAATACAGAGAAAATAATACTCGCAATGCCATTCAAGGTCATAAACGCCAAGTTGATCCTGCTCAGGTCACCGGGTTTTACAATTAAATGCTGGTAAATAAGCAGGAGTATAAATATAGATGCCCCTATCCAGTATAAGATTCCAAAGCCAGCATAGACTCCGGCCTGGATGACAAGTAAAGCAGAACCCAGGTGAAGGAATGCAGATAAAATCAAGGTTCTTTTTTTTCCTAACCAAACAGGAATAGATCGCAGGTTTTGAGATCGGTCGAACTCTTCATCCTGTAAGGCATAAATCATGTCAAATCCGCTCACCCAGCAGAGTACCGTAAATGAATACATCAGAGGCATTATATTGAATTTGCCGGTTACAGCAAGGAAGGCTCCGATGGGAGCGAGAGATAAACCAATACCCAGGATCAGATGGCAAAGTGCCGTAAAACGTTTAGTATAGCTATATCCAAGAATGATGATCAACGCAACCGGTGATAACTGAAAACAAACAGGATTGATAAACCAGGTAGTCAGGATGAAGAGCATACAATTTAAAATGACAAATAACAGGGCGCTCTTGGTGGAAATAATTCCTGCCGGAATTTCACGGATTGCGGTACGGGGATTAGCAGCATCGTATCGGCGGTCGATATACCTGTTAAAACCCATAGCTGCGCTTCTGGCAAAGACCATGCAGAGAATAACCAATCCGAGCAGAGACCATGAAAAGCGGGTTGTACTCATGGTCAATGCAAGGAAAAATCCAATGAGTGCAAACGGAAGCGCAAAAACAGTATGACTGAACTTAATGAGTGAAAAATAACTATTTACCTTGGGAGCAGATTCGTTCATGGGTGGTGAAGGGCTTTGACGACCAGAATCATAATGATGGGCACTGAACAAAGGAGGATGCCCAGAGTACCAGGGGTAACCTTTTTCTCACTGACCTTGTAACGAAGATTCAGGAAAATATAAATATTGGAAGCCAGGAAGCCGATGAGCCCGCTGAGCATTGCAGCGAAAAGAAAGAACCGGATGGGCTTAACTAAGAAAAGTAAAGTGGTGGTAGCTGCGAGAACGCCGATAATGATCGAACAGGTGCCCAGAATCCGGGTGATTTTTTCCATACTCAGTGAACGGCAATTTTTCGGGTTTCGCTTTTCATTCCTTTCCGGTCGAGGGTCAGGAAATAAATGCCGCTTCCCATATTGCTACGGGGTAAAGTTAAGGACTTTGTTCCCTCGGGAACTGTAAAATGTATGATTTCCCTGCCTAGCACATCACAGACCCTGAATTCGGCGCTTCCCTGAATCTCTTCAAATGAAACGGTGGTGCTCTCCTCAAAGGGATTAGGCCATACTTCCAGGTTTCCGGTACTCTTAATGAGTTCTGAGGTCGCTAATGGATTACAAAGAGTCATAGCCCCGAAAGCATTTGCTTTACCATATCCCCACTTGTTATCAGGCAAGGAAGATCCGGTATATACATCTTGTGTAGCCGAACAGGTAATAGCCGTTTTAATATCCAGATTCGTGGCCCCCGGAGTCTGTTGAAGAAGAAGTGCTGCTATTCCAGTTATAACAGGTGACGATTGAGATGTTCCTCCTCCTACCAGATGCATGCCTCCGTAACCAATTTGAGTGGCCGGTGAAAAGTATTGTTTCTGAGACATCACCATACAGGAGATCACATAATCACCGGTGGCAGCAATGTCAGGTTTTTGTAAGCCGGTTCGGGTTGGCCCGTGACCCGAAGAAGGGGCAAGTCGTCGCGGTCTGAAGATGAAACTGGTATCACACCATACGGTATCATTCTCTGCAAGAAAACAATTTTTATTTACATAATTGGCTACACTGATCACATTCGGTGAACACTGAAAACCTGTTTCCATGGTCTTGTCGAAGTCAGGTAACTTACACTTTCCTACAGGAGGATAGATTACAGGAGAGGGAAGAGGCCCCGGGAAGAACTGAAAACACCAGGCATCAAAGGTTCCTGTCCCGGAGGTGATTACTCTGAAATTATCATAGGTGGAATCGGGAGTCACTACATATTCAATGGAATAAACATTTCCCTTTTTCTGTTCGTACGACTGGATTACCGCAACACGATTGGAATTGTTGAAGATCGTATCATAAACCATTACGCCTACCTGTGAGGAGAATGAATGAAAAACCGTCCTGCCCCTGAATGAATAGGAAGGACTCACCTGATCGGCACCGATCGCAAAATTCAGTCCTTTCATAGAAGAGGAATCACCGTAAATCTGAACATCCATTGAGGTATTGCCATTGGCCGTGTCGTTGCTGTTAAAACGCATCCAGGTAAAGGAAGAGTCGTTGGTCAAGGTATTCGTTGCATGGTAAGCAATGTTCCCACTATTACCGGTAGCACCCACAAATACCCTTCCCGGTTGGGCAGTGACAAGACTGTCAATGATTTTTGTTTCCAGATCGGTTCCATCATGTGATCCCATTTCTGATCCCAGACTACAATTGATGACACATGGTTTCCCAAGGGCCTTTGCTTTGGAGAAAATATATTCAGCCCCGTCTGCAATAGTGGGTCCTGGGTTATTGAAATCCACGGCTACCATAATGATATCAGCCTTGGGAGCAACACCGGCATAGCGGTTAACAGCTCTTCCGTTCCCGGCAGCTGTTCCGGCCACACGTGTCCCATGACCATAATAAGGGGTGTCCACTTCGGTACACTTACCACTGTCAATCTGAATATTCGTCCATTCCTGACCGAAGTTAAAAGGCTGTGGCGTATTCGCTGCGATCGGCATTTTCTGATCCCAGATATACAGAATTCTGGTTTTGCCAAGACTGTCCTTGAAATCGGGGTGAGTGAAATCGATACCGGTGTCTATAAATCCACAGACAATACCTTTCCCATCATAAGCCTGGGAAAGAGGGGCTACCCCGTTGTGTACTTTAACAACATTATTCAGATAAACCATCGTATCATTGAGCGGATGAAGGCGTATACTTCCTTGTTCAATTCGGGTAATGAAAGAGGCCGATGCCAGGCGGACCAGCTGATCGGCTGGAATCGTTACGGATGAGATGGCACCGATGTGATATTTGTAATGACCTCCGCACTGCTCCACGGCCCGCTGAACACCAGCAACGTTACCTTGAATGAGCACACCGATCTGGGTATGGTTTGTTGATTTGTTTTGAGAGAGACGGCAGAGCTCCATAGACATTTTGCTCTGCTGTCCATAGATACAGGAAATGCAGAGTAAAAACAGGACTGAAAAGGAGATGCGGATATGCATAGGTGAATTACCTATTAAAGGTACTCAAAAAAATGAAATATTCGTATATTTACTTCCCACATGCCGAATGAAACTACCGCTCCTTATACCCTTCGTTTTCTCAATGCTTGCAGGTCTTTTGGAGATAGGCTGGCCCTGGTGGATAGAACAAAGACCTATTCGTATTCGGAACTGAAAGCAATAGTCTTTGGAATTGTGAATTTACTGATGGAGCGATTTCCGGATGAAACAAGCATCGGGGTAGTCGATCAGAATGATGTCTATACCTATGCTTCGATTCTGGCTATCAATCTCTGTGGAAAAACACATGTGCCATTCAATATCCGGTACCCGGAGGAAAGGTTGGTCGTGATTGCTGAAAAAGCTTCGGTGAGGATCATCCTTTCCTCATATGCTTTCCAGTGTGGAAATTTACAGATACTATTAACCCTGGGTATAACAAGAGGTATTTCAGAGCATTTTGTTCCTGTTAAAAAATCTGTTAATCCTGCCTATCTGCTTTTTACTTCCGGCAGCACCGGTGAACCCAAAGGTGTTCCCATATACAATCATTATCTGAACGCTTTCTTTGATTATTTTTTGGACGGAGGAGTTTTTCATTTTGATGAAAAAGATAGATTTTTACAAGTCTATGAAACTAGCTTCGATGTGTCTGTATTTTCAGCTTTCACACCCTTGCTTTCAGGTGGATGTTGTTACCTGCTTCCTAGGAAGTCTTTTGCCTATCTCGAAATTCCACAAATACTTTCTTCAGGTGAAATAACAGTGCTGAGTATCGTCCCCTCCATGCTCCATTTTCTTTCTCCCTATTTTAAACAGTTGAGATTTGAAAAACTGAGGTATAGTTTTTTCTCCGGTGATAAACTTCTGAATTCCCTTTTGCAAGCATGGAGTACCTGTGTCCCTCAGGCAGTACTCGTAAACTGTTATGGACCTACCGAAACAACCATTGTTTGCTCTCACTATCTATGGGATGCACAAAAAGGGGAGAAAGATTCGTTTGAAGGGATCGTATCCATAGGAAAGCTTTTCCCCGGAACCAGTTATGTGCTCAGAAATGAAAATGAGATCGGGCCCGGCCTTCTGGAAGGAGAGCTCTGTCTATCCGGCACACAAGTGATAGGGGCCTATCTGAACAACGAAAGCCCGGATAAGTTTATTAAGTGGAACCTAGACGGAAAAGAATGCCGGTATTATTGCACCGGTGACCGGGTGAGGGTTAATGCAGAAGGAAATATGTTGTTTCTAGGCAGGACAGATTTTCAGATCAAAGCAGGAGGGTATCGGGTGGAGCCCGCAGAAATTGAGACTGCACTGAGACTGGCGTCCGGAAGCAGTTTCTGCGTTGCGATGGGTATTGATTCGATCCAAGGTTCTACCCAGCTGATTGCGTTTGTGGAAGGAAAAGGAGATGAAGCTGAACTTATCAGGCAGTTAAGGAAAAAACTTCCACCTCACTGCATCCCTTCCCGTATTACCTTTCTCGATCATCTGCCTTTGAACATCAATGGTAAAGTGGACCGCCTGGAATTGTGTAAATTTGTTTAAAGAGTCTGCCTTACCCTACAGAAATCCATGACCATGATTCTTGATGAGTTGAACAAAGTGTTTTGCAGGGTATTTCACGCAAAGGATCTGGTGATCTCCCTGCATTCAGATGCATCTTCCCTGGAAGGGTGGGATTCTCTGACCCATGTTGCACTTGTTTCGGAAACGGAGAAGCATTTTAAAATCACTTTTTCATTTAATGAAATGATGCAGTTCAGGAATGTGGGCGATCTGGTGAATGCTATTGAAAAACACCTACAGCAGTAAGTATGCATTTTCTCTCTGTTCCCTTCTTATGTTTTCTTCCGGTTGCAGGACTTCTTTCCTGCTTTCTCCCTTTTAAACAAAGGTGGAAACTGCTTCTGATCGTAAGTTTGTTGTTTATTGGGCTATGGAACCCAGGGGCTATGCTTGTGCTGCTCCTCTCTTCCCTTTTCACTTTTTATACCGGACTTCTCATCGAACAAAACCGGAAATTTCGGGCCGGTGTTTATTTATTATCGGTGACGATCCAGGTTTTGAGCCTCTTCCTGCTGAAGTATGTGGAGTCTGGGAGTACTGGTTTGCATTTTTTATTCCATGAAGCAGGATTTCGATTGGATCTCATCCTCTATGCTGCTGGTTTTTCATTTTACACCTTGCAACATATCGGGTATATAACAGAGATTTATTATTTAAGATCAGAGCCGGAAAAGAATCCACTGGATTTTCTGCTCTTCTCATCCTTTTTTGCCAAATTTTCCTCAGGTCCGCTGGAGCAGGCTCCTCAACTGATTGCTCAGTTCAGGAAGCCTTCAACAGATCTAACACTGATCTATGAAGGAATTCAACGAGTGGTTCTTGGAATCTTCAAAAAAATGGTCCTCGCCGATCGCCTTTCCCCAGCTGTAGCTCACGTTTTTGAAGCCGGGCAAGGGCAGGGGAGTGCTATAACGGTAGCAGGAGCATGTTTGTTTACAGTACAGCTTTATTTTGACTTTTCTGCTTATAGTGACATGGCTATTGGATCGGCAAAGATTTTTGGGATCAGGCTCACGGAGAATTTTGATCGGCCCTTTCTCTCCACATCTGTTTCAGAGTTTTGGAGGAGGTGGCATATTTCCCTCATCAGCTGGTTCAGCAACTATATTTATTACCCCCTTGTTTTCCGCCTCCGAAGGTATAAAGGAGCCTCTGTCCTCGCCGGAATCCTGGTTACTTTCCTTCTCTCCGGACTCTGGCACGGTCTTGGTTTTACTTTTTTTATCTGGAGCCTGCTGCACATTTGTTTCCTTTGTTTTGAAAGCCTCACTAAAAACATTCGTCTGAATGCATCCCGAAGGTTCCCCACATTCATATACAAGCCCTTCAGCACCCTGATTACATTTCTATTGATCTGTTTCAGCAACCTTTTCTTCCGTGCTCCGGATATTACGGTGGCTAAGCAATTGTTTCTGCAGCTTCAAGGCCCACTCTTTCTCAGTAAAGGGTTTATGGAAGGGTTTCTTTCCATCCTCGCCGGAGGTGGTTATCAGGAAGTATTATTCAATTTTTATCTGACCCTGATGTTCACTGGAGGGTTTCTGATTTTTGAAAAACACCTTTCCAAGCCGCTTCTTCCGGGAAGGGGGCTCTTTTTGCGCACGTTCTTCCTGGTCACACTAATTTTTGTATGCGGAATATTTAAACAGGCAGAATATTTTATTTATCAGCAATTCTGATGAACAGACGAATTCTACTTTTTATAGCCCTTCTGCTGCTGCTGCTCCTTGGCCTGGAAAAGCTTTATGATTATTTTCTCCTGAAAAATGTAAACCTCAAAAGCTCCTTTGTTGCTTCACAGCCTGTCAATGCAGATGTGCTCTTCCTCGGTCCTTGCGAACCCTTGTGGATGATGAGTCCTGCTCTGTTTCAAAAGTATGCTGGATTAAAAGGATTTAATCTCTCCACCGTTCATGCCAATTTTGCAGAAAACGAAAGCATGCTGCATCTTTATCTGGAGCATAACAAAGCTCCCCAATATCTTTTCCTTTATGTTACAACAGAGTCAGTCGATGGAGCTTTCAATGTATTCAATTCCTATTCCTTTTCTCAGTTTATTTCAGATCCATTCATAAAAAAAATGATCGAAACTCAGGATCCGGATTATTACCGCTGGGTATACTGGCCCTTTATGAAGCATGCATATTATAATAGCTTTATTACTTTCAATATGCTTCAGGGTGTAAAGCACGAACTTACAGGGAGAAAGATTCCGTATTATCCCGATGGATATGTTCCTCCTCATGGGATAACCTGGGATATGCGGTATGAACATTTTGTAAAAGAGTTTCCAAAGGGTCGGCATTTTGAATGGAACCTAGGTGAGGTAAAGTCTTTGCAAGCCCTTCTGGACCTTGCCAAAGCTTATGGGATTAAGGTCGTGCTGTATGAATCCCCAATGCTGAACGAAATCAAGCCATTTATTCTTAATAGGGATGAAATCAAGCAGAAGATCGCTAAATTCGCCATGCAGAACAAGGTGCCTTATTGGGTATTTGATACTATGCAGATTTCAAATACCAGATCCTGTTTTTTTTCTGTTCTGAATACAAACGATAAGGGATCGGCTATCTTTAACAAAACATTCGCTGATTACTTCCTCCGGGAAGAGAGGCGTGATTCATTGGTTCATTAAACCTCCAGGATTATGATAAAATTCAGATATGTATTTTTTTTATCCGTCTTGATGCTTCCGCTGGTAATCAGGGCTCAGAACCTGAATGCCTATTCGGATAAAGTAACTCAATACTTCTATATCTTCGACGATGGGAAATTGGTGGAGGCAGAGTACCTACCTGTAACCCAATCCGCTGTTGGTGGTAATTGCGTTGCCTATGTAGACAATTCTTCTAACTTTAAAATTTACTATGACGGAAACACAAATGTAGAAGCAGATAACCCCCCGGATAAATTTTTAGCTACCGATAACCTGATTGTTTACGATTTTCAAAAAAGACTGAGCGTATTTGAACGAGGGAGGAGTACTTTACTTACCTATCAGCATGGTATATACGCCGCCGGAGACAGCATGGTTGCCTTTTATGACACGATATCCTACGCACTGAAATTCTATAAAGATGGGGTCATCAAAGAAGGGGAAGCCCTGTATGATAAGTCGCCTCCAAAGAGCCTTCAGGTGGGAGATAACATCGCTGCCTATGTAAACTACAATGACCTGTTCAAAGTTTATTACAACGATCGCTTATACGATCTTGAATCCGCAGGACCGACTCAATATAAGGCCGGATGCAATACGGTAGCTTATATTGACAAATACACCCGTAATTTCAAAGTGTTTTATCATGGTAATCTTCTTCAGCTGGAGAGCTTTCCTCCTTCCAGCTTCAAAGTGGGTGATGATATTGTTGCTTACATTGATAACACGGGTAGTTTCAAGGTTTTTTGCATGGGACAGCTCTATACGGTTCAAACATATGAACCTCAATTTTTTGATGTAACTGATCACATGATCGTTTATGGGGATGTACAGAACTTCAATGTTTTTTATGGGGGGAAGACGACCAAGCTGGAAAGCTATAAACCGGATATTTATCAGCTGGATTATAATTCCCTTGCTTATATCGATCGTTTTAACAAGATCCGTTTATTTAGTGATGGATCCATCAAAGATGTAAGCGGCTCTATTGTGAACTCCTTCCAGCTTACACGCAACGTACTGATGTACTCAACCGATCTGGAGAGTATGCACTTTTACTGTAACGGAAAAAATTATTAGAGGATTTAGTTGTTCAACATAACTGGCATCACCAGCATCAGAATATCTTCGGCTGCTAGGGGTTGTTCAGCAGGAATGAGAATTCCAGCACGGTTCGGTGCACTCATTTCGATATTCACCTCATCGCTGTCCAGGTTAGCTACCATATCCATCAGGAAACGGGAATTGAAACCAATTTCCATATCCTCTCCGGCGTATGAGCAGGTAAGCCGTTCGTTGGCTTCGTTGGAGTAATCCAGGTCTTCTGCAGAGATGTTCAACTCGCTTCCGGCCATTTTCAGACGAACCTGGTGGGTGGTTTTGTTGGCGAAAATAGATACACGTTTGATGGAGCCCAGGAATGCACTGCTGTCTATGGTCAGTTTATTAGGATTAACTTTTGGAATGACGGCATCATAGTTCGGGTATTTGCCATCTATCAGGCGACAAATAAGTCGGGAAGACCCGAATACGAATTGCGCATTCGTGGCATTGTATTCAGCCTTTACTGTTCCTCCGGCAGCACCGAGATTATTCTTGAGCAGGTTCAGAGGCTTCTTCGGAAGAATAAATGAAGCAGGGGCAGCAGTCTTAATGTCGCTGCGACGGTATCTCACCAAACGGTGAGCATCTGTAGCTACAAAGGTTGCGCCTTCCGGTGAAAACTGAACAAAGACTCCTGACATAACCGGACGGAGCTCATCATTTCCGGTGGCAAAAATGGTTTTGTTAATGGCAGAGAGAAGAGCTTCGGAATCAATTTCTACGGAAGCTCCGGCTTCTACTGTCGGTGCTTTGGGATATTCGTCTCCGTTGTGGCCTGTCACTTTGTATTTTCCGTAATCAGAAGAAATTTCAATACTGAACTTCTTTAAATCAACAGAAAAAGTAAGAGGTTGTTCGGGGAAAGCCTTTAATGTATCAATAAGAAGTTTAGCTGGGATAGCAATGACTCCTGAATCTTTGGATTCAACATTCATCGTGGTAGTCATCGTAGTTTCCAGGTCTGAGGCAGAAATGGTGAGATCCTTCCCGTTAACTTCAAACAAAAAGTTGTCAAGAATAGGAAGTGTATTTGAAATGTTCAGAACCCCATTCAGCGATAAGAGATTTTTCAGCAGTGTGGAACTGGAAACAATAAATTTCATAAGGTGTTGTATTTGATTAATTTGATCTTCATCCAGTCTATACCGGAATGCGAGAGCCTACAAATTTAAATTTATAGTGTAGATATGAGGGTAGTATAAAGCCATAGTTTTAAGCTATTTTTTAACACCCGGACCTTTATTTGCAAAGTATTCAATATCAGTGAGTAGCTTTCCAAAAACATAATATTGGGTAACTACAAATTCATCCTTGTTAATAAGTGTGTACATCCGGTCCATGTCAAATTTTTCAGGCTTCCCCTTGGCATCCAAAGCTTCCCGGTGTGGCTCCATTCCGAAGAATCTCAGGTTTGTTACTTTGTCATCCCTATCGGTAATGGTCATCTCATAAAGCGGAGTGGAGCTTAGAATTGAATCTTTCCTGAAGGTCTGCATATCGTTCAGAAATGTCTCGAAACCAACCCCTTGAAAGTAAGAGAGGTATTGCTTTACGGCTAGGGTGTCGATATTCGGATAGTTAGAATTGTTTTTTAAATAATGTACTTCAAACAGATTAGGGCGGGAAGATACGACTTCAAAGGAATTCCCGGAAGCTCCGATAAATTGAACCTTGACAGATTTAATATTCGGAGGAAAATAGGTGAATGCTATTTTCTCCCTCCATTCAGCTTCGCTGGTCACATAAACCGGAGTCAGGTATCTGGTTTCTCCTTCAATGCACATGACGAAAGGACGGGAGGAGTTTTGTTTGGTTTCCGGATTCACGAGTAGCATATAAGTGCCTTCATCATCCGGGGTTGCTCCTCCGACATAATACATCCTCACCAGTTTATCCCCTTGGTATAATTCTATCTTCGTTGCCCCTGAAGCCAGGTTCTTGATTACATTTTCCTGGGCCTGGACCCCCACCATGCTCTTAATGGAAAGATTTTTGACTACAAACAGAAGGTTAAAGATCCCGTCATTTCTAGCTTTGAATTTCTTGTTTACGGTCCAGTTTCCCTTACTTAATTTTTCGAGTGTAACCTGATGCCCGGCCTTGTCTGCCAGAAATATTTTGGTGATCGAAGCAGTATCCGCATAAGCAAAATCACGGAGTTCTTTAGGAACAGTGGTTCCGGTATCCTTCCTCAAAAAATAGATGGTAATGCCTCCCAATAACAGCACTATCAATAAGGCAATCTGATTTTTTTTCATTGTACACTTTAATTTAGATGAAGGTTATTGGGGGATGGATACGGGGAAAGCATTGCTAAATTACGAACTATATTTCTTCTTGCGGATATAATAGCGAGAGATTCCGAAAATAAGGATAAGGAGAATCGGAACACAGGTATTCACGATTTTCCACTTCAGCTCTTCACTTCTAACTTTCTTCTTATCCAGGAGACGCAACTTAACTTCCCGGGTCCTTACCGAGATCAGTCCGGAGTCGTCACAGAGGTAGTTCATACAGTTGAGCAGGAAATTCTTGTTTCCGAAGAGCTGGTTCATATACTTATCCCAGCCCAGTGGAACAATATCTCCCCGATACACTTCATTCCGGATAATATCCCCGTCGGATACCATAATCATCTTGGTCGGAATTCCTTGTTCCCGGAACCCGATTATCTTGCTCTCCCGGATGGCAGTGGAAATCCTGTCTTTGTAATTCGATTCAAAGGCTCCTTCCAGCAATACAGCCACCGGCTGGAATGAGTTCCGGAAGAGTTTTTCATTGGGTCTCATATTCACCATTTCCAGTGAAACACGGCTGGGTGCTGTAGCTAAACGTGTATACTTGGAGGAGTTCAGTAAAATGGTTTTAGTTATTCCCTTGGCAGCAATGGTGTCTATTCCACTTACAAATTGAAACTCAATCAGATCAAGATTTTTTACGATAGGATGTTTATTGGTCGGGGAAGGCCCGATAAGGGGAAAGAAGATCCACGGTTCCATCTGAATCCGGGGCTGGGTTCCTGCAATTGCTTTATTGATTGGAATGCGTGCGCATTGCAGGTCCATCAATAGGTTTGCATTTAGTCTGACCCCGTATTTGAAGAACATATCATCGAGGTTCAGTTTGTTCGGTATGGATAAGGTGTAACCATATCGCCTGAGGCTGTCCATCGGAGTGAAAGCAGGATCAACAAGCCACAATACCTTTCCACCGTACATGATAAACTGGTCAATCAGAAACTTATCCTTCTCAGAAAAAGCACTATCAGGCTTTGCAATGATGATGGCTTTATATTTGGGAATGAGGTTAGTGGTATGGCCAAGGGTGTCCATCAAGGAATGTACATTCCCATTGATAAGGGTACGGTCGACGCGGTAATATTCGGCGAGAGAACGGGTGATATCCTTGGTATGCATAGAGTCAAGCTCCCCATGGCCTTCGATGAAAGCAATCTTGGGCTTAAGATCTACCTTTAGTTTACGGATGACGTTGGAGAGTTCATATTCCAATCCTTCAATAGAAGCATTTAGTTGTTCCTCCGAACCAATGCCCTTTTGAGTTTTCAGGAGCTGGACTGGGAGTTCCTTGCCTTTGTATGAGACTAACGCTCCGGGAAACACATATTGTTGCTTAACCCCTGTTTCGTCGTTCGATTCCAGGTTGGTGGGTTCAATGCCTTTATCATACAACTGTTTGAAAAGTTCCTTTTGCTGTTTCTTATCCGGGTTAGCGGTCGGATTGATGAATTCATACTCGATATTGTGAGAATAAGCCCTGAATTCATTCAGCATTTCTTTTGTCTCATTTTTTAGTCTTACGAAACCGGAAGGGAAGTCTCCATCGAGGTAGATCTTGAAATACACGGCATCATCCAGGTTTTTCAGGAGGTCCTTGGTGACAGGGCTGAGTGTATAGCGTTTTTCTTCGGTAAGGTCGAAGCGCTTGAAAACGAAGGAAGAGATGAAATTAATAAGCACAATAATCACCAGAACCAACATCAGGTTCACCAGATCTCTGCGTTTTTTATTTAGTTTCTTTTGTGCCATTACCATTTCCGGCTTTCAACCACCGTTCTTGTTGCAAAGAGAAAAATTCCTATCAGGCTTATAAAATAAAGCATATCCCGGGTATCAATCACTCCCCGGCTCATCGATACATAATGGGTGTTAATGCTCATAGAAAGAAGGAATGTATCTGCTTTGTTAAAAATTTCAAGGGAGCTGAGGTTGTCGAATCCAACATAACAGAATGCACAGAAAGCTACTGCCATCACGAAGGAGATGATCTGATTATCACTCAGGGCAGAGGCAAAAATGCCGATGGCCACGAATGCCCCTCCAAGGAAGAGTAGACCTATGTACGATCCCCACATCCCTCCGGTATCAATATTGCCAGGAGGACTTCCCAGCTGGTTCACCGAATAGTAATAGACCAATGTAGGAAGCAGGGAGAACATGACCAGGATAAGGCCAGCTAGAAATTTTGCGAATACTATTTGTATATCCAGCAGAGGTCGGGTAAGGAGCAATTCAATGGTTCCGCTCTTTCTTTCTTCTGCAAAAGACCGCATAGTGATTGCCGGGATCAGGAACAAAAAGACCCAGGGAGCAATTTCAAAGAGGGGATTGATATTCGCATAACCGTTATGGAGAACGTTGGAATCAACCGAAAAAACCCACATGAAAAGCCCAAGGACCAGCAGGAAGACTACAATAACCACATAGCCGATCAGTGAACTTAAAAAGCTTTTGATCTCTTTCTTTAGGAGTGCGTACATAATTCAGCGCAAATTTAGCATTAAAAGCCGAAATAGATATATTTACACTCACGTGGAAAAAGACAACTCCCAACGCGTATTCGGATTAGATATCCTGCGTACCCTTGCAATCATTCTCGTCCTCCTTGGACATAGCTCGGGTATCATCTGTCCTGCATTTCCCAGATTTCCGTGGATCCCATTGCCTGATGGAGTGGATCTGTTCTTTGTGCTGAGTGGATTTCTGGTAGGGGGGATGCTGATGGATGGGATCCGGAGTGATGGACAATTGAGTTTTACGGATTTGCGTCAATTTATTCGGAGAAGATGGTTTCGAACACTCCCAAATTATTTTCTCTTCTTATTCATCAATATCATTCTCGTCAACCAGGGAATCATCTTTGGGGAGCTTAACCGGCACCTGGTGACCTTCTTTTTCTTTCTCCAGAATTTCCACATTAGTTATTTTGATTTGTTTACGGAGTCCTGGAGTCTTTCTGTGGAGGAATGGTTTTATCTCTCTTTTCCGATCCTGTGCTTTTTGTTCTTAAAGATCAGGAAGGTGAAGTTCAGCTCCGCTTCATTGCTGTTGATCATCAGTGGCTATTTACTTTTCCCCCTTCTTTACCGCATCCTTACGGCAGGAACTATAAATACAGATGAGCACTATGAACTTTTCTTCCGGAAGTTAGTACTGACCAGACAAGATAGCATAGGATTTGGAATCCTGGCAGCCTGGTTCAAACGCAGGAACCCTTCACTTTGGCTGCGTTTTCGGCTTCCGGCTTTCGTTGCAGGCATTGTTTCTTTGTTCTTTCTTTGCCGGATGCATACGGAGCCAGCTACTTTTTATCTGAAAACACTTCACCTGACGTTTCTTCCCCTCTCAATTGCCCTGTTATTGCCGGCTTTGGACGGTGTGAAAACGGAGAAGCTACCGGGCAAACCCTTTGCCTTTATCTCCAGAATTTCCTATTCCATGTATTTCTGCAACAGCCTGATATTTCAGATTTATTACCATTACTTTCATCCTGAAACAGCAATAATTCGTTTAGTGTCTTTTGCCGGGAGCTGGTTAGCTATCATTTTGATTTCCTGGTTGAACTTCAGGTTCTTTGAACTTCCTATGACCCGGCTCCGGGATAAGTGATAACCTGATTTTTTTTATAATTAAAAAAAGGAGAATTTAGCAGCTCTAAATTGTTGAACACACGTTTATGAAAGTATTGAAATTTGGAGGAACCTCCGTAGGATCACCGGAGCGGATGAAAAAGCTGGTTCCGCTGATTCAGGCTCCTGAGTCTAAAATTGTTGTACTCTCTGCGATGAGCGGGACAACGAATAGCTTGGTTGAAATCTCCAAGGCTCTTCATGACGGACAACCCGAACAAGCCAAACAGCTTATCGGTATTCTGGAAGCGAAGTATAAAGAAGTCGTAAAGGCTCTTTATACAAAAGAAGAATCCCTGAAGAAAGGAACAGAGCTCATCAAGACCCACTTTGAATTTCTGTACTCCTTTTGCCTGAACCCTTTCGGCAATAAAGAAGAAAAGGCTATTCTCGCTCAGGGAGAACTGTTATCGACAGCTCTTGTGCATTATTATCTGGAAGAGTTAGGTATTCCATCGGTATTGCTCCCTGCTCTGAATTTTATGCGCATAGACGATAATGAAGAGCCCGATCTTCATTATATAGAGGAACATATTCAGAAAGAACTGAGCAGACATCCTTCTGTTCCTGTCTACATCACTCAAGGCTATATCTGCAGAAATATGTTCGGTGAAATAGACAATCTGAAACGGGGAGGAAGTGATTATACGGGTACTCTCATTGGTGCTGCCATACATGCGGAGGAGATTCAGATCTGGACTGATATCGACGGGATGCACAATAACGATCCAAGGGTTGTAGAGAAGACACATCCTGTAACGGAATTATCTTTTGATGAAGCGGCCGAGCTTGCCTATTTCGGTGCCAAGATTCTACATCCTACTTGTGTGCTCCCGGCGCAGTTGCGTAAGATTCCAGTGAGGTTACTCAATACCATGCAGCCCGAGGCAAAAGGCACGTTGATTTCTGAAAAGAACAGTGGAGCAAGCTTTACAGCTGTAGCAGCTAAAGATGATATTACAGCAATAAAGATCAAATCGGGCCGAATGTTGCTGGCATACGGTTTTCTCCGTTCCGTATTCGAGGTTTTTGAAAGGTATAAAACCCCAATCGACATGATTGCCACCTCTGAGGTCGCCGTTTCACTTACGATAGATAATACCAGGAATCTGAAAAGTATTCTGACTGAATTAAGAGAAATTGCAACAGTGGATGTGGATTCAGAACTCAGCATTATTTGTGTGGTTGGCAATTTTACAGCCGAAAAGGAGGGTTCAGCCTTTAGAATCCTTCAGTCGATGAAGGAAATCCCTATCCGAATGATTTCCTATGGAGGAAGTGAGCATAATGTCAGTATCCTTGTCAAAACTTCACAGAAAAAAGCAGCCCTCGTTGCCCTCAATAACGGATTGTTCTAAACAGAATTCATTTTAATTTCTATGTTCCCAAAAAAAGTCTTTGAATCATTTCAGCATATTCCTACTCCGTTTTACTACTATGACCTGGAGGTATTGCGAGAAGGTCTGAGAAGAATAAAAACAGAGTCAGAACCCTATGGATACCAGGTTCACTATGCTCTCAAGGCCAATCCCAATATGGCTGTATTGAACATTGTAAAGGAGTATGGATTAGGAGCTGACTGCGTGAGCGGGAATGAAGTGAAAAGGGCGATCGAGGCAGGTTTTGACCCCCGGCACATTGTATTTGCGGGAGTAGGGAAGAGTGACGAAGAGATCACCTATGCCATTGGATGCGGAATCTTTTGTTTCAACTGCGAATCTATGCAGGAAATGGAAGTGATTGATGAACTGGCTGTCAAGGCAGGGAAAAAAGCACGTATTGCACTTAGGATAAATCCGAATGTGAATGCCAACACCCATAAATACATCACCACCGGACTTGAAGAAAATAAATTCGGGATCAACCTCTGGGAACTGGAGAGTGTGATGGAGCGTTTGCCTGAGCTCAGATCCCTCGAACTTATCGGTCTTCACTTTCATATCGGTTCACAGATTACAGATCTGACTTCCTTCAAATCACTTTGCCTGCGTGTCAATGAAATTCAGGGGTGGTTTTTAAGCAGAAAAATAAAAATTGATAATATCAATGTAGGTGGAGGGTTGGGTGTAGATTATCAGGAACCGGACAAGAATCAGTATCCTGATTTCAAAGCCTACTTCTCCCTCTTTCATGAATTCCTCGAGGTAAGACCCGGACAGCAGGTACACTTTGAATTAGGAAGAGCTGTTGTTGCCCAATGCGGAACACTTGTTTCCAAAGTGCTGTACATCAAGAAAGGTCAAAACACTAATTTTGCAATATTGGATGCTGGTATTACGGAGCTGATCCGCCCGGCCTTATATCAATCCTATCACTCCATTGATAACCTGAGCAAACAGTTTATGCCGGCAGGATCGGTTCCTGTATTGCGTTATGATGTGGTGGGCCCGATCTGTGAATCCTCTGACTGTTTCCGAAAGGCTGTAGATTTGCCTGAGACAGAAAGAGGAGATCTGATTGCCATTCGCACTGCAGGTGCTTATGGAGAAGTTATGGCTTCTTCTTATAATCTCAGAGACCGTGTCAAGGCTGTTTATTCTGCATGACAAAGCATAACCAGGTCTCAAATTATAGTGTATTTTTGCCTTAAGCCTCAAAACAAACCATGAAATTTATTTTCGAAAAAAAGTGGGATTTTCTGTTTCTTTTCTTACTCATTTTCGTTTCCTGGTGTTACGGCTATCATAAGATTTTACATTTTCGACCGTCCTCCATACACCAATGGAGACAGGCCGATTGCTTATCTTTTGCTATCAACTACTACCGGGAAGGGATGCATTTTTTCAGCCCTGCCGTTCACTGGATCGGCAACCAGGGGAATGGAAGGACAGTGAGCGAGTTCCCAGTTATCTATTACACAGTAGCCTTTCTCTGGAAGCTGTTCGGGTATCATGAATCTGTCTTTCGTCTGGTGGATCTCCTGATCGTTTTCTCTGGTTTGTTCTCCTTGTATAAACTCTGCTCCGGCCTCCTTGATGATAAAGCCTGGGCCTTGATGATTCCTCTCTATCTCTTCTCTTCACCGATATTTGCCTATTATGGATTCAACTTTCTGGCGGATGTTCCGGCCCTTTGCCTGGCCCTGAATGGATGGTATTTCTTTTTTCGTTTCTATCAGACTGAAAAGAACCGTCATCTCGGCATTTCTATGGGATTCTTCCTGATCGGTGGATTGATCAAGATCACCTCTTTGCTTTCTTTTGTCCCATTGGTACTAGTATTCCTGATTGAAGCCTTGAATTTATTTTCTTCCAAGAATGGCCAGAAAATATTCAATAATACGAAGCGTTATTTCATTCCGTTCATTCTGGTAATAACAGCAATCGTTGGCTGGTATGCTTATGCGATCCACTACAATAAAATTAATAATGCAGGTCTGTTCAGTACAACCATTCTTCCAATCTGGAAAATAACTGCTGCTCAAAGGGAGGTAGTCCTCTTTCGTTTATATAATGAGTTACTTCCTCAGTTTTTCAATAAAGCAGGTTTTATGTTCCTGTCAGCGCTCCTATTGGGGATCTTGATATCCTGGAAAAAAATTAATGCCTTTCTTTTCCTGATTACGGCATCTGTTTTTGTAGGAGTCATTACCTACCTTATCCTTTGGTATCAGGTATTTACTGTGCATGATTATTACCTTTCAAATCTCCTCATCATTATTCCTTTGGTCATGATCACTTTTTTTTCTTTCATGAAAGAGGAATATCCTGCAATTTTCAAGTCTGCCCATGTGAAAGTTGTATTTGGGGCAGTGCTGTCTATCAGCTTGTATAGTTGTGCCATGCAGATGCGGGTGAAATATAACATTGTGGACCGGTTCGAACTGCCGAAGCACACTTTCATGCTTGAAAAATCCGAGAAGGAACTTTGGGATTGGTATCACTGGGATTACAACAATCATTTCAAAGCACTGGAAACAATTACTCCATACAATCGTTCGCTAGGAATAAAAAGGGAAGATAAAGTCGTCAGTATTCCAGATCAAAGTATAAATATTTCACTTGTACTGATGGATCAGAAAGGCTTTTCTGAATTCGGTTACGGAGAACTCGTTGGTGAAACCAGGATACGTACCTTCATCGGGATGGGAGCCAAATATCTGATCATTAATGATGAAGCTTTATTAAAAGCTCCTGACATGCAGCCATTCCTGGTTAATAAACTTGGACAGTATAAGAATGTTTCTGTTTATGATTTGAGAGGAATAGCGGGTGTTGTTCCAAAATGATGTATGTCTCAGAACTACTTCAATTTCGATTGAAATACTTTTTTGAATTTATCTACTTTCGGAGCTATCACAAATTGGCAATAGGGCTCAGATCCGTTTTCTTTGAAATAGTCCTGATGGTAGTTCTCCGCCTTGTAAAAGATTGTGTACGGAGCAATTTCTGTAACGATTGGTCCGCTGAAGGCACCTGAATCAGCTAGTTTCTTCTTGTATCCTTCGGCCAGTTTTTTCTGTTCAGAATTGTGATAAAAGATAACGGAACGATATTGAGTTCCTACATCATTGCCCTGACGATTCAATGTCGTAGGATCGTGTGCGCTCCAGAATGCCTCCAGGAGCTGGTCATAGGTGATGATTCCTTTATCGAAATAGATCTGGGTAACTTCCGCATGTCCAGTAGTGCCCGTGCAGACTTCATGATAGGTGGGATTCTTTACCGAACCTCCGGCAAAACCTGATTCTACCTTAGTCACTCCTTTCAGAAGTTGAAACTGAGCTTCCATACACCAGAAACATCCTCCTCCAAATGTTGCGGTATCCGGACCTGTTGAATTTGCTACTTGTTTGTTGTCGTCTGCTTTGGGGAGATTCATAGGTGCGTTTTTAGGTTGTTGGGCACAAGAAGTGAAGGCTAGTCCCCAAAGAAGTAAACTGCATAAATGGGTGAGCTTTTTCATAATTCGGAATTAATGATTGGTTTGACCTGTCAAAATCATCTCAAAAGATACTCTTCGATACGCGAATATAGCAAACAGGTTTCCTTTATCTTCTTAAACATTGTTAAATTCACTAACATGCTCAGGAAAAGGCGATCAGGGCAATGGAAATAATCGAAAGCACAATTCCGCCTATATTTAGTGGAGAAAGTTTTTCCTTTAAGAGAAAATACCCCCCTGCAGCACTCAGGATAACTATTCCCATATTATTTATTGGATAAAGCACGGAGCTTTCATAGATATGTGTATTGAGGGCCTTGATCATGAAATAAATAGAAAAATAATTAGGAATACCCAAAGCAATACCACCGAGAATATTCCGGATCGTTACTTTCCCTTTTTTGATATAAAGTTCTGAGATGACCCATACAAGACCTATTGTTCCGGCAACGGCAAAAAAAGAGGCCACAAACAGACTACTTTCTTCCTTCGGTACTAGCTTTTCCTGAGCATAATTGACAAATGCATCTGCAATTCCGCTCCCAAGGAATACAATGAGTGGGAGGATCAGCAAGAATGTGTTGGAGGTTTTTGGATGGTCTGTATCCATTCTTTTTTTGGAAGTCATATAGACTGCCACAAGTGCCGTCATAATGCCAAGGGCTTTGAGCATCCCGAAGCTGTTATGATAGGCAAGTATGGCAATAGTTACCGGTATGATGACCGACATTTTATTAGACACCGTAGCCACGGATACTCCTACTTCCTGAGCGGTTTTGGCAATGAGAGTAAAAACTATAATGAACAAAGCACCAAGCAACACTGCAACCGGAGCCCAGGGAGCGGATGGAACGGAAGTCAACGGTAGTGAAGTGTGATTATTCATCAGGCCCAGGGCGCAGGCGCAAAGGTAATTGGTGACAATAGCTTGAAGATTATTGATGCGGAATTTCTCGAAATATTTGATAATAATAAAGAGAAGGGCATTGCAGAATATGCTAAGGAGGAGATAAATCATAAATTATTTTTGGGATGCAAAAGGATCTTCTTCATTCCGGTAAACCAGGAGCTCATCCACACCACTTCTTTCTACAGAGTGTGAATAGGTTGGTTTTTCAGGTGCCTTGACACCTGAGCCAATGAGCTCCGGGGAGATAAAGATTCTTGTCTCATCCCACAATCCCTGACTTAGAAAAATATTTAATGTTTCGCATCCCCCTTCTATGAGGACAGACAAGATCTGACGTTTGTACAGATTTTCCAATATATCTTTCAAAACTTGTTCGCGCCTCTGAAATGCTATCTGTGCATATTCGAGATTTGTAGTTCCTTCCAGCTTTTGACCTGTGAAGATAAGGGTCGGGGTAGAGCCATCTTTCAGATGAAAGGTTGATGGGATCCGATTTCCCTGGTCAATCGCAATACGCAATGGATTTTTACCTTTAACGGTCCTCACATCAAGCCTTGGGTTATCAAGCAGGGCCGTATTGGTACCTATCAGAATAGCCTGCTCTTCGGCTCTCCACCGGTGAACCAGCTTGTGGGATTCGGATGAGCTAACCGGATAGGGATGATCATTGCCTGGTACTCGGAATTTATCCAGGAAGCCATCTGCCGTTTCGGCCCATTTAAGGATCACAAAAGGCCTTTTTCCCTCATGAAATTTTAAGAATCGGCGGTTCAGATATCTGGATTCTTTTTCAAGGACTCCGGTTTTGACTTCAATGCCGGCACGGATCATTTTCTCTATGCCTCTTCCCTGAACTTTGGAAAAAGTATCGATGCAACCGATGACCACGTAAGGAATATTCATAGCAATAATAAGATCGGCACAAGGCGGTGTTTTTCCGTGATGGGCACAAGGCTCCAGGTTTACATACAAGGTGGCTTTTTTCAGAAGTTCTTTATTCTTTACCGCATTAATTGCGTTTACTTCGGCATGTAAGCTTCCGAACATTTCGTGCCATCCTTCACCAATAATAATTCCTTCGTGAACAATCACACAGCCCACCATAGGGTTCGGTGACACCGATCCCATACCTTTGATGGCGAGATCGAGGCAACGTTGCATATAAGCTTGTTGATAGCTCATTCCGCAAAATTAACCCTTTCCGGCAAACAGGGCATTGGGCAGAGATTAGTCAATTCAAAATTATTCCCCAGATTTGTATCCGAATGAAAATAGCCAGTAATAAGATCAAGTCGGTCGTTCACTACTTTTATACTGAACTCGAAGGATTGTATGGAAGGGAAGAAACGGAAACAATGCTTTATTACTGCCTGGTATCTTACTTAGGCTTTAAGAGGCGGACAGATATTTTGCTTCGGGAAGAAGAAACCATAGCTGAGTCTGATCTGCTTAAATTCAGTTTTGTCGTAAAAGAACTCAAACAACATCGCCCTCTGCAATACATCCTGGGAGAAACTTTGTTTTACGGACTTACATTCCTGGTTAATGAATATGTTCTCATTCCAAGACCCGAAACAGAAGAACTGGTAGATCTTATCGTGAAGGAAAACGGCGGCAGGCCTCTTCATGCTCTTGATATCGGAACAGGGAGTGGCTGTATAGCCATTGCACTTAAAAAAAACCTTCCTCTCTCTGTGATCACGGGCGTTGATATTTCTGAGGATGCCGTTGCAATGGCCATGCAGAATGCTACTCGAAACAATGTGTTGGTGACTTTCGGGAAGATGGATATATTAAAACCAACTGGCCTGCAGATGGGGGGTGATTTTGATATTATTGTTTCCAATCCACCATACATCATGCTGTCTGAGAAAGATGCTATGGAGGCGAATGTAAAAGATTATGAACCCCATCTGGCCCTTTTCGTTACGAATGAAGACCCTCTTCTGTATTATACACATATTGTGAAGTTTGCGTTCCTTCATCTGAATAATGGAGGGAAGATTTACTTTGAAGTGAATAGGGAGAAGGGAAAAGAGGTAGGCAGACTGTTATCATCCGCCGGTTATAAGGAAATAAGGATATTGAAAGATATGCAGGGTGTAGACCGCTTTGTAACAGGCATTAAAGGCTAGTATGCAATGCTAATAAGTAAGGAGTTAATTCGAAAGGATAATTGGGTTTATTCTTTACAATCAACAATTCTGACCCGCTCCAGTTCTTTAACCACATTCCATCCAACCCTGTCGGTTTCAATGATTACGAAAGGGGTGACCAGTAATTTAGCATTAGGACAGTTTTTTTCAAGAGAAATACGCGTGAGACGTATGCAAAGATTGCCTTTCTCATTCCAGAGACTGTCGGCTTCCAGTCCGTTTGTTTGTGTGCCTGCGTAGCAGGCGATGACGACTTTTTCTTTAAAATTAACACCAGGGGGTGATTCAGGGAGAGAGAAGTCTGATTTCCTAAGCTCGCTCCAACCTTTTATAAATTGTTTTTTATTTGAAAATAGTATGGTTTTACGCTCCATCACCCCGCTGTTTTTGCCAGCAATAAGAAGTTTCCATTCCGGAGCTTTGTCCGTAAATACAAACCCACAAAAGAGGAAGAGTACCGGGAGTAGAAGAAGTTTGCGCATGTATAAAGATAAGCATGTTTCGGATTTGAACTATTTGTTATTTTTACAAAATGACGGCTACAGAAGCAAAACATCGTATCGCAGAACTTTCCAAAATTATTGAGGAGAATAATTATAATTATTATGTGCTTGATAAATCTGTTATCAGTGATCTGGAGTTCGATAAGCTCCTGAAGGAACTCATTGATCTGGAAAATGAATACCCGGAATTGATAACCCCAGATTCGCCTTCTCAAAGAGTAGGGGGAACGGTTACTAAGGAATTCAAGACTATTCGTCACAAATACCCCATGCTTTCTCTTTCGAATACCTATAGTGAGGAGGAGCTGACAGAGTTTGATAGCCGTATTGCCAGGGCCCTTAGCAGTCAATATGAGTATGTCTGTGAACTCAAATATGACGGTGTAGCAATTGGAATAACCTATCAGCATGGAAAGCTTGTCCAGGCTGTAACCAGGGGTGACGGGGAAAAGGGAGATGAAGTGACCGCAAACGTAAGAACCATCAAAAGCATTCCGGTAATGCTCCGTGGTCATGATTATCCGGATGATTTTGAAATTCGTGGAGAGATTGTCATGCCACATGATGTGTTTGATGAAATCAATAAAGAACGGGAAGATATCGGGGAAGAGCCTCTGGCTAATCCCCGGAATTCCGCCTCCGGAACATTGAAAATGCAAAATTCTGCGGTTGTTGCGAAACGTAAACTCGATTGCTATCTTTATTTTATCCTTGGTGAGGACCTGCCTTTTCAGTCGCATTATGATAATCTGGATGCCGCCAAACGCTGGGGCTTTAAGGTTCCCAAATACAATAGGAAAGTCGGCAACATCAACGGTGTTTTTGAATTTATAAGGCACTGGGACAAAGCCAGGCATGACCTGCCGTTTGATATTGACGGTGTAGTTGTCAAGATTAATTCGTATGAACAGCAAAAGACCCTGGGTTTTACGGCCAAGTCTCCCCGCTGGGCGATTGCATATAAATTTAAGGCAGAGCGGGTAAGCACAAAACTTGAATCTATTGCTTATCAGGTAGGAAGAACAGGAGCTATTACTCCTGTAGCAAACCTGAAACCAGTATTGTTAGCTGGAACTACTGTTAAAAGAGCGTCCCTTCACAACGCCGATATTATTGAAAAGCTGGATGTCCGTATTGGAGACCAGGTTTACGTGGAGAAAGGAGGAGAGATCATTCCAAAAATTGTTGGGGTCGACCTCTCTAGGCGTCCAGCTCATTCAGTACCAGTGGAGTTCATTACCCATTGCCCTGAATGCAATGCTAAGCTGGTAAGAAGAGAAGAAGAGGCTGCCCATTTCTGTTTGAATGAGAATGGCTGCCCACCACAGATAAAAGGTAGGATAGAGCATTTTACCAGCCGAAGGGCTATGAATATTGACAGTCTTGGCAGAGAAACAATAGAGCTCTTGTTTAGCGCTGGCCTGGTGCACGACATAGCCGATATCTATGACTTGAAAATGGAAGATCTGCTTCCGCTGGAAAGAATGGCAGAGAAGTCGGCTTCTAACCTGATTGCCGGAATCAAATCGTCCAAACACATTTCTTTTGAAAGAGTGCTTTTTGCCATTGGCATCCGTCATGTGGGAGAAACCACTGCTAAGAAACTGGCCTACTATTTTAAAGATATTCAGGTGCTTGAAAAAGCCTCCCGGGAAGAGCTACTGGAGGTAGGCGATATTGGAGAAAGGATTGCTGAAAGTGTACACAATTTTTTCTCAGATGAAAAAAATAAGGAAATCATCAGCCGGCTTCATCATAAAGGCCTTAACTTTACACTTTCAGAAGAGGCTCTGGCAACCACCAGTGATAAGCTGAAAGGATTTACGATAGTCATCTCCGGAAAATTTCATAAAATTTCAAGAGATGAATTGAAAAAGCAGATTGAACAGAACGGTGGCAAAAATTCTTCGGCTGTTTCGGGAAGCACCAACTTTTTGGTTGCTGGAGAGAATATAGGACCAGAGAAACTGAAGAAAGCAGAAAAGTTGGGTGTGAAGATTATTACAGAGGAAGAATTTTTGAAAATGCTAGCGTAAATGGCTAAAAGTAAACGCAGACCCCTAAATCAACTCATTTGGCCCTGATCGATAAAATAAAGCGGACTATTGGCAGTTATTTTCTGAATCAGGAGATGACAGCCTTGAGACGGCAGCGAGGCATCGTTAATCTGAACGATGCAAAAACCATTGGCATTCTTTTCGAAGCAACGGATAAGGAAGAATTTGAACTGGTCAAGAAATATGTGCTGTACCTCAAGGAGCTGAAGAAGAAGGTTAAGGCAGTCGGGTATTTTAGTGCCGGAGATACGCCCGAATTTACGTACTCCAAACTGGAGTACGATTTCTTCTCCAAAAAAGACCTGAACTGGTACTCCAAACCCAGTGATAAATTTGTTAATAATTTTATAGAAGAAGAGTTTGATATCCTCATGGATCTTAATGTTCATGGACACTTCCCGCTCCGGTATATTGCAGGAACTTCCAAGGCCAGGTTTAAGGTGGGCCGGCAAAAAGAAGGAGATGATGCAATCTATGACCTCATGATTGAAGGTACAGAAGGGAAAGGTCTCAAATATTTTCTTCGACAGGTGGATACCTATCTCCTGATGTTCAAAAGCCGGGTTTGATTATTTTCTAAATTCATAAAGATGTCTATTCAAAAAAAACTTACAGGAACCGGAGTGGCTATCATCACTCCTTTCAAGACCGACGGAGAAGTTGATTTTAAATCACTCACCAAGATTGTGAACCATCTCATCAAAGGGAAAGTGGAATATCTGGTTGTTCTGGGAACTACAGGAGAATCGGTTACGCTCGACAAAAAGGAAAAAGAAGCAGTCATAGCCCATGTGCTGGAAGTGAACTCCGGAAGGGTACCACTGGTGGTCGGAATCGGTGGAAACGATACAAGAGAAGTAGCGGGGAGCATGGAAAAGATGAACCTGAAGGGATATGATGCAATACTTTCTGCCTCACCAGCATATAATAAACCCAGTCAACTGGGAATTATAGAGCATTACAAGGTTTTGGCCAAAGCTTCTCCATTGCCATTGCTGCTCTATAATGTACCGGGGAGGACCTCCAGCAATCTTGTTGCAGATACAACCCTACAGCTGGCTGAGGTAAAAAATATCATTGGAATCAAAGAAGCTTCCGGAAATTTGGAGCAGGTGATGAAGCTCCTAAAGTACAGACCTAAGAATTTTCTGGTCATCTCTGGTGATGATAATCTAAGCCTTCCTATCCTGGGTTGTGGGGGTGACGGTGTGATATCTGTCGTGGCCAATGCATTTCCACTTAACTTTTCGAAGATGACACGTCAGGCTCTTAAATACAATATGAAGGAAGCGCAGCGCCTCCATTATAAATTGATCGATATTACTGATCAATTATTTGCCGATGGAAATCCCGGAGGTGTAAAAGTGGTGATGCAAATGCTGAAACTTTGTACTGATACAGTCAGACTTCCCCTAGTTGCGGTCAATGAAACAGTCAGGAAAAAACTGGAAACGCTGTTCAAGGAATATAAACCTGAATAGTTCTCTACAGGCTCTTTTTAAGCTTTTTCCATAATTTCATGTACATCTCCGAAGCTTCTGCATAAGGATATTTGTAGACGATAGGTGCCATGTACTCTCCCATTTTCTCAATTTCCGAATTGTAAGGGATAGCAATTTTAATGCACTCTGGATAGTTAGAGGCAAAAGAATCAATGCTTTCGTTATGCATGTTTTTTCTCCGCTCATACATAGAGAAAAAAGGGAATAATTTTTTCTTATCAAAGCCTTCTTCTTTGAAAAACTCCCGGAGTTGCTCATATGTACGGATAGACAGAACAGTTGGAATTACAGGCACCAGCACGGCATCTGCATTTTCAAACAAATTCTGAGAAACAAACGTAATGCTAGGTGGGCAATCAATGAATATATAATCGTATTGCTTCTTTACCGGGCTGAAGAGTTTGCGCAGCCATTTGTCGCTTTTCTTCATATTGTAAAGGAAGTGGTCGAGTTTACGGTATTTGGAATCAGCAGGAAGGATATCTAATCCGGTGAACTCGGTTTGGCGGATAGCACTTTCAATAGACTTACCTCCAAAAAGTATTTTATTGGCGTCTCCATCCATGGATGGCTTGGTTTTGAAATAGAATGAACTAGCACCCTGAGGGTCCATATCCAGCAATAAAACCTTGTTCCCGTCAATGGTAGCAGCATAGGATAAATTCACAGCAGTGGCAGTTTTCCCGACACCGCCCTTAATGTTATAAACTGCAATAACCTTCATGGTTAGAATCTTTAAATTACTATACTGTTCGAAATTTATAAAAGATATTGGAACTTCGTGTACAAACGAGTAGAGAATTCTTTAGGTTGGTTGCTGGCGGTAGGTTTTAAAAGGCAAGGTAATAATCTTTGGTCAGTTCCTTGTATTCTTCGGTATAGCTGTGTCTTTCATCTTTTTCAATGACAATGGTCTCCTCAGAAAAAGAACTGGGTGAGAATTCAAATTGCATCAGGTGTCTTTTTTCAGTTTCTTTATCGATGCGTGTTCTGACCCGCAGTAATTTACTCAGATGCAGTCCCCTTTCTTTGGCCAGTTCCCTGAAGATAGAGGCTTCTTTGACTGGAAGGATAACACAGAATTTTCCTTTTTTATCGAGCAGACAGATCACACTATCAATGAGCTCCACATGAGGAAGAAGATCAGCATGCCTGGCGGTGGTCCTTTCTAATCCGCTCGCTTTTGAAGAATCAAGAAAATAGGGAGGGTTGCTAACAATGAGATCGTATCGGGTAGTGGTTTCCTGGCTGTAATCCTGAAGGGAATGATGCAGAATCCTGACCCGTTCCGACCAGGGACTGAGCCTGACATTTTCTTCCGCCTGGGCACAAGCCAGGTCTTCAATATCTATTCCATCAATTAGGGCTTCTGTTCGCTGAGCCAGCATAAGAGCAATAACACCTGTTCCAGTCCCAACGTCCAGGATTCTTTTAGCTCCATTGGGCTTCACCCAGGCGCCGAGCAATACTGCATCGGTGCCGACTTTCATAGCACATTGCTCTTGCCGGATAATAAACTGTTTAAAGGCAAAGTGCTGGTTAGCCATAAAGAGGTGTTACGAAAACATTCTCCACATATTAGGTATGTAAGGCTAAGTTAATACAAAATAAGGACAAAGAAAACCGTTTTGGAAGATCTTATTACTCTTCTTCCTCATCCGAGCCGGGCGTGAGGTAAATATCCAGAAGGCCATCGGGAGCCTTAAGCAATATTGTTTTCAGGTTTCGGTCTATTTTGAGAAGAATGCCTTCAACTGCGGGAATAAGTATTTCTTTACTACCCTTCATGATGAGGAAGATTTGCTGCATAGGCAAGTCCATGACTTCTTTCACAGGTCCCAGTTCACCTGCCACTAAATCACTTACCATATATCCAACCACTTCCTGGGCATAAAAATGGTTATCATCCGGTTCCGGAAGATCGGATGTTTGCAAAAAAACTTCTTTCTGAACGAATGCAGAAGCGGAAGCTTTATCTTCAATTCCTTCAAGCTGAACTAACAAGATATTTTTATTCAGCGAAAAAGAAAATGAACTGACGAAGAATGGTACGGGTCCTCCACTTGGATTGATAAACAGCACCTCAAACGTGTAGTCCTTGAAAAGCTCAGGCTCATGCAGGGAAATGCTGAGTTGACCCTTTACGCCATGTACACGAGTTATTTTTCCGGCTTTGTAGAAAGGCTCTGGCTTCACTTCGCAAAACTAAGTATTCTTCGGAGACTTAAAACGAAAAGACCGGCTTCTGGATGAAACCGGTCTTTAAAACAAAGCCTTATAGTTTTAAGCTTCTGTATTTTCTGTTGGAGTTTCAGTGGCAGCTTCCGGAGTAGTCTCGGTGGCAGCAGGTGTAGCTTCCACTTCGGCAGCAGGAGGAGGTGTGTTTTTGATAATGATTGCAGCAGCTTTGGCTTCTTTGGATTTTGCTTCAGCAGCCATACGCTTTTTGTAAGCTTCCTGTTGTGCTCCGCTCAGTCCGTCAATTTTAGCCTGAATCTTTGCATCTTTTTCGCTCAGCCATTTATTGAACTTTGCATCTGCAACTTCTTGGGTAACAGCACCTTTAGCAACCCCGATCTGGAGATGATTACGGTACATAACTCCTTTGTAAGAGAGAATTGCCCTGCAGGTATCGGTGGGTTGAGCACCATTATGGAGCCAGGTCATTGCCTTCTCAAAGTTGAGATCAATGGTTGCTGGGTTTGTAGTTGGGTTGTACGTGCCTATTTTCTCGATAAACTTCCCGTCTCTCGGTGCACGACCGTCCGCAATTACAATGTGAAAGAAAGCCTGAGCCTTTTTTCCATGACGTTGTAATCTGATTTTTACTGGCATCTTGTTGTTTTTTAATTAGTTATGATATATTACCTTTTTAAGGACAGCAAATGTCGGAAAAGATATTCAATCCACAAAGGATAAAGCATTGTTTTCGGGGATCGTTTGTTTTGAATGATAAATTAGCATTATCTTTGCGCCCAAATCATAAAAATCATCGATAAGTGGAAAGTAAACCAAATTATTTCCTGATACCCACAGATTTTACGGAGCAAACCTATATTGCGCTGGAACAATCTTATAATCTTGCCCGTTTTCATAATGCCCGTTTGCTGCTTCTTTTTGTTTCAGATGAGGAGGATAAAAATGCACGTAAGAAGCTGGAAGACATGGCGATTAAGGCAAGGAAAGAGTCAGGCCTCGTGGTTGAAACTATGGTTAAGAGAGGTAATATTTATACAGAAATAGAAAAGCTTGCGGATTCCATTGAACCTAAAATGATTGTAATGGGTCTTGAATCCAAAATCGGATTTGATAAACTTATTGGCCCGAATGCTTTTCGCCTTATTCGGGAATCCCGTTTTCCTGTGCTCACTATTCGTGGGAAAGTGCACAAAAAGGGTTGCGAAAATATCCTTCTGCCGCTGGATTTGACAAAAGAAACCCGTGAGAAAGTATCTAAGGCTCTGGAACTTGCGAAAGATTATGGGGCTAATATCCGTATCGTTTCCGTGCTCTCTTCTACCAAGGAAAGAGATGAAAATAAATTAATGGCTTATTCTACTCAAGTAAGAGATTATATTAAAAAATCAGGGGTTAAAACATCAATCCGTACTCTTCGTGGAAAAGATGTTCCGAAAATGGTTCTTAATTATGGTTATAGCATTGATGCCGACCTTATTCTGATTATGAGTAAGGCAGAATTAAACCTCCGGGAATTTTTCATCGGCACAGTTGCGCAAAGACTTATCAATGAGTCGAATATTCCTGTACTGAGCATACGGCCAACTCCAAAAGCGGTTACAGGTTCTACACTTGGTTCCTAGCAAAAAGCTGATATAGAGTTAAGGAAGGGTGTTGAAAATTGCTTACAACATCCTTTTTTTATATTTCCCCTCCTCCTTAACTTTAAGTGTTGTTAAGTGCTGAAGATTCAGCATTTAATGCATTCATCTCACAATTTCCTATGCCGACATTTTCCCACCTTCATGTTCATACGCAATTTTCACTGCTTGATGGAGCGGCTGATATCTCCTCTCTCTACAAAAAAGCCGTTGATGACGGAATGCGGGGTTTAGCCATTACTGATCATGGAAATATGTTCGGAGTCTTCAAGTTTGTTGCTGAAGCAGGGAAACACAATACACCGGATAACCCGAACAAAATAAAGCCTATAGTTGGTTGTGAGTTTTATGTTGTAGAAAATAGACATAAACACCAATTTACTAAGGAAGATAAAGATGTAAGACGGCACCAGCTCCTCCTCTCCAAAAATGCGGAAGGTTACCGAAATCTGGTAAAATTGTGCTCTTTGGGTTATATGGAAGGACTCTATGGGAAATATCCAAGGATTGATAAAGAATTGATTCTTCAATATCATAAAGGACTCATTGCAACTACTTGCTGTCTCGGAGCATCGGTGCCCCAGACCATTCTGAGAAAGGGCGAAGCAGAAGGAGAAAAGGAATTCAAATGGTGGCTCGATATCTTTGGAGAGGATTTTTATGTGGAACTACAGCGTCATAATATTCCTGAACAGAATACCGTCAACGAAGTACTGCTCCGTTTTGCGATGAAACACAATGTAAAAATCATAGCTTCCAATGACTCCCATTATGTAGATCAGGCTGATTCCAATGCACATGATATTCTACTTTGTATCAATACCGGCGAAAAACAAAGTACCCCCACTTTGAAGGAATTTAGTGATGAAGAAGGGTTTTCAAAAGGAAAACGTTTCGCGTTTTACAATGATCAGTTCTATTTCAAAACGACCGCTGAAATGTCAGAACTCTTCAGCGACATACCCGGAGCCATAGATAATACAAATGAAATTGTTGACAAGATAACTCCTCTCAAGCTTAAGCAGGATATTCTGCTTCCTCATTTTAAAATACCAGACGGGTTCACTTCCCAGGATGAATACCTCAAGGATATGACCTATAAAGGTGCCATTACAAGATATAAGGAACTTACCCCGGAAATAGAAGAACGGATCAGGTTTGAACTTTTTACCATAAGCACTATGGGCTTTGCCGGATACTTTCTTATTGTTGCCGACTTTATCCGTGCTGGTCGCGATATTGGTGTGTTGATAGGACCAGGCCGTGGATCAGCAGCAGGATCAGCAGTTGCTTACTGCATTGGAATTACCAATATTGATCCGATCAAATATAACTTGCTTTTCGAACGATTCCTGAATCCCGACCGGAAGAGTATGCCCGATATCGATACTGATTTTGATGATGAAGGCAGACAGAAGGTTATTGATTATGTGGTTCAAAAGTACGGCCGAAACCAGGTAGCTCAGATCGTGACCTATGGTACTATGGCTGCTAAAATGAGCATTAAGGATGTTGCACGTGTACTTGACTTGCCATTGCAGGATTCCAATGCCTTGGCTAAACTAGTTCCCGAACGGCCGGGTATTGAACTGAAACGGCTTATTAACGCCCCTCTCTCTGGAGAAAAAAGCCTGGAAGAGAAGGAGGGCCTAAGTAAGGAAGAACTTGATGATGTAAAAAAACTCCGGGAAATCCATAAAGGAAAGGATATTCAGGCGGATGTCCTTCGCGAAGCATTGATCCTTGAAGGCTCTGTAAGAGGTACAGGTATCCATGCAGCTGGTATCATTATTGCCCCAAAGGACCTTACCGAAATTATTCCTATCTCCACCTCGAAAGACAGCACACTGCTTATTACCCAGTACGACGGTAAAGTTATTGAAGATGCAGGTGTAATCAAGATGGATTTTCTGGGCTTGAAAACATTGACCATTATTCGGGATGCACTCAGATTGATTAAACAGAACCATGGAATTGATATCAATATCGATACTATCCCGCTGGATGATAAAAAAACCTTGGAACTTTATCAACGAGGAGAGACCAATGGAACCTTTCAATTCGAATCTCCCGGAATGCAAAAGCATCTCATTGCCCTACATCCTGATAAATTTGAAGACCTCATTGCGATGAACGCATTGTACCGTCCAGGTCCAATTGAATATATTCCAAACTTTATTGCGCGTAAAAACGGGAAGGAAACAATTACTTATGATCTGCCCGAAATGAAAGAGTATCTGGAGGATACTTATGGTATTACTGTTTATCAGGAGCAGGTCATGCTGCTCTCTCAAAAGCTCGCCGGTTTTACAAAGGGTGACGCCGATGTTCTCCGGAAAGCGATGGGGAAAAAGGATAAGGCAACCCTTGATAAGATGAAGTATAAATTTGTGGAAGGCATCCGTAAAAACGGGATGGATGAAAAGATTGCCGAAAAAATATGGGTCGATTGGGAAGCATTTGCTCAATACGCTTTCAATAAGTCACATTCTACTTGTTATGCCTTTGTTGCATTTCAAACGGCATTTCTTAAAGCCCATTATCCTGCAGAGTACATGGCTTCTGTACTTACTCATAACCTTAGCAACATTGATAAAATTACATTCTTCATGGAAGAAGCCAAACGTATGGGGATTCCCGTCCTTGGCCCTGATGTGAATGAAAGTGAATACCAGTTTGCGGTTAATAAAAAAGGTCAGATTCGTTTTGGCTTAGGTGCGGTTAAGGGAGTAGGGGAGGGTGCAGTTATTTCTTTGGTTGAAGAACGAACCAATAAAGGACCCTATGTCAGTGTTTTTGATCTGGTAAGGAGGATCAACCTCCGTGCGGCAAATAAAAAAACCTTTGAAAGTCTTGCATATGCAGGGGGATTCGATTCTTTTGACACGATACACAGGGCTACGTATTTTATTCCAGACTCAGATGGAAATACCTTCCTTGAAAAAATGATCAGGTATGGTAATAATCATCAGGAAAACCTGAATTCCAGTCAGCATTCACTCTTTGGTAATGATGCAGGAGAAGGTGCCGAGATGCCCGAACCTAAATTTCCTGTTGTGGAACCCTGGGACAGTCTAGTTAAGCTTAAATTCGAAAAGGATGTCATCGGATTTTATATTTCGGGTCATCCATTGGATAACTATAAAATAGAATTGGAAAATTTCTGCCACAACAAGGTCTCCGATCTTAAAGATCTGGCGAAATTTAAAAATCGAGATATCACTATCGGGGCAATGATCACTTCTGTCACGCATCGGACCACTAAAACTGGAAAGCCTTTTATGATCTTCACGATTGAAGATTACACAGATTCCTTTGAAGTGGCATTGTTCGGAGACAGTTATCAGTTATTCCGCACATCTATTCTGGCTGGAGATCTGGTGTTTTTGAAAGGGAAAATAGGAGAGCGTTTCGGCCAGGCTGACAATCTTGAATTAAAGGTGGCTTCCATCCAACTACTCTCGACACTTAGGGATAAACTTGCCAAGAGCCTCACACTTCAGATAAACCTTCCGGATGTTTCTGAAGAATTTATTCAGAAACTAAACGTACTGATTGAAAGCAATTCCAAACAGGACCATCCCAAGAATTGTAGTTTGAAATTTATCGTAAGGGACGCGGAGGAAGGCATTCTGGTTGATCTGTTATCGCGGAAGGTGAAAATTAATCCAAGCAACGAGTTTCTGGCCTCATTGGAAGTGCTTGGAACCGTAAAATATAAGTTGAATTAAAAATCAGTCAACTTTAGCAACCGAAGGAGCTTTGCTTAAAATAAGTTCTTCCTTACGGTAAATTACTTTTCGTTCCTTTAGATAACTGATGAAGTAGTTGAAGCAGGCTTCATGCTTACCAACCAACTCTGGTGGGAAAACACCCTTTTCAGTAAACAATCCTTCAAGGAACAGGTTGACAGCAGCCGTGGCTGTATATCCTGTGGTACGCGCCATGGAAGAGGTTTGAGTTATTGCATCATACTCATCATGAAGATAATAGGTTATTTTTTTTTCAACTCCTTTTTCGGTTCCCTGTACACTTACCCGCATAACAGTAAGCTCCTCTTCCGTTTCTCCAAGCTTCCATTCACTAAACAGAATTTTGGATGTAAACTCTAATGGGGTAATGTCCACACCATTTATTTTAATTGGCTCCTTACTCAGGAATCCAGAATCCCGTAGGGCCAGTACTTTCTCAATATGACCAGGATACCTCAAGGTCTTTTCTTTCATGTTAGGAATATTGGGCATAGTAAAGATGATGGAACGCAACCCGTCAGAGTTGAATGATTCAAGAGTTCCAACACCATTCATTTCAATATGTTCAATATCACTCATGGCCGATTTGGTTATTACTTGGCCATTTTCTACATATCGGGCCGGACGAGTATATTCTTCAATTACATCCACTGGTGAAAAGGGCGCTTTGTAATTGAAAGGCCATTTTTTAACTTTTGGCAGTCCACCAACAAGACACTCGAAATCAGTTAATTGCATCTTTGCATTGTAATAACCCAAAATAATATTATCCATTCCTGGGGCAACTCCGCAGTCTGTAATAGCAGTAACCCCTTCCAGTTTGGCAAGAGCATCTAGCTCGAAAACATTTTCAGGAAAGAAAGAAATGTCAACTACATTTTTACCAGCTTCGATAATGGACTTAAGTGTTTGAAACCCCATAAACCCAGGTACTGCGCAGACGACCATATCGAAAGGCTGAATGGTAGTTTTCAATAATGCCGTATTCCTGGCATCCAGAACAATTATGGAGATAGCATTGTTCCGGTTCTTGGTTTTCAGGAGGGCCTGTTCACTAAGATCTGCGAGGGTTACTTTATGTTTTTTGGCGAGATCTAGCGCCATAGCACTACCAACCATTCCTGCACCCAATACGATTATATTGCTCATTGACTAAGAATTTATATAATTATGAAGGCTTAAAAGTAAGCCAATAAAGTGAAACTGACAAGAACCTATTTTTCGGCCTGCCAGGTCATTTCATATTTAGTACAATAATTGATAATAATTAAAACGATCTTCCTGATTGAGAAAGTGATTTGAGAAACGATAAAAGCCATTCACCCAAGAAAGGCACAGGTAAGTAAATATAGACCATTTCAGGCTGCAGATTCTTCAATTGGAGCCGTATAGTATGCTTTAAGCGGAAGCTTATAACCCATATTAGAGAGAATTATATTTGCAGGGGCATCTGCCTTTCCGATAAGGAGACTCAGGAGCTGAGCACGGTCTTCTGCTGGTTCAATTTTTGCAATTTTTAATAACAACCGATTTTCAGCCTCCCTTTTCCAATGATGAAACCGGTTGGTATTCATTACGGTATCATACATGTTTGGAGAGTCATACAGGTCAATCAGTTTGTAGGAGGTTGTATCGAAACCTATTTTGTTGGGCGTAAATTTTGCATCGATAAGCATTAATATTCCACCGCTTTCAGGTACGTTCAGTGGAGCTTTTTTTTCAGTGATGTCCCATAAACCTTCCCAAAACAATTTTGCCTCTCTCATGATGGTGATTATTTAAAGTGTTTGTGGTAAAAAGTATTTATGTCACCAAAATTAGCGCTGATACCCCATCAGAGAAATGACAAATAAGAATATTTTTGACCCCCATATCGAAGAAACTAAATCTTGAACCCAGGAAAATAAACCGGAAACTTTTTAGAGTTTCCGGTTTAATATGAGAATAAAAGCAGCTTAGACTAATTAGGGAGATTTTGTACGGCAACAATACTAAGTCCACGTAGAATCAGGATTTGCCCCCCTGCAACAACCGCTGCATAGTTCCCGCTTCCATCAGCATCCAGAGAGATTGAAAGCACCGTATAGCCAAGCTGATTGAGGTAGTTAGTGATTTGTTGCGTGGATAAAGCAGCTTTTTGGGCGGTTGGATTATCGGTTCCATTAGATTGACTAAATGCCTTATTGTCGAATGATAGCAGGGCCAAGGCGAGGGCTGTAGTTAAAATAACTCTGGTTTTCGTTTTCATGATCTTATTTGTTAAAGGTTTAAAGAAATGAATGATAGTTCTGAAACATTAAAAGTCTTCCAGGGAAAGCATTGAAATAGTCTTCTGCAGTTTCAATTGTTTTCTTCGCCTGATACAAAGTACGGGTTGAAATAGATATAAATCAGAGACAAAACAAGATAACTTTGACACTCATTTCTTTTATTAAGTTGGTGTTAACCTAAACAATTGTTAATATTATTGCAAAAAATTAATATAAATTTGAAGTTATACCTTGACACTCATATTTGTTTCCGTATGAACAAAATCCACTACCTGTTAAGCAGATTATCAAGCCCTCAGTTAAAAATGTTTCGGGATTATCTTCATTATTTTTCAGTTAGAAAAGACCCAGACACACAGTTAATGAGGCTCGCCGATCTGCTTCTGCAGAGCCAGGAGGAGGTTCCCAGCCTGGAGGATTGTTCCCGAGTTATCTATGGATCCATGAACTACAACGGAATCCAAAAATTGAAATCTCGACTTCAAAAAAAAGTGGAAAATTTAATGCTCATGGATACCGGCACGGAAAAGAGGGATACGGGACTAGATGAACTTGATAAATATATTATTATCATTCGGAGGAAAGTAGCCCTATTCCATATTCTTCTTTTGTCTGGTACCGATAGTAGTTCCTTCCTGACTTCTGAAATGGAGGATATCATCCGCCTCTCCAAGAAGTATGAACTCTATTCTATTTTGGTCGAGCAGCTTAAATACAAAAAATGGATGCTAGGCCTTAGAGAAGGGGAAAAGGTTCTAATTGAAATAGGCAAACAGATCGCATTCTACCAGCGATGTGACGAAGCCCTGGCAAAAGCGGTGGATTGCTATTATTTGGCAGTTATTAGAAATGTTCATCACTCCAAATCAAATCAAGAGAGCTTACAAAAATTCCTAAAGAAAAACATTGCATTTCTTCAAGGGGAAATTAAAGTGACAGGTTCCGCCATGGTTCAATATTATACAAAGCAACTGGAGGCAATGTATTATGATGGTCTGAACAAAGTTGAGCGGGCTCAGGAGGCAGCAATAGAAATGCTTAAGATTATCCAGGGCAATAAGTCGGTTTACCGAAAACAAAGACTGGCAATTGCCTATATATATCTTTCAAACTGTGATATCCGGATGGGCATCTATGACCAGGCTATTGCGTATGCAATTTCCGCGAAAAAACTTTGTGCCAGAAATTCTGTGAACTATTACGCTTCCATTGATTATGAATTCCTGGCCCGCCTTTATGATGGGGATTGGACCCATTGCCAGAGGCTAAGCCAGGAACTGCTCCGCAGTGTGAAGAAAGAGATAGGTGATTTTTCTTTTGCAAAATATCTTTTTTATCAGGCCAGTGTTTACTATATGAATCATAAATATAAAGAAGCACTTCGCCTCCTTAACTATAAATTGCAGTTGTCGAAAGATAAACAAGGCTGGGATGTCAGTATTCGTATCCTCAAAATTCAAACTCTCGTTGATATGGGTATGCTTGATGAGGCTTCGACCCAAGTGTTGGGGCTTCTTAAACACGTCGAGCGTTCATTTTTTGAGACAGAGATGAAGCCTAGAGAAAAACTCATCTTAAAAACCTTACGATTACTTGAACATGAAGGTTTTTCAGGACAGAGGGTCAAAACCAAACTGGAGAAATCATTGGAACTGCTCAGACAAAATGAAAACTATAAGTGGGAACCCCTCTCTTCAGAACTCTACCCTTTTGAGAATTGGCTAATGGCCAGATTCAGATTTCTCAAACTCCAGAAATAATCTATTTCCTTTTTTAAAGAATTGAATTTTATTTTTTTATTTCAATCACTACTGTTTAATCCAGGGTGTTTGTGAGGCAATCTCCATTTTGGATTAACTCAATTTTGATCAAAATGAGTGTCAAACATTTTTAAATGTGTCGCCTGAATTCAATGGCTGTCCCATTACCTTTGCTTTTAAGAAAACTAAAGACAACCCAAGACTTAACCCGTAGACCTATGAAAAACAAATATTTCCGAAGGGCTCACATCAGTGAAGCAAAATTTAAACTCATACTCAAACTATTCTGTGAAGAAAAAACTGCAGTGGAAATTGCTGAGCTTACGAGTATCAGCAGGGTTACCGTAAATAAATACCTCGGAGATATCAGAAACATGATTGTGCAATGTGATGATGAGCTCTTAAAACAAGACGCTGAATCACTATTTTCTGAAACATTTTCAGAAAAGAAGCAAAGTTTCGGAAAAACTGAAACAAGAGAACCGGTCAAAATGGTTGGAATTGAAGCGGAGGGAAGAAAGCTTCGGATCCGTCCGATTGAGCAAGTTCCTCTGAACAGAATGCTCCGGATCACAGAAGGTAAACGAGTGGGGAAAAAAGAGGAAGAGTTGGCTCAACGATTTTGTGGATTTGTGGATTTGAAAGAAAGACAGTTTTATCAGTTCCGAACGATCTCTCATCGCAAAAACGGAAAACAAATTGCAAAGGACACAGATCGTTTGTGGAGTATCTTCAGAAATCAGATTCACAAAAGTAAAGGCTTGGCTTCAAATACAATTTACCTTCATTTGAAGGAATCAGAATTGCGTTGTAATTACACCAAAGTCCAAATCTATGCGATGCTCCTCAAGGTTATGAGTCGGAGAAATGTTAGAGTAGACAGAGCAGCATAAGGGGGCTGAGCATTCTATTCACTTCAGGTTTGGATTACACCAACATTATAAGCCTGTTTAATCGGTGCATGGTTAGCCATTTCTATCCCCATGGAAATCCATTTGCGCGTGTCAAGTGGGTTGATAATAGCATCCAGCCAAAGTCGTGCAGCTGCATAGTAAGGTGATGCCTGTGCATCATATTTGTCCTTGATACGGTTATATAATTCCGATTCGACATCAGGAGTGATTAATTCTCCTTTGGCTTTCAAAGAAGCAATTTCGATTTGCACGAGCACTTTAGCTGCCTGGGCTCCCCCCATCACGGCTACTTGGGCTGTTGGCCAGCCTATAATCAGACGTGGGTCATAGGCTTTGCCACACATTGCATAGTTGCCAGCTCCATAAGAATTACCTAATATCACAGTGAATTTTGGAACTACCGAGTTGCTCATTGCATTGACCATTTTGGCTCCATCTTTAATAATACCACCCTGCTCTGACCTCGATCCAACCATAAATCCGGTTACGTCTTGAAGGAAGACGAGTGGAATTTTTTTCTGGTTACAATTCATAATAAACCTAGCTGATTTATCTGCAGAGTCTGAATAAATTACTCCGCCAAACTGCATCTCCCCTTTCTTACTTTTTACAACTTTTCGTTGGTTCGCTATAATTCCAACAGCCCAGCCATCAATCCTACCCAAGCCGCAAAGAATGCTTTGTCCATACCCTTCCTTATATTCTTCAAACTCTGAATTGTCAACAAGGCGGGTAATTACATCCATCATGTCATATTGTTTATCACGTGCATCAGGTATGATTCCCATTAATTCCTGAACATCTTTGGCTGGTAATTGAGAGGCAGTGCGGTTGAACCCTGCTTTCTCATTTTCACCGATTTTATCCATGATCGTTCGGATGCGAGTCAGGCAATCTTTATCATCTGCACATTTGTAATCGGTAACACCTGATATTTCGCATTGGGTGGTGGCTCCTCCAAGACTCTCGTTGTCTATCGTTTCACCAATAGCCGCTTTAACAAGATAAGAACCAGCAAGGAAAATAGTTCCTGTTTTATCCACAATCAGGGCTTCATCACTCATAATCGGGAGGTAAGCTCCTCCGGCCACACAGCTTCCCATAATGGCTGAAATCTGAATAATTCCCTGAGAAGACATGATTGCATTATTTCTGAATATCCTTCCAAAGTGCTCCTTATCCGGAAAAATTTCATCCTGCATCGGAAGAAAGACTCCGGCACTGTCAACCAGATAAATAATTGGGAGTCGATTTTCCATTGCAATTTCTTGCGCTCTTAGACTTTTCTTTCCTGTAATTGGGAACCATGCACCAGCTTTTACAGTTGCGTCATTGGCTACTACAATAGTTTGACGGCCCTTCACATACCCGATCACAACCACTACTCCTCCTGCAGGGCAACCTCCATGCTCCGGATACATGTCTTCTCCAGCAAATGCTCCTATTTCAATATTGGGTCTATCGGGGTCAAGCAAAAACTCAATGCGTTCACGTGCGGTGAGTTTTCCTTGCTCATGCTGCTTTTCAATACGGGTCTTCCCACCTCCTAGATGGATCTTCTCCAATTTCTTCTCCATGGAAGAGATTAACAATTTGAGTTTATCTTCGTTTTTGTTAAATTCTATATTCATAGTATTCGGTTTGAAATTGCCAAATGAAAGGCTAAGATAAGGATGATTTGCGTTCGCTATTAATCCAGACCATTAGGAGGCCCTCCATTTTATTCATAACAGTGCCTTTCATGTAGTTCCAGGATGTTGAAAACCTCATGTAATTGAGTCTTAACAGTCTGTTCAGCCCCAATCAGGGATGTTGATAAACGCACTATTGAACCCTCCCGGTATCGTTTTAATAGCTCTAATTTTGAGAAACATTGCCTGCTATGAAAATGAGCTCTAAAATCTTCCTTTTTTTGTTTTGGGTGGCTTATCTGATACCAGGGGCAGATTGTACAGCTCAACAGACTATTAAAAAGAAAGGTTCCTATCTTGAAAAGTATCCTAATGGCAAGAAAAAACTGGAAGGTAGTTTTTCCGATTATCTGAAGCAAGGAGAATGGAAAACCTTTGATGAAACTGGAAATTTGATAAAGTTGGAAACCTTTAATAACGATCTCTGGGATGGTAAATACCAGGAATGGTTCGAGAATGGTAAACCCAAAGTAAGCGGATTTTACCTGTCCGGTAAACGATCAGGCCTTTGGATTGCCTGGAACTCACAGAGTGGTGTGCTTTCTAAAACACTATTCAGTGCCGATAAACCCGATGGAGACTACCAAAAATGGTATCCTAACGGCAATATGGAAGAGAGCTATGTGTACAGGAACGGCTTACGAGACGGACATTTTACAAAATGGTATCCGAACGGGAAAAAAAAGGAGGATGGAGCCTATCGCGAAGATAAAAAGGAAGGTATGTGGACCAAATGGGATGAGTCAGGTTCACTGGAGTCTATTAAATCATACAGGGATGACCGTAAGGATGGACTGAGTAGCTCCTATGGAAAAGGAATCAAAATAGAAGAAATCAACTATAACAATGGAAGAAAAGAGGGGGATTATACGAAGTGCTATATGGATGGAAGCATCAAAGAAAAAGGGAAATATGAGAATGATCATCATGACAGTCTTCGGGAAAAGTGGTATGAAAATGGCCAACTTTCTGAGCAGGCTTTTTATGTGGACGGAAAAGAAGAGGGAATAAGTCGTTGCTGGTATCCTGACGGAGTTCTGAAAGAGCAGCAGTTTTATGTGAATGGCAAGCTCGACAGCACCAGTATGGAATATTACCCTTGCGGAAAAAGAAAATTCATGATGAACTACCATAAGGGGAAACAGCAGGGTGAATTCAGCACATGGTATGAATCGGGGAAGATTCAAATGCAATGCCGGTACGAAAGAAACAGACGCACGGGGCAGTTGATTGCATATTATCCGGATGGTAAAAAGGAGAAGGAGATCTCTTATGAAGATGGGGAAATGGATGGTTTGTACCTTGAGTTCTTCCCTAATGGGAAACGGAAGATCCAAAGAAACTTTGAGCATGGAACTCCAACTGGAATGTATTACGAGTGGGATGAAAGCGGAAAGTTGGTTAAAACCGGAGCCAGTGAACAGCTTTCAGAAGAGATGGAAGCTTCCAGCGAACCTGCTATGTTAGACGGATCTGAACCATCTAAAGAATAATCTGTAATTTTAAGTATGAAAAAAATCTTTTTCTCCCTTTGGAGTTTATTGCTGCTGAACACAGGTTGTAAGCAGGTTATAAAATTACGCCCAGCAGGTGACACCACTAAAATGGCCTCCGCCTCAATCTACGATTTCAAGTTGAAGAGTCTCGATGGAACCCTTATTGATTTTTCCAATTATAAAGGGAAGAAAATCCTGATCATTAATACGGCTTCGAAGTGTGGGTATACTCCTCAATACGAAGATCTTGAAAAATTGAACAAGGCGTATGGAGACAAGGTTGTGTTGCTTGGCTTTCCTGCCAATAATTTTCTACACCAGGAGCCTGGAACCAATAAAGAAATAGAACAATTCTGCACCAAGAATTATGGAGTGAGTTTTCAGATGTTTGAAAAGATATCTGTAGTTGGATCGGATCAATGCGAACTATACAAATGGTTGACCAGAAAAGAGCTAAACGGATGGAATGATCAGGCCCCTTCCTGGAATTTTTGCAAATATCTTATCAGTGAAAAAGGAGAGCTATTGGGGTATTATCCTTCCGCTGTAAAGCCTTTAAGCAAGGATATTCTAGACGCAATACAGAAATAAAACCTCCGTTCAATTCTTCCAACAAGAAGAACTTGTTGGTCATTTGATACGTGAATCCTCTGGATTCCGAAGTCCCTTATAGCTGAATAGTTTCACTTTTACAGTGCCTACGATGATAGGCGTCTCTACATAAAGAGGAATTTTATTCTTGTCGTCAGTCACCCAAACGGTCATTCCTTCTCCTCCCCGGAATATAGTTCCTTCGACAAGGAGTGGACTAAATTTTATGCAATTGAATTTACCCAGATCCTTATCAGTATAAACGCCCTTTCCAAGATATCTTACGTAAATCGGATATAGTTTGTTGTCGAGAAGCAACGAGATGCTTACGGTATCCTGCACTTTACAATTTGAATAATCGATATTTCGCGCATAGTAGATAGCCGTTAGTACATCAATAGTATTAGATGCGATGTTTATACTGTCAACCCTGGGATGTGCTTTTCCTCTTTGGATAGAGGTGTAGACTTTCTTAGTGATATTATTAAAGAAGTAATCATGTTTTTCTTTTTTACTTCCTTCCTGAATATCTGCCCTGAAACGCAGGGGGCGAAAGCTGGAAGAATCGAGAAACGTTTCAAATTCATCCTGAACTTTGTAGAACCAGGCATATTTCGGGTAGGTAAATCCTGTTCCAGTTAAATGATAACAGGTTCTTCCCTTCACAAGGGCAGGGGATACGGCAAAGGTTGCTTCCGCTGATTCAAGCCAGATAGCCCCCCAATTATAAATGACTTTGAAATGGAGTTCCTCCCCCGAAGAAAAGGCTGAATTGGAGGTTACGACCCCCGTTTGCGCCATCAGGCTATACCCTGGATACAGAATCAAAATAAAGGAAGTGAAGACCTTGATGAACACACATTAAAGATAAGGATTAAACGAGACCTCCATTAACCCTTAGATGAGCAGGGCCTAACCATTCCGGATTCAACTCTCAAAAATCACATCTTAAAATTAGGAAAGATCAAAGATTTGATATTACTTTGTATTTCAAAGTACTTTTAATGCCATGTAAATGATGGAAAAAAAACAACATCTGGATGCGATCTCGGATATCAGAAGCATGATGGAACGCTCTACCCGATTTCTCTCACTGAGCGGCTTGTCCGGAGTTTTTGCAGGAATCTTTGCGCTTCTCGGAGCCGGGGTTGCTTATATACACCTGGAAGCCCGGCTTTTCTCAGAAGATCTGGATTACAGTCAGGGTTTAGCTAGCCAGTCCGACTTGTACACTTTCTTTTTCACAGATGCATCGGTGGTATTGATAGCTTCTCTCGCTACGGGGCTATTCTTTACTGCCCGAAAAGCGAAGAAGCAAGGATTAAAACTCTGGGATGGATCTTCCAGACGGGTGGCTGTTAGTTTGCTTATCCCACTCATTGCCGGGGGAGTGTTCTGCCTCGAATTATTGCACTACCATGCGATTCCTATGATTGCCCCTGCTACTCTTTTATTTTACGGGATGGCCTTGCTGAATGCCAGCAAGTATACATTTACTGATATTAAATATCTTGGAATAACAGAAATTATACTCGGATTAATTGCCGCAGGATATCACAAAACGGGATTGCTTTTTTGGGCCATTGGATTTGGACTTCTTCACATTATTTATGGGGCTGCTATGTGGTACAAGTATGAAAGAAGCTGAACATAACGGAAGAATGAAAAGTACGATTTCCAGCCTGAATAAAGCCTTTGAGAACAGGGTCCGTTTGGGAGTCATGTCAATTTTGATGGTGAATGAATGGGTGGAGTTTTCTGAACTCAAACATCTACTTGATATTACAGATGGAAATCTTGCCAGCCATATTTCAGCTCTTGAAAAGGAAGAATTTGTAAATGTGAAAAAACAATTTGTAGGGAAGAAGCCGAATACTTCCTACGCCGTTACCCGGTTAGGAAAGAAAGCTTTTGATGAGCATCTGGATGCATTGGAAAAACTACTGAAACAACGAAAGTAAGTTTTCTGGAATGAAATACTAAACTGATTTTTTTTGCGTTTTAACTTTGAATGGCAAAGTACTTTTAGTGTAAATTATAAAATATGACAATGAACCCTCTCTTCAAAACCCTCCTTTGGATTAGCATCTTCAGCATTGCTATGGGGTTTCTCGAATCTTCGGTAGTTGTATACCTACGAAAACTATACTACCCGGGAGGCTTCCGTTTTCCTCTCACCGTTATACCTTCGGATATTGCTACTGTGGAGTTCTTCCGGGAAGCCGCCACAATTATCATGCTTCTGGGGGCAGGAATTCTGGCTGGGAGGAACACTTCTCAACGCTTGGCTTTTTTTGTATACGCCTTTGCCTTGTGGGATGTTTTCTATTATATTTTTCTGAAACTG
>Ga0207068_1027_pt1 | contig 47843 bp, 52 predicted proteins | sample Alteio_BWMinCont_23_FD_153475 | JGI IMG/M metagenome (GOLD analysis project Ga0207068, IMG submission 153475) | Enriched cells from forest soil in Barre Woods Harvard Forest LTER site, Petersham, Massachusetts, United States -... | ecosystem: Environmental > Terrestrial > Soil > Temperate forest >... | reverse complement strand
TGCAAAGAGGTTAGAGCAAAAAAACAAAGATAAAAAAAGGATCAACACTTTTTTCATGAACAACTCCATGTAATTATGATAGACGCAGAAGTATAATTCTATAATTTGTCAGAATAAAGCAGAAAGAATGACTTTCATGTTCAATCTAAATCGATCGAATACAAAACAAAGCAAGTTGTTGTAACATATCCGCAGTTGCATGATTAGCGGCAACAACACCCGCGAAAGGCGTTTTTTGAGGGAAAGGTTCAACGAGAGTCACTACTTTTGTTGCAATAACACGGTTGGTTGCGGTACGAATCAACTGAGCACGTACAGTCAAATAGAGTAATCCAGTTGGATGCGTATAATCTTGTAATAATTCTTGAATTTGAGTGTTTAGCACATAATCGTAATTGGTTGGAACTGATGTTGTCACGACCGCGTGAAAATAATGTGTATTTTGCAATGTTTGTATCAACAACGGATATATCATCTCAGATGGTCGTTCTGCCCATGCATTCTTAGAAAAATAAGCGATTTGATATGGGCTGGTTGTGTAAGCAATTTCTCTTGTTCTATATAACGCGTTTATTTCGGGGGATGTCACTAACAATGTCACATGCCGCATCGATTTTTTTTGAGGTGCTGAAGGCAATGTGTTAATGACATAAGTTGTTTCTTGACCGACTTTGACAGGTGAAAAAACACTGCAGCTTGTCAGTAAAAGTAAACTGAGTGTAATAACAAAAAGAATTTTATTCATTTATTTTTCACCTGGGCCCAGTGGCATGGGTTGTTTGCCACGAATTATTACCGATGGATTTTGCTGTAATTCATACGTTAACGTTGATAAATTATCAATCATATTATTTAAATTAGCAATCACTCGATTCGTATCAGGCAGTGTTTGCGTTTGCAGTGTTTCAAGGGCGCGTGTACTGGATTGCAATAACACTGGAAAGCGCGCACTCGTAGCTTCAGCATTTTTTAAAATTAAATTTATTTTTTCATCATTGGCCGCAAGCGTATCCGCAATACGATTTGTGCTCGCTAAGATTTGTTTGATGGAATGAAGATTTTCATTATCAAAAAGTGATTTGAATGAATCACTGACTTGTTTCATGCTGTCCGTTATTTTTTGTAATGCCGTATCTAATTGTAGAAAAAGCGACGGCCCTGTTTTGATGATAGGATAGTCTTGATCTTTAAGTGGTTTCAAAGGACTCAAGTTGTCACCTTTATCTTTTAAGGCAATGTAAGAAATACCTGTCACACCACGTGTGCTTAACGTTGCGATTGTGCCTTGTGTAATGGGAGTATCACGTTGAATATTCAACAACAACCTGACAAAGTTTGGATTTTTTTTGTTGATGGTAATGCTTTTAACTGAGCCCACACTGACGCCATTGAATTCGACGGTGGCCTCTTGACTAAGGCCTGTGACGGCTTCTTCCATGTTAACTTGATAAATTGAATACTCTACTGTAGAAAAACCAGATGAAAGCCAAATGATAATTAAAATAGTAAATGCCGTTAACGTAAGAACGAAAGCGCCTATGAGTGCATAATTGACTTTATTGTCCATGTGGGCTGCTTTCCTCATTGAAAAATTCTTGAATGAGCGGATGTGGATTTTGCATCACATTTTTTGGTGTATCCACACACAACACTTTTCCTTCACCCAAAAACGCAACTCGATCTGCCACTCGTTTTAAGCTTTCAATATCATGTGTTACCATTACAATAGTCAAACCCATGGTTGTCTGCAAGTCTCTTATCAATCCATCAAATAAGAAGACTTTATTCGGATCAAGCCCCGCAGTCGGTTCATCAAGAAACATGAGTTCAGGATCAAGCACGATCGCACGCGCCAGTGCTGCACGTTTTTGCATACCACCGCTTAATTCGGCGGGGAATTTATTCGCTGATTCTTCCGGCAAACCCGCCATCACAATTTTTAACAGAGCAAGTTCACGTATGGTTGATTCATCCAGTGTCGTATGTTCTTTTAATGGAAATGAGACATTTTCTAAAACGGTGAGTGAACTAAACAAGGCATTCTGTTGAAATAAAACACCCCAACGACGCTGAATACTGAGTAAAATGGCTGAAGATGCTGTTGTTAATTCATGTTCAAAAATGCGAATAGAGCCCGATGTCGGCGACTGCAAACCAATCATTTCATGTAGTAGTACCGTTTTTCCCGTACCGCTTCCGCCCACGATGACTAGTATTTCCCCACGTTGCACAGTCAAATTAATATCTTTATGGACCCATGCATTACCTAGAAATGTTTTTACGTGTTTTATATCGATAATGGAAGATGAAATTGTCATATATGCAACTTGCTGAAAATGATTGAAAATGCAGCATCCGACAAAATAATAAAGAAAATAGCGAGCACTACACTTTTTGTCGTATTGATACCAATGCTGTCCGCTGTGTTACGCACGGCCATACCTTGAAAACAACCTATGCTTGCAATAATGAGCGCAAAAACAGGCGCTTTGCCTAATCCAATGATGAGTGCTTTTAAAGGCACTTGCTGCTGAAATCGGTGAAGAAACTCAAACCAGCTAATGCCCAGTATATTATTAGCCATGACCATACCGCCAAAAATTCCAAAAATATCTGCCCAAATGGTCAGCAAGGGTAAAGCGATAACCAGTCCAATAATTTTGGGCAATAGCAATAATTCACTGGGTGTTACGCCCATCGTTTGTAGCGCATCGATTTCCTGATTCACTTTCATGATACCAAGTTCTGCGGTAAACGATGAACCTGTCCTGCCCGCGACCATGATTGCAGTGAGGAGTGGGCCAAACTCACGCAGCACGGATAATCCGAGCAAATCGACAATAAAAACATTGGCACCATAATTCCGTAATTGCACACCCATTTGGTAGGCCAATACAACGCCGATCATGAAGGATAATAATCCGATAATAGGCAGGGCACGATAACCTGTTCGATCAACGCTACTAAAGAGCGCATTAAATCGAAAATGCATAGGTTTAGCAAGAACACGTAGAAATTCCAGCGCTAACTCCCCAACAAACTCAAGGTATTGAAAAAAGTCATTCAAATGCGCGACAGTTGATTTACCTATACGTTCTAGCCAGGTAGGCGCTTCAAGCTCAGGCACGTCTTCATTTTTTACGAGACTTTTTTGTATGAGCTTAATGAGGGCGGTTGATTGTGAAGAAAAATGGTCTAATTGAAATGTGAGTCCGCTTTTGGTCACTTGGCTTAACCATTTACACAATAGCCATGCACCCGCGCTATCCATTTTGGTGATAGAACTGCCATCAATAATCATCTCGCCTTTTTTAGGAAAGGTCATTTGTGCAAATGATTTTTCTAACGAGGGAAGTTGGGCCAGATTCCATTCGCCTTCGCAAACCAACTGTTGATCTTTGAGATAGACTTTAGTTGTATTTGGCACGACAATCATTTCCTTAACGTCTGTATTAATTTAACCTATGATGCATTATATATACTATGTAATCGTTGTACCAGTTGTTAACAATTGCGGAGATCTAACGTGTCATCAAAACTATTTTATTACCCATTAATGATTAAAGAATCGCATCTTGATACATTTGGACATGTCAATAATGCAACGTATCTGACCTTGTTTGAAGAGGCACGTTGGGATTTACTCACTCAAAATGGGTTTGGATTAAGAAAAATTCAAGAAATGGGGTTAGGTCCAACTATTCTTGAAATTAAATTAACGTTTTTAAAAGAATTGCGATTACGTGATCAAATAACAATTGAAACCCAAGTCATTTCATATAAAAACAAAATTGGAAAACTCTTACAAAAAATGGTTCGGGATGGTATAACCTGCTGCGAAATAGAGCTTGTTGTGGGATTATTTGATTTAAAAACACGAAAATTAATATTACCTACACCAGAATGGATGCGAGCGATTGGCATGGTCGTTTCTGATGACGGCGAGATGTAGAAAAATAAAAAATGTCAGAAGAGTAATCGAAATAGAGAGCGAGTTTGCATCGATTGTATTGGGTTGTCTCCTTCAATGTGGATGGATGTGTTAGCACTGTCGAGTGATAAGCGTAATGATGGAAATAACACACCCTGATATGGGACTTTATGTTCCAATTGACTGTCAGCACTTGGAGGAGGTGATAATGCCGCTTTTTTAGTTCCTACATAATTACCAAAGGCAGCCGCTAGTTTTTCCAAATATTCTAATCTTCCGTCACAAAAAAAGATGATATCGCAAACTTCACAATGCAGAGTTGTTAGAATTGATGATGATTGCGTTTCTAGATTTTTTTGGAGAGCACTGCATTGTAAAAGAGTCTCTGTTTCAAGCTGATACGCACTGGGTTGAATAGTCAGAGTCATATCTTTATATTGAATAACAGATGCATTCGATTTATTTTAAGGTAATCATCAGTTGCTTTAATAAACGTAGCCATTGGTTCGGCGACACCTCTTGGATTATATACACAACTACACAAATAATTAAATAATGTAGTTTGTCTTCCTAAAAACAATTTAAACAGTTCAGATAGATCATTTAAACTGCCATGACGAGCGTCAAACTTGTTTAAAACAAGTATATTATCTAGATTTTGAATACTATTTTCACCGCCAATATGGGCAATGCCTGCAAAAAAATGATTAAAATTGATTTTTGAAAGAGGAAAAACAACGCCATCATCATTCGCAATTTTAGTATAATAATTTACGGCTGTTTGTTGCAAAATATCCAATAGCGATTGTTTTAATAAAGTGAGTTCTTTTATTTTTTGTGTATAGTCACGATGACACTCATAGGCAATATTTTCTAAACGTAATTTTAACGTTTCCAATTGTTTCGATTTAAACCCCATTTTTTCACGTATTTCAAGAATGGTTTGTTCAAATTTTTGAATGGTTTTGGTTGCGATTGCATCACATGAATCTTGACTATTGTTTACAAACGACGTTTTAAGGGAATCGAATAAATCACTGGTTTGTTTTATTTCAGCTTCAATTTTATCAAACGATTTTTTTGTATTAATGAGCAGACGATTGCAGTCTTCCTTCCACCCTAGAAAAAGGGCTTTTTCCATTTCAAGTTCACGCACTCTGACTTGTTCGCTTAAAGTCAGGGGTTCTGGTATGCTGAGCGGCAAATTAAAAGTTGATTTTTCTTCAGCACTATTTTTTTGTCTAGACTGTAGACATGGAATGCGTAACATCATAATATCGTCGTACTTACCTTTCTCATGCACAATAACATTGTAGTGATCATTTGTTTCTGCAATAGAAATTGAGGCAAATTGAAAATGATAAAGCGCTAATTCCCCTGCAAGCTCACAAAGTCCCTTCAAAAAAATTTGAAAAAAATGCTCTTTTGCTTCGCCATCAAGAAGGTCTGAGCCAACGTTCCAGTCGTCAGAAAAGTCGACTGTGATTTCTTTACCATCTTGGGTTTTTATTCTGCGAGAAAATGGCATTTTCAGACTCCTGTTCCAAATCACATTGAACTCAATCGAGAAAATTAATTTAACCTATTGATTATAATATGCTTTTAACAAATTATTCTCAACGAAGAGTTTGGGTGTTAAAAAAGTATCAATTTTATGGGATAATAGGCAGTTATTAATCAAAATTAAAATAATAATTAATTATCACAATAGGTATAAAAATGCACAGACAAAACGAGAAAAAACCCGAGCTACAATCAGCGGACTTCGTTAACGTCCCACACTTTTATGAGGTTCTTAACGCTCGTGATGAAAAGCAAGAGAATCACGCTAAAATACGCATTATCGCTACAGGATGTGATGGGGAACATGGAAAACCGCGAGATGATGCGGCTAAATTAGTGGACACGGTCGCCAAAACTTCACCCGCGCCCATTCTCGTTATCAATACGGGCGATCGTGCTTATGATAATGGTATTGACTCGCCAACAGATATCGCATTTGAAACTATCGTTAAACATAAGCTACCGCAGATTAACGCTTTGGGTAATCATGACCATAATCTCCATAATGGTCCCTTTGGTCGTACTGAAGGCAATGTTGATGGTTACAAAAAAGCGAACGCACAGATTCAGCATACTTTTATGAAAAATGGCGTTCATTCTCCTGAATTACTAACAAAATTCCGAGGTCATACACTCGATATAGCCGATTTGCAACAATGGAATTGTATAGGACGTGTTTGCGGTTTTCTTATAAAAGGCGATCCTACAAAAGGGATAAAAGATATCGTCCTTTTTATTCTCGATTCATCAACCTATATTAGAGAATCGTTACTTGCGCGTGGAAAAGAACGCGACAATCCAAATAATCAGGCAAATTGGTTTAAACGAATTTATAAGCAATATAAAAATGCAGAAAAACTCGTATTCATGCATCATCCTATTTATGCTCTCGATAAACGTGTTCTTAAGTCAGATGCACCTGTTTATCTGAATCCAATAGAAATTAGTCAATATCCAGAGGGATTCAATCATAGTGATATGCTAAGACAGGAATTCCAAGATTTTATATTCACTCTTTTTTGTGCGCATTCACATACATTAGCTTATGTCTACGATCAATCTATCTGCCAAGTGGTTTCCGGCGGTGCGGGTGGACCGCTACAAGATCGGTGGAATTACGCTAAGACACCGATGTATTTGCAAAGACATGGAATAGCGGATGTTTGGATTGATCCATCCATGCATCTAGAAAATAAACCAAGCGTGACAATTAATTTTCACACGACGGATGGACAGCAGTTGCAATTCAACAATTTGAGTGGGAATGCTGTAAAGCGGTTACAAACTGAACCTGCAGCTGTTGTGTGTTTTCGTAAAATCGCCGTCGAAGCTTGTAATCAGTATTTTGCACACCTAGGCACATTGCCACAAAAAGGAGTAGGCTATTACTTCGGTGGTCCTAGCACAGACGCTAAAGAGCGAACAGATGATATCGTTAATTTTTGTAACCAATTTGAACCCATTACTGATCCAAAAAAACTATATGATTTTGTTATTCAAAAATTACAACGTTGGGGTACGCCGGGTGAAAAATCCATGGTTACTTTCTTAAGTAAGTTAATGCAACACTATTTTAAATTATCGTATGAAGACTTTGTAAAATACCCTGCACAATTTACCGAGGCAGTACAAAAGAAAATGCAAGAACAACAAGCGGCTCCTGCAGCAACGCAAGCTATCAATATTCCCAAGGCAGCGAGGACTGCGAATGAGGGAAAAAACAGTGGTTCGGGAAGTGCATCTTCATTCATGATATTTGGATCACACATGCTCGCTTGTTCTTCACGAGAAAGTAGTCCATCACTTGTTGGAATACCGACACCACCCGCTTCTCCACCTAAGGCTTAAAATGACTAATTAAACATTCTTTTCATTAATGATTTTCATTTAGGTAAAAATAAGCGATCATATGCGCGTTATATTATTATGTAATATAACGCGCATTTTTATTTTAGGAGTATTGAATGACAAAATCTGAACTGATAGCGTTAATTGCTGAAAAAACCGGTTTATCCAAAGCTGACGCGGAAAAAGCATTTTCTGCTACATTTGAAGTTATTACGGAAAACATGGCTAAACAGGAAAAAGTAGCCATTCCTGGATTTGGTGGCTTTTCAACGAAAAAGAGAAAGGCGCGAAAAGGCCGCAATCCAGCAACCGGTCAAGAAATCACGATTCCAGAAGCAATGGTCGCGATCTTTAAACCTGCTATTCAACTGAAAGAAACAATCAACAATTAATGTATTTATCATAAGGAATTCTCATGGCACGTCCCAAGAAATCAACACTTAAAAAGAAAAAAATGACAAAACCAGCCGTTAAAAAGAATAAGAAAGTTACCACTAAAAAAACAGCTTCAAAAGCAACAAAGAAAAAAGTCTCTGCTCTTCCAAAAGGCTATAACAATGTGTCGCCGTATCTCATTTTAAATGCCGCAAGTAAAGCCATCGATTTTTACCAAAAAGTATTTGGTGCGAAAGTACGTATGCGCATGGATCATGGTAAAAAAGTAGGACATGCAGAATTAAAAATCGGTGATTCTCTTATTATGTTAGCGGATGAATGCGGAGAGAAAGGTGCATTAGCTCCAAATGGGAATGTCGGTGTGAGTATTCATTTGTACGTTAAAAATGCGGATGCCGTCTTTAATAAAGCCGTATCGTCAGGTGCTAAAGTCATTCGTGAAGTTGAAACCATGTTTTATGGTGATAGAAATGGCATGATTCAAGATCCATTCGGTCACACCTGGTGCATTTCAACGCATGTCGAAGATGTCACGCCTGCGAAAATGAGAAAACGTGCACAAGCATTATTTGGTAATAATCCAAAGTAACATGAATAAACCGTGCTGGGTTTATATGTTACTCTGCAACAACGGCGCTTACTATACAGGCTATACAACCGATCTTAAGCGCCGTTTTGAAGAACATTTATCTGGCACGGCAAAATGTAAATATACGCGCAGTTTTAAACCCATTAAAATCGCGCAATCTTGGCAAGTGGATAATGCGTTGATTGCGAAGCGTCTAGAAAGCCATATCAAAAAATTAAGTAAATCAGAAAAAGAAAAAATTATTTTTTCGCCTGAATTGGTGATGAATAAGTTAGTCACTATATTATCAATATAACCTGTATAAAAAAGCCTTCCTTCGCAGGGGGAAGACTTTCCAATCAAAAATCGCGTTATCAAATCAATTACGATGTCGATAATCATTTGATTTAGCGTGTTCTTGAGCATGCTTCTTTTTATCTTTAGAACCATGTAATAATTTATGTAATGAGGACCGCTTTGCATTTTTCTCATCAAATTGACTTTGCTCTATTTCAATGCGCGTACGACTCTCATTAACAAAATCACGTAATGGTTTCATGGCTTCGAGTAACAATGGAATGTCATTGAAATTCTTTGTCTTAAATACAATTTCCGCATCTGATTTAACATACAAAGAAAGTCTCGTAACAGATTGCCTCCAACGAAGCAGCGCATCTTCTGTTTTTAAGCTATCATATGCAAGTTCAGATTGTTGGCATTCTAGTTGGTATTTTTGAATTGAAATGAAATTACGATGGCTCTTTACAAGTTGACGTAATGGACGCATTTTACTAGTTAACTCATCTTGTTCTTGAAGAGTATTCGCAGAAGATTGAATTTTCGCATCGGATAAAAGACGGGATTCCAGGCTGTCTAAAGCGAGTGTCCATCGTAGAAAATGAACGGGTGTTCCAGCTAAACAATCTTGAAAATACCGATTAGCTTGAAAGGTATCCAATGCTAAATGTTCATTTGTCATGAACTTTCGGTTTTGTTCAATAAATTGATGACGCGACACGGATTCGTTGGCTTGAAAAGCAGCTCGTGTCACTGCGATGTCCCATTCAAGTAGACATTTTTTTAACTGAGGTAGATTGTCGACAGTCAGTCCTTCATTCAAGAGTTGCAGATATTTTTTAGAATTTTCATTTATTATCTTGCACTCATCTTTCCATATCATTGGAGCTTCAGGATAAGATACTGTTTCAATATCTGTTTTGGATTTTTTATTTACTGACCGTACTGTGAGCATATGTTTTCCCTTTTTATAGTGTTTTGTTAGGGATAAAACTAAAGAAATTGGATTAAGAGAGTCTTAATGAATATCAGGAATAGGGAATTGTAATCGTTTTGTAATCTTTGGCGATTCAACGCTAGAAAGCCAAAAAGATTAACTATTAAAAAAATTGTTAACAATAGGTTCTGTCCCTAAAGATTTCATCAGCTGCAAAATGAATAAATCGGTCTAAATTTACGCAAATTTTCGTCAAATAGCGGTGCTATTCTCCTCAAATTTGCGTAAATTTATCCTCGATTTCTTCATTTTTCGCTTTGATGAAATCTTTAGGGACAGAACCTAGTCGAAGCGCAGCGAATAATATTATAGTATTAACATACTTTGGGCGTGTTTTGTGGTTATGACGGATCACAACACGGTATCAAAAAAAGATGCGGTACGAACTCAATCAATTTTATAGGGGAAAAATGAATGATGAAAAAAATTTTCGTGATTTTAGCTTGCTTATCTATTTTTACTTTATTAACAGCGTGTGAACATACGGTATCTGGCTTTGGAAAAGATATGGAACAAAATGGTCAAAAGATACAAAATGAAACAAATAAATAATTAAAGTAATATGATCCCTCCTAATCTCCCCCGCAACGAGTGCGGGGGAGGAACTATTTTAACTATCTACTTTTTTCTTATAAACCATTCCCCAAGGACCCATACCATTCACTTGTAAAACCGTTTCTTCTTTCGTAAAAATATAATGTTTTACTTTTGCAGGAATCATCACAAAACAGCCGGCTGAAATTTTCTGCGTATGATCAGCATCAAATTTGGCACCTGTTCCAAGATAGAGCGCGCCAGAAATAACGGTATCGTATTCGTTAATATGATGAGTATGCACAGGGATTTTAAAATTGGCGGGTAATTTAACTCTAGCGATAAAAGGTTCGTGTTTTTCAGGGTTGCCTGACATAACAGCAAATTCAGCGCCTGGTAAATCAGCTGCTGGCTGCCATTTCAGGGTATCAGGATTCACAATAACTAATGGACTTGCAGCCAATGCTACAGCGCTCGTTAATGTGAATAGCGCAAGTATTCGAGACATTGTGTTATTCATTTAATCATTCCTTTTTATGACGGTTTTTTTGCGCGAGTACAGTAACATCTGGGCGATTGAACCGCAACCATGAGAGCAAGAATTATCCATCGTTCATGCTGAGGAGCTTTTTTCATGCACTCCTCAGGGCGAACGGTGAATTTAAAATTTATCGAAAGCCTTTTAGCACATACGAAGGCGCTAGATTTTGTTCTTTGAATGCCTCACAAAATACAAGGGCTTTTTTAGCTAAATTAGTATTAGCATATTTTTTATATTGTTCTAATTGCATGTGAGATTCTGATTTTTTGAATTCTTCATATTTCTCTTTCAATTTATTGTAGTCAGTTCGTGGTGAGAGTGAGGGCGGGTTTTTTAAATAAGTTTCAACTCGATCTTGAAAGGAAAGAGCACTGTCTAAAAGATTTTTAAATCTGACATACCCATTACGTAAATGAGCATTTGTTTTTATGTCATTTTCAAGATTGGATTCTAAATAATATTTTTCCCGGTCTTCTTTATCATCAAGCTTAAAATTATAAATATCACAATATTTTTTTATATGGTTTTGCACCATTATTTCATTACCAAATGCTATTAATGCCTGTTCTAGCGCTTTAAATGCTTGTTTACCATTTGCTAAATCAGTTAATTCTTTTTTTTCCTCAGGACGTGCGACATGCTGGTGTTGAAGCAGAGCAGCACCTTGATCCCCATAAAGCGATTGAATAATTTTTTTCATCATATATTTTTTCTCTTAATTAAATGTTGTCCACACAAAATAGTTCATATAGTGTCAACCGTAAATAGGATGAATAGAGAAGTAATCAATTTGTAATGGAAGAGAAGCAGTGCTTTATTTGCGCACAACGCGTAGGCCAACCTCTTTCTTTTCAAAGAGAAGAATTCGCAGAAAAATTACAGAAGAGAACGCGTTTGGTGTATCCTACTCAAAATTGAATGACGAGGAGAAAGCGACATGTTTTCAAAAGCAAAAAAAATACTTCCTATTTTATTATTTTTTGTGAGTACTTCGCTATTTGCGGATACACAAAATGAATTTACATTTCAAAATAATCCCATTAATCCTGCCTGTGTTGCTATGTTCAATTCAAGCATGTCAGATGGTCCTTATATAAAATCCATTAATTTAAACGCGTGTCAAAAAAGTAATGCTGCGTATCAAACCACGCTTAAAAATAAAGAGGGTTATTATTATTTTTATCAAAACAATAAAGATGGTCATGACGGCAGCTATTATTACCAAGTGCTAGGAAAAACAAGTAATGGAATATATGTCCTCCATACACTGAATAGTGGTGGTGGAACGATGACAGCAGATGATTTGTTGCTGGTTCGTTTGGTTAATGATACTGAATATACTGCATATAATGCACAGACTGGCTTAAAAGCTGAAACCATAACCGTGATGAAATTGCTCGGTTATATCAGTGGCGGAGATCGTTGTGTGAATGGGTTGACTGACATTAAAGTCATCGGCAATCAAATTAAAGCTAAACAATATAATGGAAAAGATGCAGCAGATTGTACTGCAACAAAAGATGTTATATTTGATTTATACTTAGGAAAATTGAATTGAATACACACTCCAACACACCCTATGCAACGCTTGATCCTGATCGCATTTTAGATGCAATCGAAAGTGTTGGTTTTCATTGCTCTGGAAGTTTGCTCGGTTTAAATAGCTATGAAAATCGTGTATATCAGGTTGGCATTGACGATCAAGATCCTATCATTGCAAAATTTTACCGCCCAAATCGTTGGAGCGATCAGGCTATTTTAGAAGAGCATCAATTTGCTTCCGAATTAGCAAATCAAGAAATCCCGGTCATTGCACCGATTGTTATTAATAATGAAACCTTACATCATTTTGACGCGTTTCGATTTGCATTGTTTATTAGGAAAGGTGGGCGCGCTCTTGAGTTGGACAATCTGGATCAACTCGAATGGATGGGGCGATTTATCGGTCGTTTGCATGCAATAGGCGCATGTCGACCCTTTCAACATCGTCATACATTAAATCTAGATTATTTTGGATTCAAACCGTATCATTTCTTACTTGAAAATAATTTTATTCCAGCGCATTTGCGACAACAGTTTTGTCAAATCACCGAAACACTACTTAAACTTATGGAACATATTTTTCAAAAAACAGGCGACATCAAACATATTCGCATCCATGGCGATTGTCATGCGAGCAATGTGTTATGGCGAGACGATGGTCCACATATTGTTGATTTAGATGACAGTATGATGGGACCTGCCATTCAAGACATTTGGATGTTGCTTTCTGGAGATAAAATGCAAATGAATATCCAACTCGATACGATACTGGAGGGGTATAGCGAATTTCATGACTTTAACTATCGTGAAATTCACTTGATTGAACCTTTGCGTACTTTGCGCATGATGCATTATGCGGGGTGGCTTGCAAAACGGTGGGATGATCCAGCATTTCCTTTAAATTTTCCCTGGTTCAACACAATGCATTACTGGCAGGAGCACATACATCATTTGCAAGAGCAAATCCATCTACTGACGGAATAACACAATGATTCCTATTCCCTACATTATCAAAAAAAATCGGCGTTCGCGTCATGTGATATTAAGAATGTCGCAGCAAGGATTAGAATTAACGGTTCCGATGCGATTCAATCAAAAAAATATTCCAACGATTTTAGAGCAACATAAATCGTGGATTGAAAAACATTATCAGATCATGCAAGAGCGCAAGGTGAATCGTGATGAATTGCCTAGTGAAATCGCATTGCTTGCTTTGCAGCAAACATGGAAAATCCATTATATGCAGAGTCAAAGTCAAACCATAGAAGTGATCACGCGACCGCATCATGAATTGGTATTGCTTGGAAATGTTCAAGATAAACTATTTGCTCGAGAAATATTATTCAGTTGGCTAAGAGAACAAGCTAAAACGCATCTTATTCCCTGGTTAAATCATTTAAGTGATACAACACAATTACGTTTTACTGACGTGGGGATTCGCAGCCAACAAAGTCGTTGGGGAAGTTGTTCTCACGCCAAAAAAATTAACTTGAATGATCGATTATTATTCCTACCTCCCCATCTCGTATCCCATATCATGATACATGAACTATGCCATACCCGACATTTGAACCATTCCGCTCGATTCTGGGAATTGGTTGCCAAATTTGATCCTCAATCTGCTGAAAATAGACGTTTATTGCGTAAAACCAAGCACTTTATGCCTAACTGGTGTGAATGATACTTGCGCATTCTGGGGTGTTTATAATATTATGTGCAAAAATATTACACTCAACGAGGCATCAACATGCAACGAAAACCAGCCGTATCGCCACTCGCTACTCAAGGATTGTTATCCCATTCTCGTAGTGAAATTACATTAGAAACATTCATTGAGAAATTAGATCGTGAATTAGACGAGCAAAAGCTCGTTATTGTAAATGGTGCGAATCTTAATTCCCGTGAGAAAATAATAGCGGCACAACGAGCAATACAAGAACTAGAAAATGCGACAGGTCAGCATGCCCGCATCACACAAACAACTGAAGGACTTCTGTATCTAGCATCGACGAAGATAAACCAGCAGACAATCTAGCCATTCGCGCCTATTACCAAACGCAAGCAGATAAAACATTACAAAATAAAAGTTGTACGTGTGTTAATTTAAGTGCGGCTGTATTTCAATTAGCAACAAAACAATTAAACGAATGTCTAGGCGCAAACATCACTGTTGAAATTTGCCAATTAGTTAATTGGAGCCATGCATTGATGCGAATTTCACAAGTAAAAAAAGATGGAAATAAAGAAAGTTTATTTTATGATCCTTGGTATCAACGTTGTTATACCAATAATCCGAATGAACCAAAAGTGTTTCCTGAAGCGGATCTTGGTAAAGAGATGGAAAATTTACGTGCCCATACACGTATGATACTACCTACTACACAGCTGGCTGACTTGCAAAATCAATGTGTAGTTACAAATACACATAGAGATTATGCCTATTATGTTGTTTGCAGTAGTGACGGTCTTACTAATCCGTGTCCACAGATTGCAGATCCTACTCAGCAGAAAAAAAAGAATAATTGTTGTCGTTTGATGTAGAATTGGGGTCAAGTATGTGCTTTATTTAACTTTTCAATCCAATAACTTTTATGGATAATTCATAAAAATATATCTTTACAGCCTACCCATTCCTACATGTAACAATTTTTTATCCCAACTCTCATTTTCTGAAGTTTTAATATATTTTTAAAGGAGCAATTTTTATGCCAAGACCTTTACGCATTGAATATGAAAATGCGTGGTATCACGTAATGAATCGTGGAGCAAATTATCAAAATATTTTTTTAACTAATGAACATAAAGAACTATTCTTCAAATTAATAGAAGAGACATGTAATGACTATAAAATAGAAATTCATTCCTATTGTTTGATGAATAATCATTATCATTTATTAGTTCGTACACCATTTGCAAACTTAGGAAGAGCAATGCGGCATTTAAATGGAGTCTACACACTAAAATTTAATAAAATTGAAAAAAGAGATGGCTCATTATTTAGGGGTAGATACAAAGCAATTATCATAGAAAAGGAAGATTATTTGCTCCAGGTTAGCCGATATATTCATTTAAATCCTCTTAATGCAAAAATATGTGGTGAATTGTCTAATTTTTCCTGGTCAAGCTACAAAGCATTTTCTGGATTGGTTAAAAAACCTGCTTGGTTGAACACAACAATCATATTAAACTACTTTGATACAAATGAAAATTATATAAAATTTATTAAGGAAGGTAATAATATTGAAGTGGAAAATTTCTATAATAAACCATCAATTTCAACAATTTTGGGGTCTCATCAATTTAAAAAAAATTTACTTGAAGATATCGATGATCAAAAACGTTGTTCATCTGCTGCCGATTTTAACCGTGTAAACTTTAAACCATCAATCGAAACGATTATTCAAATTACAATAAAATTTTTTGGCTCACATTATGATGCAGTAAAAAACTCCAAACGTGGTAAACGTAATTTAGTTCGAATGGTAGCAATGTATTTAGCAAGACGTTTGGGAATGTTGAAATATAATGAAATAGCAGAATATTTTACATGCATCAGCGTCGATGGAGTAGCGTCCGCTATTAGTCGTTGTGAGCAAATTTTGGAAAATGACATCTGCCTGCGAGATAAGGTTAATAATTTGATAATGCAAATTACTGAAGTGCTGCATAAAGCACATACTTGACCCTGGACCTGGACTGGATCTTAACCTCTTCTAGATATCCGCTCGTAAATGCGAAATTTATATAACGGTTGACCGTCGATAGTTTTTAGATAGTGGTAGTTATGCCATTCCGTATTGAATGATTGGTTTAGCGTAAATAGTCTAACATAATCGATTTGATTGCTTCCAAAGTATCCGAGTTTTGTGGTTTTATTCCTCTCACGCACATCAACCAATATATAATGCGGTTGGCGTATGGCCATGTCGTTTGCAATTTTATTGATGAGAAAATCAACGCTATTTTTTCTACTTAAATAAATTCGTTGATACGTATTGTTATCATCTGTATAACGCAAATCAGGAAGACCGATTATGCCTGAAAATCGAGACGCAAGTGAGTGATGCGTATAATCAATCGCAGGAAATGCAAACTCCGTTGAATCCGTTAAAAACATCATAGAACCTTGTGGGAGATATATTAGTTCGATTACTAGTCCACGGTATAATTTTTTATAAAAAATACCAACATTGTAAATATAAGCTGACGTATAAAAAGGATAAAAAAGAAATAGCATGCCAATTACCGAGAACCCATTCAATTTTAGTTTGACACTTGATTGTTTGGCAGGTATGAGCCACGCATAAAATGATAACAGCATAAAGGTCGTTAAAAAGAATGCATGAGATTGCCAGATACTGAATTGAATGTTTTTATAATAGATATAACTAACAGATAAAATAAAAAAAATAGATAAAATAATATTGGGAAGTTTAATTTTACCATGCGCAATATACAATAATGAAAATAAGACAGAAAAAAACAAAAAATAAGTGAGGGGATAAAATATAATACTTTGTGATATGTAACTTGCGAAAATGAATAAATAAGAAAAAACAAACATTGATAGGATGCTGATATATACAAACTCTTTTTTGGCTATTTTCTCTCGTGTAATTAAATCTGAAAATAAAAATGTAACAAGTAAAGTACTAACCGCAAGCATTGGATAAGCATGATAAGACCAATGTGTTCCTTGTACTGCATAAGATAAAAAAAATCCAATGAGCGAAACCACCAGAATAGTTGTTAACTCTTTGTAATAGCTACGATCATATAAAATAAAGCACAAAAAAATTGTAAAATAAACATAAAAACTTGTTTGTGAAAAAATAACACTCCTTAACGATGAGCCGACACTTTGATAATAAAATTGGGATGCATACGGTAAAACAAAGGTGAGATAGTCAACGTGAAAAGCCAACAATAGACAGATATATATCAATAAAACTGCAATAACACCCATCGATTCTATTCTAACTAAATTAATTAATGACTTTTTTTTATAAACATAAATCGTTTCAATTAAGATAAAGCTTATTAAAAAATAGGGTTTCATGGCAAACCCAGCACCCGCCATAACACCAATCAATAACTGAATCGTTGTCGATTTATTATATTTGTTCACTAATCGAGTCGTGATTGATAAAAAATAAGGGATAGTTAATATAATTAATAGATGTTCGCGTTGTCCAAAGTCAGACATAGGTAATAAAAGATAAATTGCTGCAAGTGTTATTATAAAAATAGATGCAAGCGATTCGCGAGGATTGGTGAGTATTTTATTTATTTCGTGCGTACAAATTAATAATGACAAAGATGCTAACAAAAAAATATATAGCCGCATGGCGCATGCATTTGTAAGATGAGTCAGTATACTGATTAAAACGGCGGGGATATACAAATATAAAATCATGGGTGGATTTATCTCAAAAAAATCGTTGAGGTATGTCCCGCCTGACAACAAACGACTAGAGGCTTGCATCAACCAACTCACATCACTATTTAACAGTAAATTTTGCTGTATTCTCCAAGCAAACAGATATAAAACCGCCATGATAATATAAAATAATATTTTTTTATTACTCATCGGCTATTCCTTTAGCAAACAATCTGACCTATATCTGAGCGCCAAAAACCGCAAATTATGACCGCGCTAAGTATAACATTGTGAATAGTTAAACTGAAACGCTTTGGGTATATGTTTGACTCATATCAAATTCTTCGATAAAATTTCGAACACTACTGAAGTCGGCACGAAATGCCGGATGGGGGTAATATTTTAAGTCATAGAATTACTCGATTCATATTGGTGGGAATATTGAATACTCTATTCGGATATTCTCTCTTTGCTCTCTTTGTGTTTCTTGGAATGCATTATACTGCTGCTGTATTTTTTGCAACTATCTTGAGTCTGATATTTAACTTCAAAACATTTGGAAAATGGGTGTTTAAAACTTCTCACTCAAGATTAATTTTTAAATTTGTTTTTGGTTATGTGATTTTATATTTTATTAATATTTTATTGATTAAACTATTCATGTTTTATTTCCATAATGTCTATTTTTCTGGTGCCTTTGCTGTTACTTTGACTGCATTATGTTCTTATCTCATTAATTCAAGATGGGTATTTCATCGAGGAGAAACCTTGTGCATCAATCCTCAAAAAAATTGATCAGTGTTGTGACACCCTGTTTAAATGAAGAAGCAAATGTATTGGAATGTTATCAGCGAATCAAAAAAATCTTTGATCAACTTCCAGATTATAACTATGAACATATTTATATCGATAATGCTTCGACAGATAAGACGGTTGATTTGATTAAGCAAATTGTTACAAAAGATAAAAATATAAAATTGATTGTCAATTCCAGAAACTTTGGGCACATCCGATCACCTTTTTATGGTTTGTTGAAAGCGAAAGGCGATGCGGTGATGTTGTTAGCATCGGATTTACAAGATCCGCCTGAGCTGATTCCAGATCTTATTCGTAAATGGGAAGAAGGACATAAGATAGTTGTTGGTGTAAAAGATCAAAGCGACGAATCAGCATTGATGTTTGCCATCCGAAAATTTTATTACCAAATGGCGAGTAAAATTGCCAATGTAGCGTTGATTAAAAATTTCACAGGGTTTGGATTGTATGATCAATCTGTCATTAAAATCTTACAAAATATCGATGATCCTTATCCTTATTTCAGGGGATTAATTTCAGAAATTGGATTTGATATTGCTGAAGTGAATTTTACACAACCGACCCGTAAGCGCGGTGTTACCAAAAATAATTTTTATACATTGTATGATATGGCGATGCTGGGTATTACCAGTTATTCTAAAATCCCTATTCGGTTAGCAACTATGGCAGGATTTGGATTGTCATTGTTGAGTTTCTTGATGGCAATTATATTTATCTTTTTCAAATTGTTTTTTTGGCAGCATTTTTCCATGGGTGTCGCGCCGATTCTCATTGGATTATTTTTCTTTTCGTCAGTTCAATTATTTTTTATAGGATTGTTGAGCGAATATATTGGCGCGATTCATACGCAAGTCTTAAAAAGACCTCTCGTGATCGAGAAAGAGAGAGTGAATTTTTAAAGTAGATGACGGTGTCTGACACCAATGGCACCTCAATCGGCAGAAAATAGACGTTTACTGCGTAAAACTAAGCACTTTATACCTAGTTGGTGTGAATGATACTTTCAAGTTTATTGACAACATGGATCAAGAACAAAGAATATACCCACGTTTTTTTCTTACAGCCGTAATTTTTTCTAATAATGTATTGGCTTCATCCATAGACGAGCAAGCAATATGAACCACTCTGCCAGTTGCATTATCCAGTCCTCCCCATGATTTTGTAACGACCCAATCGCCCAATAAGTCACGAGAGAGAAAAACGCAATAATAACGTCTTTTTATATGATGCTGCCATTTTAAATGCGTCATTAAAAATCCTGTGTTTTGTGATTCACTTTTTTGATTCGCCACATTATCAATAAATTAAACACTTGCTTCAATCTGTTTTAACTGTTCCAAAAGTTGCTACGCCCAAAAACGGTGTAAGATAAATGAATTTTTGTCAGTATCATATTTTTTAGTTTAAAGTATATCTCTTCATTCCAGTATCGGGTTACAATTTTCTGATTATAAAAGTAGGGAAACTTAAAATTGAAAATTTCAACACACCTTGTCATAAAAAAAATGGTTAACACGATGTTCGCTGCATGTCTTTGTTCCTCTGCATTGACCATTAGTCTTTTTCCAAGCATCAGTTTTGCTGATAAAACAGTACCGCCAGTATCCTATATTACCGATTCCCAAGGGCGCGCTCTCATTTTGCATGGATTGAATACATGCAACAATTCTAAATATTTTCTGGATGGCATGCCGTGGATAAAAGAGTCCGATGTGGTGGCAGAAAGCAATACATTAGGCACCAATGCGGTACGTTTTCTCATTTTCTGGGACTTAGTCGAACCACAACCTGGCGTTTATGACGACAACTATCTGGCCAACGTGCTTATTCGCGTTAATTGGTATGGCTCTCTCGGGATGCATGTCATCCTCGATATGCATCAAGATTTGTATGGACCAGGCGCCTTTGCTGACGGTCCTACCGATGTTGATGGTGCACCACGGTGGGCCACTTATACTGATGGCTTGCCAGTCAAAGAGACGAGTCCTTGGGGTTTAATGTATTTGCAACTGGGCGAAACGCGCGCCTGGGACAATTTCTGGGGCACCACGCTAAAGCATCCTGAATTGCGGGAGCACTATGGCGCTGCCTGGCAACATGTTGCTGGCTACTTTGCCAACAACAATGCTGTGATCGGTTATGATCTTTTGAATGAGCCCTATGGCGGTTCTTTACAAGGCCCCATTTTTGAACGCACTGTGCTTTTTGCAATGTATCAGTCGGCCATCAACAAGATACGCCAAGTGGATAATAATCACTGGATCTTTGTTGAGCCATCTTCGTTTGCAGCCACTCAAGGCTTACCCACTTCGCTGCCCAAACCCAACGATCCACGCATTGGCGAGCCTCATATTGTGTATGCACCGCACCTTTATCCTGTGACTCTGACGTTAGATAACAGTAAGGCTTCCTACACTGGATCGAATATTTCTGTTGTTAATATGACGTTGGAGATGTGGACAGCATCAAGTCGTGCAATTACTCAATCATGGAAAGCGCCGCTCGCAATAGGAGAACTCGGAGCAATCGATTATAGATCCGTCGGCAATCTGAACTATGTTGACAAGATTACCGCACTGACCGAGAACATCGGCGCTAGCTGGTTGTGGTGGTCTAACGATAAAGGTAGCACGAGCCCGTATCAGGGTGATGGAGTCTTCAATGCACTGGCACCTCATCTATCCTACCCTTATGCACAAGCTATCGCAGGAACACCTAAAGTTTTACACTATGATCCTCTAAAAAAACAATTGACGGTTGAGTTTGCAAATAAGGTTGGTGTCACTGGCACGACAGATTTATTCTTGTCTCCCTATTTTTTCCCCAACGGATATACCCTCATCACGACGGATGCTAAGGGTGCTTGGAGCTCAAATTATAACGCCGCTCATCATGTACTTTCTATTACAGCTGATCCAGGCAGCAACGATCATATTTACACAATAACGGCTCTTTAGGGTATATAATAATTAAGAATAACCTATTCAAAAAGTGTATTTAATGTTGATAAGGGCGAAGTAATGTATAAAACTACATCAATTTTGCTCGTTTTTCTCCTTTTGTGGGGATGCAGTAGTCATGAAAAAACATCCCTTCCTCGTCCTGTTCAAGCAATACAGCTCAAAGCCGCGGATGTTGCAGCAAAATACACGTATGCAGGGATTGTTAATCCTCGCTATGAAACACCATTGGCATTTCGTGTCGGTGGTAAAGTTGCAACCCGCACGGTTGATGTGGGGCAGCAGGTACATCCAGGGCAATTACTCGCAACACTCGACAATAAAGATTTAAAAATAAATGTCGACAATAAAGAAGCTGCAGTAGCAGAATCAAATAGCAAAGTGAGTTTAACTAAAACCGATCTTGATCGTTATACACCTTTACTTCCAAAAGGGTATGTCAGCGCAAGTCAATATCATCAGATTAAATCCAATTATGAAACGGCAGTGGCAGAACAAACGCGCGCGAATAGCGATCTTACGAATGCAAAACAACAATTATCCTATGCGAATCTCATTTCAGATTATGAAGGAATTATCACGCAAACGTTAGTGAATCCAGGACAAGTTGTCACTGCAGGTCAAACGATTATGCAAATAGCGCTCGCGGGAGAAAAAGAAGTCGTAATTGATGTGCCTGAACAACGCGTTAATGATTGGCGCAATTCAAATTATTCACTGGCTGTGGATTTATGGGCCTATCCAAGCGATCATTATTCAGCGAAAGTGCGAGAAATTTCAGGAAATGCAGATCCAGTCACGCGTACCTACAAAATTAAATTAAGCATCTTGAATCCAAATAAGGATATGCAATTAGGAATGACAGCCGATGTTATTTTCAAACGCTATTATCAAAAACCAGAAATGACCTTACCCATTTCAGCGATTTTTTATGAAGGAAAACAGGCTAAGGTGTGGGTGATTAATAGGAATGAAATGACCGTGATACCGGTCGCAGTCAACTTAGGCGATTTTTCTGAAAATAATTCAATTATTATTTTATCTGGATTGCAATTAGGACAATGGGTTGTTACTGCAGGCGTACATAATTTAAATCCAGGACAGAAAATTACCTTATTACAATGAGGTGCCAATGTCACTGAACTTGTCAGCATGGGCCTTACGCAATCAATCGTTAATTCGTTTTTTAATTATTATTTTATTTTTAGGCGGCTATTTTTCATATACGAAATTAAGTCAAAAAGAAGATCCTGATTTTACATTACGCACGATGATTGTTACCGCATATTGGCCTGGCGCAACGGCAGAACAAATCCAGTTACAAATAGTAGAACGATTAGAAAAAAAATTACAAGAAGTGCCTGGACTGGATGTCATGGAAGGTTACGCACGTTCTGGAGAAGCCGTACTGTATGTGAATTTACTTGAAACCTATCCAAGTAAATTAGTACCTGATTCTTGGTATCAGGTGAGAAAAAAAGTCAACGACATAAAGCAAGACTTTCCATCTGAAATGGTGGGTCCTTTTTTCAATGATGAATACGGCGATGTATTCGGCTCCATTTTTGCAGTGACGGGAGATGGTTATTCCTATGCACAATTAAAATCCTATGTCGATGATATACGATTGGATTTATTACAAGTGAAAGGCGTCAACAAAGTCAATATTATTGGAGATCAACCGGAAAAAATTTACATTGAATTTTCATATAATAAAATCGCAACATTAAAAATTGATCCGCAAACCATTATCAATACAGTAAAAGATCAAAATAGTTTACTGCCTTCTGGCGTCATTCGTACCAACAGCGATGAAGTTGTGATACGCACGATTGCAAACTTCCACTCGCTGGATGGCATACGCAATATAAATATTCAAACAACTAATGGAAATTTCCGTCTTGGCGATATTGCGACGGTTTATCGAGGTTATGAAGATCCACCTACATTTAAACTGCATTATCAAGGAAGAGAGGCGATTGGTCTTGCTATTTCAATGGTAAGCACAGGAGACATCATCGCATTAGGGCAATCATTAGAGGAAAAAATAAAATCCATTCAAATGACTCTACCGATTGGAGTTGATATTCATCAAGTGTCGAATCAACCTGAAGTCGTTCATATAGCAGTGAGTGAATTTATGCATTCACTGATTGAGGCAGTGCTTATTGTATTGCTGATCAGCTTTTTTAGTCTGGGTTTGCGATCAGGCAGTGTTGTCGCATTGTCTATACCACTCGTCCTCGCGCTATCATTTTTAGTCATGTATGCACTCAACATTGATTTACAACGAGTCTCATTAGGCGCACTTATCATTGCTATTGGTTTATTGGTAGATGATGCAATGATTTCAGTCGAAATGATGCTTAGAAAAATAGATGAAGGTTTTGACAAAATGTACGCTGTTACTTTTGCTTACACTTCAACTGCGTTTCCCATGCTGACAGGAACATTAATTACTATTGCAGGCTTTGCTCCAATCGGTATGGCTAAATCAGATGTAGGAGAATATACATCCTCAATTTTTAGTGTAGTCGCTATTTCATTGCTGGTTTCCTGGATTGTCGCTGTCATTTTTGCGCCGTATTTTGGCTATATTTTATTAAAAGAAAAACCAAAATCTGAAGAAGAACAAGAGCGTGTGTCTCATACAAGTTATATACATGATCTAATTGAGAACTGTGTGATTCATAAGAGATTAGTGATTATCATAACTCTAATCGCATTTATATTATCTATTTTGGGTTTTAAGTTGGTAGAAAAACAATTTTTCCCAGCATCCAATCGCCCTGAAATTTTAGTGAATTTACAACTTCCGGAAGGTACTCCCTTTTCTGAAACAGAACGAAATGTGAATAAACTGGAAAAATACTTAAGTGTAGATAAAAATATTGTTAATTACACAAGCTACATCGGCGGCAGTGCAGTTCGATTTTATTTACCACTTAAACTAGAAGAAAATGCTATCAACTTTGCTCAAATTGTTATTATGAGCAAAGGCGGAAAAGTACGCGAAGAAGAAATTAAAAAATTGAATCTCTATTTAGCGGAACAATTTCCCGACGTCATCGCGCGTGTTTCTCGTTTGGAAAATGGGCCACCTGTCGGTTATCCAATTCAATTTCGAGTCAGTGGAAATGACATCGAAAAACTACGTGATATCACGAATCAAATTGAAGCTATTCTTCGAAAAAATTCATCCATCATTAATGTCAATAATGATTGGGGACAAACGCTTAATGAACAATTAATTATAGATACCGATAAATCGCGCGCTCTCGGCATTACTGACCAAAATCTCATGAATAATCTCGAAACAGTATTGAATCAATATACGATTACCCAATATCGTGAAGCAAATAATTTAATTGATATACAACTTAGAAGTATCGCAAAAGAGCGTGTCAATTTAGCACTATTAAAAAATATTAATATCTATGTTAATAATGGAAATGTGTACACGGATAAAGGTCAATATGTTCCATTAGATCAAATTGCTTATTTTGTTCATGGCACTGAAGAGGGTATTATCCACCGAAGAAATGGCTTACCAACGATTACAATCCGAGCCGATGTTGAAGATCCTAATCAAGCATTAGATATAGCAACTGGGATTAACAAAACGGTGACATCCAAAGTACGTTCACAACTCTTACCAGGCTACACAGTGCAATTGGCTGGAGTTGCTGATTCTAGCAGCAGCGCACAAGACTCTATTCTCGATGTATTACCTTTTTCACTTGCGATTATGCTAATAATTTTGATGCTGCAATTACACAGTTTTCAACGCGTAATCATTGTTTTTCTGACTGCACCATTAGGATTAATTGGTGTAACTTTAACATTATTAATTTTTCATTTGCCATTTGGTTTTGTGGCGATGCTCGGTGTGATTTCATTATCAGGGATGATTATGCGTAATTCTGTTATCTTGATTGATCAAATTGAAAAAAACATAGCTGCCGACATCAAGCCTCGCGATGCTATTATTAAAGCTACCTCTGAACGTTTTCGACCCATCATGTTAACTGCTGCTGCCGCAATATTAGCGATGATTCCCTTACTCAACAATGTTTTCTGGGGACCAATGGCCGCGTCCATTATGGGTGGATTGTTTGTTGCAACCGCGTTAACCATTTTATTTTTACCGGCTTTATATGCTTGGTGGTTTAAAATATAACCTCAGGGACACATTGAGACTCGATATCTTCTCTAACTAATGGAATTAAATCTTGATATAAATTTAAGAGATTTAAATTAGGTAACTGTTGCTGGAGCATATCTAGCGCTTCAGTATCGTCAGTAATCATCATATTGGCTGCTTGATTTTCTAAATCATAAATTCGTTGATATCGATGATAACGCATCTGTTCAAAATGCTGAATTGCTGCAGGAATATTGGAGTTAAAATTGAGTAAACACTTAGATAATATATACCCATCTTCTATAGCAAGACTCGCACCTTGAGCTAGAATTGGACCTATTGCATGAGCCGCGTCGCCAATTAAAGTCACTCTTTCGGAAGACCATTGTTTTTTTGGTGGAAGTGTGTAAATACTTAAATGAAAATGTTGATGTGTGTGCGGTGCAGAAATAATCTCAGTGACATTTTTATTCCAGTCTTCACATAGTGATTTTAATTGCGTGATCCCATCACCATGACGAATTAAATTCTCAGCAGGCATTTTTACAGGAATATACCACATTAACTTATCATCAAACGTTGGCCAAATAACACAAACTTTACCTTTGCCTAAAATAGTTTGGGTTTCATTGGGTAAAAAATCAGGTACATATTTTCGTTCAACAATGCCGCCCCACCAACAGAAATTCGTATAAATAGGTGATGTTTTTTCTAATATAGCTTGACTAACGCATGAATGAATTCCATCTGCACCGACAATCAGATCAGCAGAATCCTGTGTACCATCTGAAAAAAAGACTTGAGCATGATTACTATGATTGACAATTGAAGCGCACGTTTTATCTAATGTTAACGATGTTTCTGGAATACTGTGAGCTAAAACATGTTGCAGTAAATATCGATCTATCGGGAAAATATCTCCACCTAGCGCTTGAGACAATACGGAAAGATTCTCGCTAAAAATTTTATCTCCTGTTGAATTATAAATATTGCATGTTTCAATCGACGTCTTATAAGAAAGTAGTTTGTCTGCTAAATCTAATTGATGCAAACAACGCATGCCATGAGGCCAAATTAAAATACCACCGCCTATATTGGTAAGCTTTTTTGTTTTTTCATAGATCTTCACTTCAAAGCCTGCGAGATGACATGCTCTGGCAAATGTGAGTCCGGCAATACCGGCACCAATGATAATTATTTTCACAAAAAACGCCTTTTTTATAAGATCATGCAATCATATAAAAAAGTGCTGAAGATTACAAACTACTCAAAATATGATCTCAGAAAGATGGATGTAGAAATAAGTTGCCTTATAATTCCTAACCCCGTAGCATCCGATCAATTTTATCTAATGGAATCATTACAATGAGTGGACTCGATCACGAATTTCAAGAGGGCGATATTTTATTTGGTATACCAACACAGGCTACAATCGATATTATTAATGCATTTTCAAAAAAGTTTCCAAATGCTTACTGCACTGTTGATCCTTATATACATACCTTCATTGGTTTCTTAGATACAAATATACTGGGTATACAAAGACTATACCGATATGGCGAATGCCCAGATTCATTGAATAAAGCAGCGAATGATCCTAGGGTTAACAATTTTAGACGATATATTGAAGCACACGCTAAATATGACCCTCGATATATTTTTAACAATACTAGTCCTGCAAATACATTGCAGTATTCTTTAAGAGTGAAAAGAGCCTGCAAAGCGTGGGTTGAGTGGACTGTGCGCTCAGAACAGCCAACGGGTCATATTCATGTACTTTTAGATGGTGTTAACCTTCAGCGAGTTTTTTCTCCCGCTCAGCAGGATGTTTTTTTTAGAGCCGAATTAAAAACACTATTTAAAGTGTCACTCAGTGATCCTAAAAAATTCGATGAAAAAATAATTTTTTGGAAAGATGGAAAGCGGGTCAGTCCACCATGGAAAGATGAAAATACGAAATCGTTATGGTTAGAGTATGAGGCGCATTTAAAAACAAAACAGGAAAATAACAGTACATTAACTCCACAAGAACAGCATGATGTTAAAAATAAAATTGTAGCTAATAATTCGAATGGAGAAATTACTAAAGAAGTCGTGTCTACAGCAGGATTATTTTCACAACGTGAACATAAATTTGTAATAAACAGAACTGCGGAAAAACGATCTATCCAATTTTCACCGCGGATGTCTAAAATGTGAAATGTATATATCCCCCGCCTGGGAAAATAGATCTAACTTGCTGAATGTACAGGAAAAATTATTTTTTAGCGTAATGGAGAGTAAGGCGCTCGCTTCGTCATTCATGACAAGCGGTGCCTATCTCAAGTTTTTTATTTCGGATTAAATATCCGTATCGACTTAATATCTTCACCATTCGCTTTATAGAAAACTTCCATGCGATATTTATCAGGCATACTTAAAATAGCTTCCGTCGGTGTGCCTGCTACTTCCCAAAGTCCTAACGTTGCCACATCGAGGGCACCATGCGCTACAGCTCTGCCCGTTGATTTTGTCGGCTTTTGTACTTCATAGATTTCTTCAACCAACACATCGTGTTTATTGGTTTTTTGTGAAATAAGAGACACACCTGTTTTTGTTAAGCAGGTGCGTGTCATGCATTTTTGAAGTTCTTCAGCGGATGTTCCTCTTTCTTGTGAGGCCATAAACACTGAGCAGGACGATAAAAAAAGACTACCTAATACGATAATCATATTGGGTAATAGATGTTTCATTTTCATTTTATACTCACCATTTAAAGTAGACTGGTTTTTAGAGCAGGCAATACTTTACATTGATAAAACGTTGCGCCTGATTCTGAAAACATGGAAAGATTGAAACCTTCTATGCGTGTCTCATTCGGGGAATATAAAAAGATATAGTTTGTTTTTAAATTATTTTTATTTGCATATGCAATAGCCTGAGTTTCAAGTTCTTTATAAGCGCCACCGAAAGTAAATGTGGATTTAACTTGATTCATAAACACAGTGCCAGATTGCTTATCCACTTGTCTGCAATGCCATTCAGGTAAAACGCGTATCCAACCTACACGAGCCATATTGCCATTCGCTAATTTAACTTCGTTGACTTGTTTTATCGTGGTGGAATCATGAGTAGACTCGAATGAACACGCTGTGATCATGGATGTACAAATGACACTACAAAATCCTAAGACGAGTAATTTTTTCATAACTATCCTTTTTTGCATTAATAATAAAAAAGTAATCTACTAGGATGCTTAATGGTAGTCAATCATTAAGCATTTTAAACCACACTGTGCCATCTCGCGACGTTTTTATCTCGGACGAAACGAATTGGATTGCATAGCATGTCGAGCTTCAACTTGTTCTATTGTTTTTTCTGGCGATTTTAGCCAATGACTAAATTGGCCATCGTAAGGTTTCGGGAAATGGGTTGTCATGAGTGATGCAAGATCTTGTTTGGCGTCGCGAGCAATAACAGTGAAGTGTTGTTCTTTTCCCCATGTTGCTAATAATTGCGCTCGACGATCATCGCGTTCTTTCACAACTGGAATCGGACTGCGACTTTCCAATTGAATAATCAAAGAAACTGCATCGTTATCTTGTATTTTGTTTTTTATTACATCTTGATAAAAAACCACATCAGTCTTATCATCAGGCGCAGATTTTACAGCGGGTGTGCAACAGGATGCAAAAAAATTATCGCCTAAAACAAGTGTAGAGCCTTCCTGCTTTTGTTCTTGTGTTGCAAGTGCATCCTGAAGTGATTTTAAATGAATAGGATTCGTTTTACTAATCCATATAATATTAAGATGTGAATAGCGTTTTTTAACTTCAAGTAATTTTGACGATAACTGACTTAAATCACCTTGCATTGCATTCCATGCTTGATCAAATTCCGTATCTGTTGCCTGCAGATGAAATAACTCCAAAATATCTTTTCTAAATTGTGCGACATCCTTATAGCGGCCTGCTTTAAAATCATTATCTCTTTCCAGGATTTGTAGCATCAACTCAGGAGTAAATACCAATTTTTCACCGTCCAGCATTTTTCCTGGTTGTTGTGATAATTTGGTAAATGCACCGATGGAGGCATGATGATTGAGGTCTAATACTAAACCTATCGGTACAATAACGGTACGTCGTAACATTAAACAATCTCCATTTTAAGTGTAATAATGCGTGTTAATAACATCCTCTCGGCTTTCTAGCGCGGTGCGTCAGAGCGGTTTGAGGGTTAAAATTATAATTTTCTCGTTGTGCAAAGATGCCCTCTTCGATACATGCTTTTACACAGGCAGCAGGAATATCATCTAATGAATTCACTTCCGCAAGTGCTATGAGAGAGGGACTTAATTTTTCTTGATTTCGAGGAGAATTCACAATATCAATCAATAAAAAATTATGTTTAGGCGGAAAATAAACATGATAATAATAGGGTGATCCAAAGCCATAACACGTTGGAGGTATATTTTTTGAAAAAGAAACACCATATGACAAAGTAGCAGTCTTAGCATAATTTAATTTTCGTGTCGAAAAAGTATTAGTCAACGATTCTAATTCAAAACCTATTTCGAAAATTGTAAAAGGAATTCGACTGTCTCTTCTGTAAAGAGTGATTTCGTTAGAAACAAATGTAACGCCATACGCTTTACCTACGATGTCACGATAGGCATCAATATGTTGATAACGAAGACAAGTTAATAAATAATTATTGAATGCGTGATTTAACCCTTTATCAAGATCCCATAGACTGCCATCCATTTGTAATAATTGAACGATTTGCTTTTGCGCTTTCTTCGAAGTGGTGCAGGCAGCTAAGTTCTTTTCTGTAGCAACGGCTGTGTTCGGAATTTTTCTATAGTCAAGAACAGCAAAGAGCCCAAAACGCCCACCGATTTTGCTTTTTTTGAACGGTACTCTTGATTCGCCCTTATATAGTGTTTTGGCTTCATTGAACGCAGTGCGAATAGCCTGTAACTTGCTAGGATTATCTAACGATTCATTATGGTCGACCGACTGCACTTGTTTAAATCGATAATAAATATAACTAACTAACATCAATGATAAATAAATAAAAACATTGTATTTTAAAAAAATTGAAAAAGATAAATCATCCTCTTGCCTTGATAACATCTTCGTATTTTGCCTTGCCGAATTTAGGAGCAAAATTGTACCTGCATTAGCGACTCTTTTTCAAGGCTTGATCTTGTGTCAGTGGCGCTGTTATAGAGCAAAAATGAGTCAAAAAATGATTAAACTAGATGAAAGTGATTATCATAATGGTAAACTATAGAGAGTATGAAAATTAAGCATTTGTGACATGAAATAGGATTGTAAAAGGATATTACATGACAATATTTTCTAGACGGGTGTTTATTAATACGATGCTGTTCATTGCTTTGATCGTTTTGGGCGGCACGAATATTTTTGCATATATTCAAACGCAACATTTAATTGACGCGAACAATTGGGTAACCCACACACATGAAGTCATTGAAACGGCTGATCAAGCCATGCTTGCTATTATCGATGCGGAATCAAAAGCATCGTTATTTTTGCTTACTAAAGATAAGCAAGATATAGAAGACCTATCAAGTCAAGTTTATAAAGCATATCAATCCATCGCTTTCATGAAGTTGCTCACTAAAGATAACTCATACCAACTAGAAAATATTGATCAATTAGAACCATTAGTGAAAGAAAAATTTGATTTAATGTATCAAATTATTCATGCGAATGATAACAACAAAAAAAATGTTGTCATAACATTGGCTCAAAGTGAAAAACGAGCTGAACTTAAAAGACAGATTTCGTTACTGATAGCTGTTATTACAAATCATGAATTAACATTATTAGAAAAACGTAATGCATTGTTTCTCTCTCAGGCTAAGCAAAGTAATTTAACACTCATTTTAGTAGGCGTACTGAGTGAAATATTATTCATACTCAGTGTTGTTTTATTAAATTATCAGTTATATCAAAAAGAAATTATAGAAAAACAACAATTAAAAACAAAAAAAGCATTAGAAAAAGGAAATGAAAAATTACGAATTATTCAAGAGCGCTATGATTTAGCTGTAACAGGCAGCAATATAGGTTTATGGGATTGGAAGGTAGGCACTGATGAAGTGTATTATTCAAATAATTTTAGAAAATTATTAGGCTATACTAAAACAGAATTTCCCAATTTATTTTCGTCATTTGAAAAAGTAGTCCATCCAGATGATCATGAGAGAGTGATGAAATTGGTGGAGAAACATTTAGATGATGGTATCACTTATACTGCTGAATATCGCTTAAAAACACAAAAGGGCGAATATCGATGGTATCGAGCAGTGGGCGAAGCCAAAAAGAATGAACAAAACCAAAATGTACGAATGGCAGGATCATTGATTGATATTACTGAAAGCAAGAAAGTCGAACAAATGAAAAATGAATTTATATCAATCGTGAGTCATGAGCTCAGAACTCCGTTAACATCGATACATGGTGCAATTTCATTATTAACCAATTCTAATGTCACTCAGTTATCAGCAGATGCTAATCAGTTATTAACTATTGCAAAAACGAATACGGAACGTTTGATCCGTCTTATCAATGACATTCTTGATATCGAAAAAATTGAATCGGGTAAAATGGATTTTAGCTTAAAAACACAGGATTTAAATATTTTAGTGCAAGAAGCAGTCGCAATTAATCAAGCGTATGCTAATAAATTTTCTGTCAAAATCGTTATAGCAAAAGAAATTCCTTCGATTATGGTTAGCGTTGATCGTGATCGATTGATTCAGGTTTTTACTAATTTATTATCAAATGCAATTAAATTTTCGCCTCCAAATGAAGCGGTAATCTTAGATGTTTCTGTCATTAATCAAAACGTCGTCAGAGTGAGTATCTCTGACAAAGGTGAAGGTATTCCTGAAGAGTTCCAAGAAAAAATATTTCAAAAATTTTCTCAGGCTGATTCATCGTCAACAAGAAAACATGAAGGAACAGGATTAGGATTAAATATATCAAGGGCAATCGTTGAACGATTGGGTGGGACCGTTAATTTCGTAACAAAATTACATTATGGTACAACATTTTATTTTGAACTTCCCATCATTAATGCATTAGTTAAGCTTAAAACAGAAACAAAGCCAACCATTGTGATTCATGTCATCAATACGAATGCTGTCGATCAAATAAAAATTATTTTTAAATTAAATCATTTCAATACGTTAATCGCCAATTCTACAGTAGAAGTCGAAAAATATATTCAAGAAAATAAAATTGCTGCCATCATTCTTGACTTAGCAGATGTAAATAGCGTGCCTTTAATTCAGAAAATCAGAAATCAACCCAAATATAATATTATTCCGATTGCAGTCATTTCAACTGAACATGCGATCAATCACAGTGAATTTAACGTGAGCGCGATCAATATCATTGATTGGATAGATAAGCCCATTGACAATGATCGCTTGTTACAAGCCATTAAAATTTTAAGAAAAAATATCACGAATACGGCAATAAATATTTTGCACGTGGAAGACGATGCTGATTTAGCAAAAATTGTCAGTTCAATTTTGATGACGGAAGCCAATATTGTGAATGTTCAATCTATCAAAGACGCAAAAGTTGAATTAGATCAGAATAATTATGACTTGGCCATATTAGATTTAAAATTATCAGATGGATTCTCGGCTGAACTTTTACCTATATTAAATAAAAAAAATATACCTGTAATTGTATTTTCTGCGTATGAACTTCCATCTGATTATTTGTCGTATGTGAATAATGTATTAACAAAATCAAAAACAACAAATGAAGAATTGCTCGAAACGATTAAAAAAATTATTGGCTATAAGATCAAAAATGGAGATAAATATGTCAACAAAACCACTTAATAAGATAATTGTTATTGAAGATGAAGTCGATATTCTAACGATTATTAAATTTGCTTTAGAACGAATCGGTCATTTAACTGTTGAATATTGTAATCATAGCGAAAAAGCATTACAACAAATCGAGACGTTTGTTCCTGATTTAGTGTTAATGGATATGATGATGCCTGGCATGGATGGATTAACTGTATTAAATGCGCTGCGTCAAACATCGAATTTGGCGCATATACCCATTATTTTTATGACAGCGAGAGCCCAGCCTGAGGAAATTAAACATTATTTAAGAGCAGGCGCGATCGGTGTGATTTCTAAGCCGTTTGATCCTTTAACTCTTCCTGCTAAATTACAAGAGCTTTGGAATGAACAAAATAAGGAGATTAACAATGAATAACATGGATAATGAGTTATCTGCGATTATTTCAGAATATAACAAAAATTTACCGCAAAAAATTGAAGATATCCAAAAATCATGGGACGCTCTTCAAAAAAAATGGGACATGATTACGTTAAAAGATTTACATAATCGCATCCATAGTTTGCATGGATCTGCGGGTATGTTTGGATATCAGGAATTAAGTGATGTGGCTGGTCAATTAGAACATATTATTGATTTAGGCTTTACTCAAGAATTTACAATAGATCAAAATAAATCAATTAATGAATTATTAACATCAATAAAAAATAAGTCATCAACCCAAGCTGAATTAACACTTCATTTACCTACATCCGTGCTGATCAATCGAAATGAAAATAAGTTAATTTACATGTTAAATATTGGAAATCAACCTGATAATTCAAATATTGATTGGGCGGGTGAGATCAGTAAAAAATTAACTGTATTTGGCTATACCATGCAGCATTTTATTAATATTAAAATGTTCGAAGATGCAGCTAAGGTATCAAAACCGTTTGCATTATTAATTAATCTTAGTTTATTAGATAATGAAGATGAAGAGGCTATCTTTAATTTTATTAAGCAACATTTAACTGATGTTTCTATCTTATTCTTTGCAAACAGTGGAGAATATACTTTACGAGTGAAAGCAGTTAAATTAAATGGAGCAGCGTTTTTAGTCAGACCATTTTTGATTGATGAATTAATTTATGAATTCGACCGAATTTATAAAATGGATCATGATACCTATAAAGCAATTATAATTGATGATGAAATTGAAGTCGCTCGCTATCACGAAGCTGTTTTAAAGAAAGCAAATATACTTAGTAAAATTGTGACTAAAGTAAGCGATCTTGATAAAACTTTACATGATTTTAAACCCGATGTGATTTTGATGGATTACTATATGCCTGAATGTAATGGAAAAGAACTTTCAACTATCATTCGACAACAGCGAGCTTACGAATTTATTCCAATCATTTTTTTATCTTCAGAAGAAGATAAATCTAAACAACTTAATGCCATGAAAGTGGGCGGAGATGATTTTCTGACAAAAAAATCAAATCCAGATCATTTAATTATGGCGATTAAAAATAAAGCGTATCGTTATAAACTATTGGCAGCTATGACAACAAAAGATAATCTTACATTGGCTTTAAATGAATCTGCTACTTTAAAACAATTAGAAATTACACTTAGCGATGCAAAGCGTAATTCACAACCTTTGACTGCTGTGATGATTAATGTTAATAATTTTCAGAGAATTTTAAGAGATTTTGGTAATCAGGCAGGCGATCAAGTATTGAAAAGTTTATGTTTATTGTTACGTTCAAGAACGCGAATTTCTGACATCATTGGCAAATATAATAATAAATTCTTATTGGTATTTCCAAATACGGATCTTCAATCGGCAACTAGTTTAGTAAAAGAATTGGAAAGCCAATTTATTGTATTGACATATTATTATAAAAACCAAATATTCAATGCTACATTTAGCGCAGGTCTTGCTGTATCTGATTCAACGTATGACGCAAATCAACTACTACAAAAATCGGAAGAGGCGTTGTCAAAAAATCCTGTGAAGGTGTTTGGCTAGGGCGTGTCTTCTATCGTAATATTAGGAAATTTTTTTAATATATCGATTGTCACTTCAGTAATATTGCACAACTCAATATTATAAAATGTGATGTTTTCTTCCATTTCACCACTAAAAAAATCACTATCGCCAAACGGCCCCACGATTCCTGAGTTTAAAATGCCAGTACCTAAATAATTCATAATGGCTGACTTGATAGTGGAATCTAAATAACCATTTTCATCAATTAGATTTAGCTCTGTCAATTCTCTATTAGAGGCAAACAATTTTTTAAGTGTTTTATCATTGGCGTTATACAACCACACACCTTCAACAAATTTTTTGGCTAATTGATTAATATCTTGCATACATGATTTCTCTAGGCTCATCTTCATTAGGGCCACAATTGTAATACAATTCATGCAACAAGTACTGTTTTTTTTTGATGTCAATAGAGAAGGGGTCAGTACAATAATATGTACTAAACCCCTTGATACAGACCTGCCAAAAAGATATTTTTGACTATCTGTTTTAAAAACGCGAAATTACAATAAATTGCAAACTTTGTGTGGATAATGCCAATATCCATATCGATCGCGGTAGCCAGGCACCCATCTGCATTGAACCCCATTACATGATGCATGATGCCAATATCCGTGTCGCCAATAACCTCCATGACAATAAGCACTTGCAGTATCAACTGCTGCAAACATGGACATTGAAACAAGAATGCTAAGTATCAGACATTTGATTTTACTCATATAATCCCCCGTAATGTATTTGTAATCTGGTGTTTATAATTGTGATTATACTCTGTTTATGCGGGGTTAATTTTACTCATTACTTTGGAACATATTTTTTTGTAAAATCAATGACAAACAAATTATTTGATTATTGATGAGAGAAAGTACTCGATAAAGCAGCGTACTTTTGGTTGTGTATAACGAAATTTAGGATAAAAATAATAAACAGGCGCATTCACAGCCTGATAGGAAGAAAGGACTTCAATTAATTCGCCCGATTGAAGTGATTCTTCCAATGCATAGCGTGGTAGTTGCACTATGCCTAAACCTGCTTTAGTGCATTCAATCATCCCAGTCACATTATTTAAAATTAATGTCGGTTTGATTTTGAGTTCATATCCGGATTTTAAATGGGTGTTGCATATTTCGTTACGTGCGTAGTGACCAATATACTGATGTTTTCTAAGATCATTCAATTTTTTCAAACCCAATTTTTGGATAATAATCCTGTGCGTTGGGTGCTGATAACAAAATTAAAGCGGTGTTCATATAGACCAAAACAAAGTGAGTTTTCTATTGCACGTTTCAAGGTTTTTTTTGGAATACCGGGCGACCAATATGTTTGTTTTAAAAAAGTATGTAGTGTATCAAAATCAAGTAATGCTTGATCTGTTGAGATAGTATATTGTTCTTTTTGATATTCTGTTATCATAATTTACCTCGATATGAGAATGCCATTTTAAAGCAATTTTTGGCTGTATAGCAAATAATGTTGCATGGCATTATCCTACCGTAAATTGTCATTTATGCCACTGTCATTTTTATGACATTCGTTTAAAATCTTAGTGTATATAAAATACTTATTTTATAATCTGGAATTTAATATGCAAACTGCCTTAATTTTAATTGATATTCAAAATGACTATTTTCCTGGCGGAAAGATGGAATTGGTGGATATGGAAATTGCTGCGCGTAATGCAAGCCAATTACTGCAGCGATTTAGAAATAACAAATTACCCATTTTTCATGTTAAGCATATTTCTAAACGCCCCAATGCCACTTTTTTTATACCAGGCACCTTAGGCGTTGAAATTAATGATAGTGTTAAACCTAATGCAAACGAAGTTGTGATTAATAAACATTATCCAAACAGTTTTCGTGAGACAAATTTGCATGAGCTCCTCATGCAAAATAACATAACTAAATTAATGATATGCGGTGCAATGAGTCATATGTGTATCGATGCTACAACGCGTGCCGCTTTTGATTTAGGTTATCAATCAACAATTATATCCGATGCCTGTGCTACAAAAAATTTATCCATCTATGGTATAGATGTTTCTGCACGTCAGGTTCATGCAGCTTTTATGGCAAGCTTGCATGGTTTATTTGCTCATGTTGGGGTATCGTCTGATGAACTCAATAAATGCTCGGTGGATTATTAGAAATAAAAGTTTTACGAATGTGTGATTTAGGATTGTATCTACTCTAACCCAAAATGCTGAACCAGAAAATCAATCACGCTACGCAATTTTGCGGTGGGGCGGGTATCTTGTGCATAGATCAAATACATTGGTGTTGATTTAAATGACCACTCGGGCAAAACATGTATCAAACGACCTGCTGTGATATCGTCGGCTAACGACATTTCTGGTTGCAGCACAATGCCCGCTCCAAGTAACGCTGCAGTTCGTAAAGCACTTCCTTGGTTTGCGCTGAATCGACCTTTGATTGTGACCTCATATTCCAAAGCATCGGGGCCGATCAAATGCCATCGGTTGTGGTGACGCCAATAGGACAGTCCCAGGCAACTGTGCGCGCTTAATTGTTCTGGATGTGTTGGTTGTCCATGCTTTGCCAAATAGTTTGGTGCTGCTGCAAGTATTCGACGATAGGGTTGAAGTGGACGTGCGACTAATTCGGTTGCGTCAATTTCTCCGATTTGAATGCCTAATTCATAACCTTCGTTGATGAGATCCGGTACACGATTATCTAACGTTAAATCAACATTGACATCGGGATGACGCAACAAATAGTCGATCAATACAGGGACAAGATTCTCGTTTCCAAAGCTGACTGGCGCTACCAATCTGACCAGTCCGCGAGGGCTGGCTTGAAGCTCGGACGCGCTTGCCTCCGCCAGTTCTACTTCGGCCAGTGCATGCTTACATCGTTCATAATAAAGTCGGCCCACTTCAGTTAAATGTTGCCGTCGGGTCGTACGGTGTAACAAACGGGCGCCAAGTCGTTTTTCAATGATTCGAATGTGTTTGGCTACCATCGTCGGGGAAATGTTGCTAACTTCGGCCGCTTTCGTGAAACTTCCGCAATCAACCACTTTTACAAACATGTCCATGCCTGCCAGTTTACCCATATTCAGAACCTAGAGGTTTTTAATCACTCAATCTAACACACATTTATTCATTTTTACATCTGAGTAATACTGCAGATACTCAATTCTGAGTATTATTTATGAGGAGCTATCATGCCTATTTTACATTTAGAAATGCATCCCGGCCGCACGTTGGATCAAAAGCGTGCGTTTGTTCGTGAAGTCACGCGAGTGACAGTCGAAACACTGGGTTGCCCTCCAGAGAGCGTAGACGTGGTGATCAGTGAAGTCGCCCGTGAAGACTGGGCAAAGGCTGGAAAACTGGTTGCGGATAAATAACCTAGTAGTTGTAAGAGAAAAGGTCACTCCCGCGAACGCGGGAGTCTATTGACATGCATCCTCGATTTCGCGGGGATGCAACTTAAGATTTATTTTTTATCGAAAGCCTTATCAAAAAAATTCAGAATAATTTTTTTCAATCCAGGACAAAATTCGCTGTGATTTAAATGCTCTGTTATGACAAATTGAGCATGCGGATTATTTTTTAAATTGTCTTCAATTAACTGTGCTTGATAAAAAGGAATGAACGAGTCATCTTTTGAATGGACTAATAAAACTGGAATTGTTAAACGTTTGGCTGCATCCATTGGAGATTCTATTTTCAAATTAATGCCATATACAATCTGGCAATAGAGTCGAAAAAAGCTTCGCAACAAAGATTTTATCCACGGATTTGAACTATAGCGATCTGCCATCATGTCTAGGCGTGCATAACTTGATTCTGCTACAATGGCTGTTATCTCTTTCATTTCACTCGCGCCAACGAACGCCACTGCTGCACCCATCGATAAGCCCCAGACACCAACTTTATTAATACCGCGTGTGTGTAAATAGTCGATTGCAGCCTTTAAATCATCAGTTTCTTTTATTCCAATCGTGGTAGATGAACCTTCGCTTTCGCCAAAATAGTGGAAGTCAAAAAATAATAAATTATATTTTTCATGTAAAAAAATACGTGTAGGTAAAATATTACCTTTATCAGCGCCATAACCATGCAACAGAATAATCGTATTCGCATTTTTATTTTTGCTAGGAATAAACCATCCTTTTAATAATTGGTGATCTTTATTATAAAAAGAAATATTGTTATACATGACTCCAAAATCACTTGGCGTTATTTTGCTGTGAATTTTATTTGGATGCATATTAATATAAATAATAGATGCAAGAAAAATAAAAATAATAAGAATTGTGTATAAAAAAATTTGTTTAAATAATGAAATCATATAGTGCTCATGGGGTTTGATAACGATCCAATAATCGATTACGAAATTTATTAGTTGGATCGACTTTTCTTTTTAAAATAAAATAGTTTGTTGCATTAGGATAAGCCAACAAAAATTGTTTTTTTGTCGCAATAATTTGATACGTTAAATAATAAGTTCCTTCTTCGGATAATACCGCATCAATTAATTGACTTGTCCAAGTAGACACTTCTTTTTTTGCCGTATTTGTTACACCTTGTTCATAATAAATAACAAAACTAAACACGGGCTGTCTAGCCCAAGCAAGCAAAGTACCTGGATCAGCTAAGGTATAACGAATCGAAATATTCAATACATTGACATGATGACTTTGTAGAATAAAACGCATTTTATTAACAAATGAATCGAAATGTGCAGGTGGAACAAAATATTCTTGTAACACATACGTTTCTTTTTTACGGGATGTTGGTTCAAGACTTGCAACATCTTCACTCGATTCATAATTACGCCATGCCACCGCATTTCCAGATAATATATAGGGTTCGTAAATATTTCGATAAAATAGTTTGCCTGATTTGCTATGAGTAATCCATGACAATAAAAATTGTTGAGACCGAGTCAGCTTGGAATCTGACGCTAATTTGGTTTTGATAGTAACGGGTTTGTCGGTTAGATTCCAAGTAATCGATCTCACCATTGTATAATCGGTGGGATAAAGATTTGCATTATGAAAGAGGGCTATTTTTGAATTGGCAATAGTATCAAAAAAATATTTTTTATATTCCGTTATAGGCATTGTTTTAACTCGACGTTCTATAGGCGTATTTTTATCAAGATTAAGTGTTGCTTCGACTATCACGCCTAATCCGCCATATCCACCTATGGCTCCATAAAATAAATCAGAATTTAGTACTCTGCTCGCTTCTTTCAGTGATCCATCGGCTAAGACTATTTTGATGGAGTCAACTGAGCAAATAACGGGTCCTCGATTAACATAACGTCCGTGAACGTTAACACTAAGTGAGCCTCCCACTGTAAAATTGGAATACGATTGCATAATTTGAATGGAAAAACCTTTGGGATCAATCACATTTTGAATTTCTCTCCAGGTTGCACCTGCTTCAACAGTAATTTGGCGCTTTTTTTCATCGAGAAAAATAATTTTATTCAGACGACGCATGTCTATCACTAATCCGTTATTATCCGCAATTTGACCGCCTTGACTATATCGTCCACCCGCAATCGAAATAGGGCCATGATGTTCTCTGACTAATTGGCGAAGCTCCGCGATCGATTGAGGACTTACTATTTGATTAACGACAATTGGATTGAGTTGAGTAATATCATTTATAGTAACCGCATATGTTTGGCCAGATGCTAAGATTCCTATAAAAAGTAAAATAATTAATAACCATTTTATTGAAAATAGGGCATGATGATCACTCGCAATTTGCTCACGATTTGGACAGTTATTAGGCAAAATTGTAACCCTATAATCAATACTAGATAATAATTATACACCCTTAGTTTAGGAAATCCCAACATGAACAAAAAACACATCAAAGTTAAAGAACTTACTATGGCTTATATTGAGGAAGGCCATGGAGATCCAATCGTTTTTCTTCATGGGAATCCTTCATCATCCTACGAATGGCGAAACGTTATTCCTCATTTAACCCGCTTTGGGCGCTGTATTGCTCCCGATTTAATTGGAATGGGGGATTCAGAGAAGCTTGCTTCGAGTGGTCCTTCTTCGTATCGATTCGTTGAGCATCGTGAATATCTTGATGCATTTTTTGAGGCACTTAATATTCGGAAAAATGTGACTTTAGTACTGCACGATTGGGGTTCGGCATTGGGATTTGATTGGGCTAATCGTCATCGTAATGCGATAAAACAAATTGCTTATATGGAAGCATTTGTAGCTCCGATTGATTCTTGGGATGATTTGCCTCCAGAGGCAGTTCAATTTTTCGAAACAATGTATTCAGAGGTCGGTGAAAAACTAGTGCTTAATGAAAATTTTATTATAGAAAAAGAATTACCGACTTGTGTGTTGCGAAAATTAACTGAAGAAGAAATGAATGCTTACAGAAAACCCTATTTTGAACCAGGAGAGTCGCGACGTCCTACTCTCACCTGGCGTCGTGAAGTGCCTATCGCTGGAAAGCCTTCTGATGTTTATGAAATCGTTCAGGACTATGGCAAGTGGTTAGCTTCATCCACGATTCCAAAATTATTTATTGAAGCCATTCCCGGCGTCATGTTTGAATCGCATCGAAAATTTGCACTATCATGGCCAAATCAACTTCATGTAAAAATCAAGGGTGGTCACTTTGTCCAAGAAGATAGTCCTAATGAAGTCGGAGAGGCAATTGCTTCATGGATCAGTCGGTAATCGAGATTATCGACTAATTATTCTGAATGCCGCTTGTGCTTTTGTGAGCTACCGAATTATATATACTGCACAAACCACGCCTTGGCTAAACGAGCGACTTCTTCCAATGTGCCGGATTCTTCAAATAAATGCGTAGCACCGGAAATGATCGCTAATTTTGTGATGCAATGCATTTTCGACATGGCTGTTTGATTCATTTCTATAACAACCTCATCATTACCACCTACAATCAATAATGTCGGCGCCTTCACTTGTGTTAATGATTCTCCGGCTAAATCAGGTCGCCCCCCTCTAGATACAACTGCCTTAACGACTGATTTTTCTTTTGCTGCTGCAACTAATGCCGCGCCTCCACCTGTACTCGCACCAAAATAACCTATGTTAAAATTATGCGTCACCAGCTGTTTCATACACCAATCAGTTGCATTTATTAAACGCGAGGCGAGAAACTCAATATCAAACCGTAGTTCTCTCGTTCGCGTATCAATCGCATCTTCTTCCGGTGTAAACAAATCAAATAATAATGTAGCAAGCTTTCCTTCATTAAACACTCTTGCGACGTATTGATTGCGTATGCTGAATCGGCTACTGCCACTGCCATGAACAAACAGCACAAGACTCGTTGCGCCTTCTGGGATATGCAAAATTCCATCTAAGTGAACATTGCCGTTCGATATAATAATAGGATGATCCGTACCTATAGTGAAATTAATCATGCATTATCCTTTTTTTGAATTAGGGTCTACACAATCCTGTGCTGGAATCGCTGCATTCCTTCTATGGAACTCTATTCCTACCTTGTGTATCATGCTGCAACAATATGATACTTGGAGAAATTCATGACTATTTCTATGTACAATGCTTCTGTTCCCGTTTTTAAGCAAATGTTAACCAGTTTATGCGCTATTTTAGATAAAGCAAAATCATATAGTGATTCAAATAAAATAAATCCTGATAATCTATTGAAAGCATCCTTGTGTCCAGACATGTTTAATTTAATCAGACAGGTACAGATTGCTTCTGATTTTGCAAAAGGTGTCTCTGCACGTCTGGCAGGTATTGAAGTACCGTCCTATGAAGACACTGAAACCAGTTTTGACGAATTACGATCACGCATTAACAAGACACTTACGTTTATTGATGGTTTAACATCCGCACAAATCGATGGCAGTGAAGAACGTGAGATTGTTACACAGGCTGGTACGCCAAAAGAGAAAAAATTCTTAGGGAAACACTATCTGTTGCATTATGGACTTCCACATTTTTTCTTTCATGTCACGACGGCTTATGACATTTTGCGAAGCAATAGGGTTGAAATCGGGAAGCGTGATTATATCGGGACATACTAGTAGACCGCATTTTTCTTAAGTGAACTTAATAATGGATAAATTACTAAAATTAAAAGCTGGCGATATTGTTGAAATAATTGCACCAGCTTCACGCTGTTCTGATAAGAATTTATCGGAATTAAAAGAATTATTACTATCATGGCAATTAAATTACAAAATTAGTGATGATATTTTCGGTACTGACTTGTTATGTGCAAATACGGATGAAATTCGCTTTAATTCTTTAAAAAATGCTTTACTAAATTCAGAATCAAAAGCAGTGATTTGCGCGCGGGGTGGTTACGGCTGCACTCGTTTAATCACAGAATTAAATAAAGTTATTCCACCTGTCCTTAAAAAATTATTTATAGGCATGAGCGATGCCACTGTACTAAATTTATTTTTACAACAACAATGGAAATGGCCAGTAATACATGGCGCACTTGCGCCTGATAGGTTTTCTCAAGGATCTATTACCGCAATAAAATCAATTTTATTTGGTGAAATTGGTCAAGTTGAATTTATGGGATTACCACTCAATTCTTTTGCAGAAAAGAATGTTGCAATAGAAGCTGTAATAACGGGTGGTAATTTAAGTATATTACAAACAAGTATAGGTACTTCTTGGCAAATTGATGGGAAAAATAAAATTATCTTCATTGAAGAAGTAGGCGAGCGTGGTTATCGGATTGATCGTATGTTAGAGCATTTGCGACAAGCATGTATTTTTAGTGAGGCTTCAGCGATTTTACTTGGTGATTTCATTGGGGGAACTGAACCAAATGGAAGTTCTTTAATTAAACCCGTGTTAGAACGTTTTGCTCAATCTTGTGAAATACCCGTTATACAGGTCGACGGTATTGGCCATGGCAACATTAATTTTCCTATGCCATTGGGAACAAAGGCTGAATTAATATTAGGTGATAAAATTAATTTAATCTGTCCAATATAATTATTGAAAAAAAGCAATAAATGCAGCAATTTCGACAAAATACATGGCGTCTTAATTAAGACCCGTAACCGAGATTACCGGCTATCAAGCTTACTTAAGTGATAGTAACTCTTTTTCATTACTAAAAAATTCCATTATCAATAAACTTAAAAAAGCAGTAATAAGAAATATTGTCCCAGAAATAAATAAAGTAACATGCATCGCGGATATAAAGTTTTTAGTGATAGCTGCGATTGTACCAAAAGCAGCAACTCCGATAAGGCTGCCCACTTGATTGCCTGTATTTAAAACAGCTGCTGCAATGCCTGAGCGCTCTTGTTCTACGGAATTAATAGCAGCAAAAGTCATCGCAGGTGTTGTAAATGAAACGCCAAAACCAATGGCAAGAAATGGGATCATTATCCATATATAATTTGGTGTTATCGCTTGCAATGGTAATAAAGAAAGAAAACCAATGCCTGCAATTAACAATCCAATAAATATAATTTTTGCGGGCCCCACTATAGCTGTGAATCTACCGCCTAGGTAAGAACCGATAAGAGCTAATCCCGGAAGAGGAAGAATTGCGAGTCCTGTCATAAAGACAGAATAATGTCTCACATTTTGGAAATAAAACGGTATCATAAACAATTCGCCATAAAATACTAAGTTCAGGATCATAGAAACAATAAGGGCCGTAGTAGTCACTCTATTGTTAAAAAGACTTAATGGAAGCATTGGGTTCGCGACCCTGCTCTCAATGATAAAAAAAACAGCCAGAGATATCGCGCTCATGATAAAACAAGAAATAATAATGGGATTTTTCCCACTATAAATACTGACTTCTATTAATCCATATGCGAGTAAGACGATAGTAGCAAATCCAGTAATTTGACCTAACAAATCAAATTTTATTTTTTTAATTTTTTGACCGGTATTATCAAGGCAATACGAAATAAAAAAAAGACTGATCAGCCCTATGATCACATTAACAAAAAATATCGCTCGCCAAGAAAATAAACTCGTTAATAAACCACCTATAAAAGGTCCCGATGCGCAAGCAACCCCTCCCAATGCAGCCCAAATCCCTATTGCATGTGCTCTTTGCTTGGTATCTTGATAAATAGTAGTAATTAAAGCTAACGAGGACGGTAATAACATAGCACCTGAAATACCTTGAAGAAACCTGAAAAGAATTAAGGTTGCTATTGATTGGGATAACGCACAACCAATAGAAGTTAAAGCAAAGAAAATGATACCTGCCTGAAAAATTTTTTTTGCCCCGAAATAATCCGTTAATGAACCGACTAAGAGTAGCAAGCCAGCAAAAAATAATGTATAGCCAGCAACTACCCATTGTAATTTTGATAAAGTGGTATTGAAATAGTGAGAAATCGTAGGCAATGCAACATTCACGATGGTAACATCCAAAATGACCATGAAAAAACCCATGCACAATGCTGAAAAAGCTAATTTTTTTCTAATGGCATTCATGGTGATCTCTGGTTTGGTTTTTTTCTAACTGTAAAAGAAAAGCCTTATTCTGAAGTCCACCACCAAATCCTGTTAAATGTCCATTGCTTCCAATGACGCGGTGACAAGGAATAATAATTGGAATTGGGTTAACTCCATTGGCTGTGCCAACAGCGCGTGCTTTATTTTTATTTCCTATTTTTTCTGCTTGCTCTGCGTAGGAGATTGTCATTGAGTACGGTATACCAATCAATTGTTTCCAAACTTGAATTTGAAAATCAGTTCCATTGAGAATAAGTGGTAAATCAAACATTTTTCTTTTACCTTGAAAATATTCAGTCAGTTGCATTTTTGTTCGTACTATTGTGGGCTCATTTTCAGACTGTTTAAGACTACTAATCATTTTTTCGATTGTTGGATTTGCACGATCATTCTCCCATAACACCGCATGAAGTCCTTTTGCTGAAGTGATAATAGTTAATCTTCCAACAGGAGAGCTTATTTCATCATAAGTTGCATTTTCAGGTAAATATTTAATATCTCTTAGTTTTTTCATATTTTTATACTCCAGAGAAGAACGGCTGCATAAGCTCGCCAAGGAATCCAATTTTTAGGATTTAATTGAAGTTGCGATATTTTCTTTTGAAGTTCTAGATCAGTTTCAGGAAATGCATTTGGATTTTTAAGAGCACGCATCGCAATATATTCAACAGTCCATAAGCCGATCCCTTTTATCGAAAGAAGTTTTTGAGAGGTTTCTTCAAAAGAATCTGTTCCATCAAGTATTAGAATTTTATTATCGACGGCCGCAGCCAGTTTTTTGAGCGTTTCAATTTTAGAACCTGTTAAACCAAGATTGGATAAATCAGCTGCCAGAATATTTTTTGGTGTTGGAAAAAATCGTTCAAGTCGCAGTGATGGATCAACCTTTTGTTTTTCTCCGCATCGATTGACTATCCTGCCAAGAACTGTTCGTGCCGCCGACACACTTATTTTTTGACCCACAACCGCTCGAACAGCCAGTTCAAATCCATCCCAAGCTCCTGCTATTCGTAAGCCATTCTGTTGTGCTAAAAGCGATTTTAATTTTTTATCTTTTTTAAGATCATTTTCAATAGCCATGGGATCAGCATCAAGATCAAAAATATTTTTTAATCTGGCAATGAGTTCTAATATGTTTGCATTTTTATTTAATGTAACCTCAAATTCTATTTTGTTGTTCTCCACCATTTTTGCACGAAACCAACCAGAAGTTTCACCATAGGAGATCAGGCGTTGATAGGAATTATTTTCAATCAATTCAACCGCAGTAATTGCCCGATGACTTAAAAAATGAATGACATTCTCCCATGCATAAGGGGGACGATAACTTAATTGAAAACGTATTTTACCGATTGACCGTGGTTCTTTTCTAAAAGCATTGGGTGGCTTATTGAATCGTATCTTGAATGCGTCATTAAAACGTCTAATCGATTGGAAGCCGGAACTAAAAGCAATATCTGTAATAGAAAGTGTCGAATTGTCGAGTAGGTTTCTGGCAATATCCAGCTTTTTTGAAATAAGAATGGATTGAGGGCTAGCGCCGACTTGTTCTTGAAAAAGTTCTCGCAGCCATCGTTCTCCTATTCCCAATTTATCAGCGATATCTTTTATTGATAGGTCTTCTAATGCAAAATATTCCATCATACGGATAGCTCGTTGAACAGTTGAAGATGTTCCAATCCAGGCAGGTGACCCTGGCGCAGTTTCTGGTCTGCAACGTAAACAAGGTCGATAACCTGCTTCTTCTGCTTGGGCTGCATGAATGTAAAAAGTTAGGTTTTTTAATTTAGCCTTTCTTGCAGGACAAGTTGGCCGGCAGTAAATCATGGTTGTTTTTACAGCGACAAAAAATTTCCCATCAAAACGTTGATCACGGGCTAAATGTGCACGGTAGAACTCTTCTTCATTAAAGGTCATTTTCATGAATAGCATTATATAAAAGATACATCATGACAGACTAGCCAAAAACGGAAGTCT